>FTEL01002540.1_pt1 | contig 23026 bp, 23 predicted proteins | sample 1658911 | NCBI WGS metagenome assembly FTEL01 (sample SAMEA3914869, study PRJEB12502) | metagenome | biome: forest; material: soil | place: USA | collected 2012-03-12 | depth 0.1 m
CCGGCCCCGCCGCCGACACGGCATTACACACCGCCAACAACACCCCCAGCATGCCCCCCCTCTCCGCCGGCTCCGCCAAATCCGCCGCAACCCCATACGCAACCGCCGGCGTCGGCGACCCCCCCACGCTCTGCACCACCCTCAACGCCAACAACACGCCGTAGTTTTCCCCCCGGCCGTTGAGCGCCAACCCAAGACTCGCGAGGGTGTACACCGCCACCAGGGCAAGCAAAACCGGCCGGCGGCCGTGGGTGTCCGCGAGGGATGCGAAGAATGCGGGGGAGAGGGCCTGCGCGACGGCATAGGCGGTGACGGTGAGGTTGATTTTTTGGAGGGGGACGGAGAAGGTCGTGGAGAGGAGGGGGATGAGCGGGAAGTAGATCGTTGCTGTGAGGGTGGAGAGGGTGATGGTTATGCCGAGGAGGTAGGTTAGGTAGGTGCGTGTGGAGGGGGGGAAGGTGGAGTAGGGTGCTGGCTCCGGGAGGGTGGTGGTGGTGGTGGTGGCTGGGGGTGGTTGTTCGGTGGTGGCTGAAGCTGAGGCTGAGATAGTAAGGGCCGATTCCTTGAGGGGGTCTGAGGGAGACATGGTGGCGGCTGTATTCGTCAAAGAATGTCGCGTGTATGGTCCAAGGTGGTGTGGCTTGGGAGAATGCAGTGGCTCTCAGATGAGATGAGGAGAGACGTGCTCAGAAAAGTGAGGGGTTGGAACCCCTGCTTTTGACTGGTTGCGTGCGGCGGTTGGAGCCAACAACCTATTTGGATGAACGAACCACAGCCGAGCATGGGTGCGAGCATTGTTAGGGATAGCGTTAGACACCTGCCTTATGGAATCACCTAGAGCCGAGTTCTGACTGTCCGAGGCCGTCGTGACCATAGATACATATCTACATAATTAGTTGAATGAGCAACTTGGGATGACAACAAGGAAATCAATGGTTCTGGTATCAAACTAAGACAAACTGCTACTTTTAGGTATCATCGCTACTGCTTGCTATCATCCGACCTCGCCTATATCATGTCCAAAATGCCCGCTCCCCCTTGCACAACAAACACCCTGTCAACAACACCCCCCGCCCCGCCTGACATTTATCATCCCTCACATTACCCGCTCGTTACCAATCATGTTCTCGATCAAACCCGAAGCCTGCCTCATCATAGCCCAGCTCGTTCCATCACCCTGTTCGAAACTTGCCTTATCACAACCCAACCCGTTCAATCACCCAGTTACTCATGACAAAACCGCCTGCCGTGTCGAAGTCGACCAGGCATCTCTCGGCCCAAACATCCATTTCCACGCCCATCCACACCCATCCACCCTCTTTCCGTTTATCTCCGAACCCTCGAAGTTTGAACAGTAACCACATCACCATTCCGCGGGCAGAGTAGCGTCCCATCCGGCGTGACAGCGCACAGACGCGTATCACTTCCCGTCACCCAATCTCCCGGCAGGAAGTAATGCTGCTCGACCGCGGTGCTTTCGCCAACCTGCGAATCTCTCCTCCCCTGCAATTCAAGCCCCTCGGCCGCCAGTGACGGCAGCTTCCAGGTGCATATCCAACGATCCACGCCGAGGAAGATCAAGCGCCGTCGCGACAGGATGGCGAGGGGTTCCCGGATCTTAGCCGCGATATCCGGGGCGATGACCCTGTACGGAATCATTTTGGGGCCTTCATGCTCAACGCCGAGCTGCAGGTCGCCGAGGTCGAACAGGAGATAGTGGCTCTCGTGCTGTCCCGAGGGGGCGGCGGACGAGATTTCGAGCAGAGCTTCCGGGGAGTCGACGTTGGTAATCAGTCGCCCGAGTGTCTCCGTGTCACGCTGGAAACTCCCCATATGCGCGTAGGCGGCGGAGGCGATGGAGATGGTCGACGACCGTCCGAGGCGCGGCGGGAAGTAAATGTGCTCTTCCGTCTGGCAAAGGTCTTGCCAGCTCAGCACGTGAAGCTTGATGTTGCCGAATCCGAGGAGGGTGTCTGAATTGGTTGGGTGACATGCCCACTTTACCTTGAGCGTGTCTTGCGACCCCAGCTTCAGGGCGGACTCCGTGACGGCGTGGGACGTGACGTCGACGGAGTAGACCTTCACGGGAGTGGCCACGAAGAGCTTGTTGCCGGTGGGGTGGAAAATGAGCTGGCTGATGACGTTCCCGCCCTCCGGCGAAATGAGGAGGTTGAAGTCGTCCGTAACCTCCCAAGTGTCTCGGCGCTGTCCTGACCGGGCTACCCTTTTGATCGCAAGCTTTCCGCTCAGGTCGGCGAGTGCGACAACCCTCCCATCTCCGCTCCAAACGACATGCTCGACGGACATGTAGCTGGTAAGCCTTGCGAGCTCACAGATCTTTCCTCGCCCAACCTCGCACAACGTCGCAACGCCGTTCTCTGTGCCATAGCAATACAGCGGGCCGACGGACTGCCCTGCAAGGCTGATGACGCCGTCGACCCTCCCGAAGTGGTGTTCGGACAGGAGTGAGGCCTTCGCGAGGCTCTCAGTCTCGCTGTTGGTGTCGCTGTTGTGGTCGGGGCAGTCCGCGAGCCGGACGAGTGTGTTGGGCTCCCACACGTTGCCGTGGGACCCTCGGATGTCATAAAGCCGTCTGGAGTCGGTGCTGAACCGGAGGCACAGGACCGGGTCTTGAGACGAGAGCTGATACAGCTTCGAGAAATCGGCACTGGCGAAGACCTTGATCGTCCCGACCCCGTCACCCGTGGCAACCAGAGAGCCGTCCTGATTCACGGCGAGAGTGTCGCCGCCAGCTTGCACGGTGTCGCTGGTCTCCTCCTCGTGGGGGTCCCATCGAAACAGCAACCCCACTTGCGTCAAGCCAAAGACCTCGCCCGAGAGGGGATGCCATGCCACCCGAAACACCTCTCCCCAAGCCTTCTCCTGGACCGTCATGTCGCTCTCGTTCAAGCGCACGTAACATTGACCCAGGAGCATGGGCGGCTCCAACTCCCACACCGTCAGCGGGTGGTTGCGGTACCCAAAGGCGATCATGCTGCCGTCGGGGCTGAAGGAGGAACAGATCGGGAAGTTGACGATCGTGTCGTGGAGGCTCTCCTCGTCGATCTGACAATGCAGAGACCACTCGGTGGCGTCGCCGTCGAGCGGGCAGCTCCGAATGCACCTATCCTCGCCGCAGACGAGAACCATGTTCTGCTTCTCGGCAAACATGATGGTATGCGGCCGCGGGCGTTTGCGCGGATTCTTGATGGTTTTGAGACAGTCGCCGGTGGCCACGTCCCACACACGCGTCGTTGCGTACCCGTAGCTGACAATCATGTCGCCGAGCTTGTTCGCCTGGATGCTGAGGACTCGCTCAGGATGCGAGATCCGGCGTTGTTCCTCGAAGGTGGAAGAGCTGTAGATGATGATCTGGCTCGTGTTTCTCGTGATGCTGAGCAGCGCGATCCGACCCCCAGCCGTGATGATGGACGCCGCGACGGCCCCGGGCGTGAGCGAGAAACGTGCCAGGCAGTCATCCCACCCACTGCTGGTAAAACCCGAGACTTGAAGGACCCGGCTCTCCTTGCGCCCGAACTGGCGGTACATCATCGAGTCTTCTGGGCAGAAAGGGGGGATGAGCTTGTAGATGGAGCCAGGGTCTGACCTCAGATTGCCCCCAAACTTGCCAACAACCTTGACGAGATCAGTGGCCCAGCCCTCAATGACGATGGTTGCCTGCCGACCTGAGACGGATTCCTCGTCGTTCCTCCGTCTGCGCAGCTTGGTAGCCAGGTCTGCCAGGTGGCGGGAGGCGACGACCAAAGCCCTGAGCTCCCTCAACTTTGCCACGACGTAGATCCAAGTGAGAACGTGCGGTCCTTTGAGGAAGTTGGCAACGATATCGAGAGTGGCGGGATTTGTCAGTGCAGAGGAGAGGCCCAGATGGTGAGGCCAAGCCGTTGCCGCGTAGTTGAGGAGAGCCGGCGGCCTGCCTCTGTTGATTTGGCTTCGCAGTGCAGGATCGGTCAGCCTTTCAATGCATCGAGCCAGCAGCATGTCGTTGGTGGACTTGACGCTGATGACCAAGGACCGGCCCTTCTCACTACCGCGTGTGAGATACTCCCGAGCAGTCTCGTGGATCATGGAAGCCCTGCCTTCCTGGTCCACGGCAACGAAACCCCCGCACAGGTCGGCGATGGTCCGGTGGATCTCGAGAACGCCGACTTCGCTCCCTAGGGCGTCTCCCAGCTCGTCAACGGTAAGGAGCCGCTGGGCACAGGCCGCCCAGCCGAGGATTACCTGGCCGAGCTTTCGGTTGCTCGCGTGGGAGGCTGTCTCAACCGACAGTGCCATCCTGTCGTAAAGAGCCTCCATGCCCGACGGTAACTCTGTCAGAGCATTCTCTACATCGGGCCGCGTGTGGCACAAGTTGATTCTCTGCACGGCGAGGTGGATCCACAGGAAGTTCCCCTTCGCACGGGCGAGCAGCTGGGTGGCCACTTGCTCCTGATACTCGGCATCACCGCCCAGGTCCATTTCGTGGTCAATGTACGCTCGGAAGTCGATGGGATTCCCCTCGATGCGTATCGTCTCCGTGTCCACCTGCTTTGCGAGCTTCTGGAAGCCGGACGAGATCTCATGCGTGTTGCGACTGATCAGCAAGATCCGATCGGGAGCGGGGCGAGCCGCAAGTCTCCCAGTAGCTTAATGATTTGGGAAGGCCGATCAGCTTCGTCAATGCCGTCGATGACCAAGTACAGCGGCTTGTCAAGCAGCTCCAGTTGGAACAGGGCCTGCTTGAAGAGCGACTGCCAGAGACCTCGGTAATCTGCGGTCTTGAGCTCGGTGCCGGCCGCCTGCAACTGTTGAACCTTTTGGGCGTACTCTGGAGTCGTGCTGGCCAGTTGGCATGCCAGGGAGCGCAACAACATGCTGGTGCCACGCTTCTCCTGCGAGATGAATCGGATGAAGAAGTAGTGACACGGCACACCCAACTCGGCGAGGTGGTTGATGAGGAAGGACGACAGGATCGACTTGCCACTGGCGGCATTTCCGTGCACCCACAGGACACGCGGTTTGCGTCCATGGTCGCTCATCCATCCCGTGAAGGCGGCGTGGCTAAGAATCCAGGAGCATGTGCCAGGGGTCCAGCGGTCCCGGAAGAAGTTGTAATCCGCGTCTGGTGATTCGGAGAGAGAGAGATATTCGGCAAAGCTGCCCCCCCCGGGCTTTGCAGGATCAAGCTCTGTGCCTACGCGTAGTGGTTAATAGCCGCTGCTGGAATGGGGCAAGAGGGGTGGTTGGAACGGACCATTCAACCCGACCTTGCCAACGAGCGTCTTCAGAACGTTTCTCACGGTGACATAGCGCGGGTCTTCTTGGCTGGCATATTTGCAAACCCCGTGGTGGTCTGCGTCCAGAGGCTTCGAAATCTCGCCGGGGTATCCAAGGACCGAAGAGTCCTTCTCCAACACCAGCTATTACGTGTTGATGGTCAGCAAAGACCTGGGTGTTTGGCTGTATCGGTCCTGGCGACTTACGATTTGAGATTTCTTAAACACCATCGGCGTAGGGCGAGTCTCATAGAATGAGACAATGTCGAGCTTTGGGGCAATGTGTCTGAATTGCTCATTGAGTTTCTGGAGGGTTTGCGAGCCGGAAGAGAGCTCGGAGATGAACTGCGTTGGACTAGTGGCGAATGAGACTTGGAGGATGCGGTTCAAAGTTTCGGCCAGGTTGGTGCCGCGGTGGGGGGTGGAGAGGAAGATGATGGCAGAGATGGCCTTGATGATGGAATCGTATGCGGGATCATTCTGTCCTTGCATGTACGCCTGAGGGCAACATGTCAGCGGGCCGCCGTGATCTTCCGTGCTCGTTGGTTTCCGTCAAGGGCTCGGACTCTCCGAAAAGACATACCTCCTTAACGATCAAGCCGCCCATGGAATGAACCACGAATATAATTGGTCTCTGCAATATGGCCGTCAATTAGCAACTTCACAAGACAAACTCGAAACCTGCGGTTGCAGTGAGCAACTCCTTACCTCCCCCATCCGCAAGTCCTCCAGCTCGGGAACCGACTCATCCTGTGAGTACTTCAGGTCGTACAACAGATCCTTGGCAAAGTCAAGGACGGACATCTTGTTCCTCCCACTTCCTGGTCGAAAGTTGGCGTTGTACCCAAACGTTAGGATACGCGCTTCGTTGATTTCGGGCTCAAAGGGGAGGAACTTCAGGGGCCAGAAGAAATCCAGGTCGCGGTTATAGGACCACGATGTCCGGCTGCTCCCCCCCAGCCCATGAACAAAGACAACATCGGCCCTGCGAGGGCCGAGTGGCCGATGCACGACCTTGAGCCCGAGAGGGTCTTTCCTGGACGCGGCCGAATCGCGCGAAGAGTCCGTCTCTCGAAGCGTGCTCCATGTTCCCTGGCGGGTGGCTGATCGGCCTGAAGAGGCGGGCAGGGCAGATGCACTTGTGAGTTGCCGTGTCAAGGAATCGGGATCGCTCCTGACCGAACTTCCGCCGGGAGAGGGTTCGCGGGAGGTGGCCGCAGACGCAGTCGCACCCTCGGCGAGCGGCGCCAGTGTTTTGCGCGAGCGACTCTCATCTTCACTGTCCGCCGTTTTCCGGCGGAACGTGAACTGTCTCTTGAACTAGATGCGGCGTCGCGCGGTTGTCAGTCGTACGGGGTCTGTGGTGTGTTGGTGTGGCTGATCGCACGTGGGGCGAAGGGAGCGCGCAACGCATGGTGGGCGACGGCGCGAGAAGAGGGATGGGATGATGGGTACGGACTATAGGTGACGAACCATGACAGGTGCCAGTGCACACGAGGTGACAACAAAGGCCCATACGAAACTCTGCGAGAGGAAAGACCCAGAAGGGGAGTGCTGAAACTGCCAGATCGGTGTGTTGAGGTGGGCCAGGTGATGTTGAGGGTCAGAGAATGGCGCGGGTTTCGGGACGGGGCGGGATCCATTCCATCCATGTGCCAGAGACGCTGGGACGAGCCACGCCGCAATCGTTGGGCGGGTTCTAAGCGCGGCGCGGGCGAATCCCACGCCGCCGCTCGGTGCCACGATTGGTGTATGGCGGGAGCCTTGTTGCAAGTCCCCACTCGCCTGCAGCTTCAACCATGCGGGCGGTGCGAAGCCCTGCCTATCAAGAGTCGCCGCCGGGCCGCTCATTCTTGTTTCATGCTGCAGGATACGCGCCCAGCGAGCGGCATGCTGCGGGGCGTGGGGCTCGCTCACGGCACGCCCAGGCCGGGCTCTCGCCGCCCTCATGTCTCTCTATTTATGTCTTCTCCTTTTCTCGTTGCGTCTCCCGTCTCTCTCTCATCATTGACCAACGAGACCTCAACCATAACAAGCAGGAACACCAGCAAACACACCAGCACGGCCGCAAACCAGCTCTCAACCATGCCTACTACCCCTCTGTCACCCGACGCGCCCGCCGCCGACGCCGCCCCTCACGAGGCAGCTGACGCCCCAGAGCCGGAGCAACTCACCGAGCCCGGGACGAGCTCCAATGCACCGCCGCCTCCCGCGTACGCGGCGGCGGTTGAGAGCGACCGCGATGCCAAGGCCAAGCCCGAGCTCCAAACCACTGTGTTGGAGCTTGAGCCTTCCAGCCCTTCGGACACCCCTGGCAGTCCAGACCTTGAGCTTGCCCCTCCTTACGCGGTGAGCCCGGAGCTCTCCCGAGCAGAACATGATGCGGCCCCCGGCCTAGTGGACAAGCTCTCGTCCATGACCATCAAGGAGATTCTTGCCCACCTTGGCGGCGTCTTTCCAATGGATGAAGCCGTAGTTGAAGGTGAGTCCCAACAACCATCTCCGCTGTGTCGATCCAGCTGCCCACCAAAGGAGCCGCCTCAACTCACCCATCTCGTTGCAGCCCTTCCTCCTGGACGCACCTTTGTCTCAGTAGAGCATTTCGGGACCAGCGCTTGGACAATCACGGGCAGGATCACAGCTGTCGGCCCGGACAAGTCCGAGGAGTACTACTTCGTCAAAATCGCCTACGGCGAGACGGGGCGGGTCATGCTCGGTGGCGAGTACGAGTCTTCCAAGCTGATCTACAAAACCATGTCCGACTTCATCCCCGAGCCCTTCGGGTACGGAAAGTACCATGCCCCGGGGACGGAGACCTATTTCTATCTCTCCGAGTTTGTCGACATGGACGTAACAACGCCGCCCGAACCCACCGAGTTCACCCGTCGGCTCGCCCGCCTGCACCAGTTGAGCAAGTCACCGACCGGCAAATTTGGCTTTGCAGTCCAGACCTGCGACGGCGACAGGGCGCATGTGGTTGACTGGCAGGACAGCTGGGCTGTCTTCTACCGGAAGCTGTTCCTCGGCGTCTGCGACTTAGATCTCAAGCGGAATGGCCCGTGGCCAGAGTACGAGCTGGCGATCAACCAAGTGGCGTGGAAGGTAATCCCGCGGCTGCTCGACCAGCTTCAGGCCGATGGCCGGGTGCTGAAGCCGTGCATCATCCATGGCGATCTGTGGGAGGGCAATATGGGCATCAACATGGAGACTGGCGACAGCCTTCTCTTCGATGCCGGCTCGTACTTTGCCCATAACGAGATGGAGTTGGGCCACTGGTATGTCCCTCGAGCCCCATTCCCTGATCACGTCTCGATAACCATGATCTTGTGCAATAGGAGATGCGAGTTCAGCTCAGTGTTCAGGTCCGAGAAATACACCAAGGCGTACCTCAACCATTACCCGGCCGCGCACCCCGCCGAGGAGTTCAATGACCGCGTTCGCCTGTACAGCCTGAAGGGCGCCATCAACTACTCGGCCGGCCACCCAGGAAGCGACTTGCGAAAAACGTGCGTGGTCTATGACACTCGGGCTTCTTGAACCGAACTACATCCGCTGACGCTTCGGTTTGATACAGGGCCTACAACAACATGTGCTACTTGTGTGAGAAGTACGCCCCGCTTGATGGCATTGACAAGTATGATCCTCTCATCGACCCTGCGCTCACCGGTGCTTCCATCGTTCCGCATCTGGCCGATGGGCTCATCTGAGAGATGGATTGGACACAACCGGCGTGTCGGCACTTTGTTTTGAATCTGGCCCCATGAGGCACCCATCTTCTCAGTTCGGGGTTTGAGGATTCCAGGCTTTATCATCCCGTTAGACCCGTAGCGATCATATGAACTCTGCTCCGTGTGCTGGACGTTGACAATCAAACAACAAGTCCACAGTATTAATTAGTGGCTTGATTCACGACCAGCTCGACATGTGGTGGCACACGACCAAGACGGCCAAGGCAGACTGAGCCATGCCACACACCCGCCTCTGGGGCTGATCACCGTCGAAACATGCACAAGACATGCGGGTCGACACCCCCCTAACCTCTTTAAGGATCGTCCCCGAGAGCCTTGCGAGATTGTTGGAAATATGCCGGCCCAAACAGTCAGCTCCAGGCGAGCTGCAGCAGCCACGAGCCAGGATGGTATTCCTGGCTCTCTCATCGACCAATGACCACCTCCATGCCACACGCTGTGCTGTTGAGGGCTAAGCCTCATGAGGGGTCCTGAAATAGCACGACCAATTCCCTGCCTGCCCCGAGAACCGTCGAGTCGGTATGTATTGATCCGTCAGGCTCGCCTCCGCGACCGCATTCCCCGCCGATCTGCAGCATCCATTTGCCAACACACCCGTCGCGTCATCCGGCTGTTTCTCTCCTCGCCCGACCACATCATAGTATCAGAACGACACCCACCGAATCATGGCACTCGCAAGCCACGCGACGAGCACCACACCGCTCCCAACCCCGACCCCTGCCCTCGACCTCCGCGCCGAGACGACGGCAGCCCCGGAGCTCTGCGGGTTCGGCGACCACACGTCGTCCATCCTGTGCCCGTCAGGCTACACGTGCAAGTTCAACACGGACATCTACGCCGTCGCGTGCTGTTCCAACGACGACTGCAACTGGGGGACCACGTGCTGCGACTCGAGGCATACGACCAAGGGGGGGAAGCCGGACTGTGGCGGGCCGGTGGGGAGTTTGGTTGGGTATTGGTGAGTGCTTGGGTTCCTCCCCGTCCCTGTCGAGGTCGACGGACTGCTCCTCACCTTCCGCACAATCTCATCTCCTGTTTGACCTCATCGCTGACTGATCTGCGCCGACGACAGCTCCGAAAACGACCACCCCTACTGCGGCACCAACCGATGGGAGAACGGCTTCACCCAAAACTACTGCACAGACGTCACCACCGACCTCGTCAGGAGCGTTTACTTTGTCTCGGCAGGCGAGTCGTCCACACGCGCGGGCCTGCTGCGGCTGACAGGGAGCAAGGGCCCCGGGACGGCACCGACGCCCGAGGGCTCCACCATGACGATGCGCGTGACCGAGACGGCGACGGCTACTGCGGCGGCCGGCAGCGGGGGCACGAGCCCGGGCGTGATTGCCGGGAGCGTGGTAGGCGGCGCGGCGCTGGGGGTACTTCTGACCGTGCTGGCGGGGTTTTTGCTGTGGAGGAAGAAGACGTCGGGGTTGAAGGCGGCGGGGAATAGTGCTGGTTTCGAGGCGTTCAGTCAGGGGGCGCATACCTACCGCGAAAGTGCGCAGAGCCCGTACCAGAGCCCGTATCAGCCGGGGGTGCAGTGGGGCGGGAGCGGCGGGAGGCACGAGCTGCAGGCGTTCAAGGGGCGAGGTCACGAGATACAAGAGCTGTCGTAACTCCCGAGGTCAGTGTTAGTGAGGAATACCCATTTGTTGTTGTTTGTTTACCTTGGGTGGATTATGGCACCACGAGGCACACGCAATGGCCTTATGGTGCACCGAGGCCTCAGGGACAAAGCACCCGTAGCACGGTGTCTCCTTTGTTCTTATAAATTGTTGCTGGATAACAGGTGAGCTTCATTTCTTCCCCCCGGTACTCATTTCATCACAGCTACCGTTTCTCGCCCGCTGCCCTTTCTCGCCCGCTGCCCTTTCTCGCTCGCTGCCCTTTCTCGCTCGCTGCCCTTTCTCGCTCGCTGCCCTTTCTCGCCCGCTGCCCTTTCTCGCCCCTCAACGCCCTGTCCCCCTACTCGCCGCACTTCCCTTGACCCGTTGCCCTCCCCCCCTCCCCGCATCATGGGCTACTTCCTGGCGCTCAGAGGGCGCATTCCGCAGCCCCTCCACACCCGCCGCAACGAAGAAGACCCCTCGGCCTCACAAAACGACAAAGTCGTTGCACTCCTCCCGCCCACTGACAAGCAGCAAACCTGCACCCTCCCGTTCCCCCCCGAGATCATCGCCCTGATCATCTCGTTCCTCCCGCCCGAGTCCGCCACAGCCTTCGCCCTCATCTGCCGGACATTCTACTACCAATTCCTGCCGCCCCCGTCCCGCCCGCTCACCCAACCACAGCGACTCGCCCTGCTCACCTGGCTCGAGCAGGACACCCCGAGCCTCTACCTCTGCCACGGCTGCGTCCGCCTCCACACCTGGCGCCGCGAGCCCGAGCCCGATCCCAGCAACGGCGGCGTAGCCAGGTACGACTGGCACTGCAACAACCGTGCCTCCCATTTCTGCCGCCCGCGCCCCCCCAGCCGGCCACTCCTCCACAACCTCGACTTCCACCTCGCGCGGCTGGTCGTCAACCGCCATCTCCACGGCAAATCCCACGGCCCGTCCCTAGCTAGTGCGCTCAACCTCCACGATATCCACCACAAAGTCGAGCCAAATGGGGTCACCATCAACGAAGCCTGGGACGCGCGCGTGATACGCGGGGAGCTGTACCTCCGCGCCGTCGTGCGGGTGTACCACGACCGGAGGGACGCCACCGCGCTGTGGGACCACCTCGTCGGCCCGGCGGGCGCGGGTTGGTTTCCCATCTGCCGCCACGTGGGGTTGTTTGGGCGGCGGCAGTCGGGGGAGCAAGCCCCCAAATCCCGCCGCTTGGAATCAGATGCGGCAGATCCCGAAGGCGGCGGTGCAGAGATGACGATCCGCCGGCGCGGCAAGATCAGCTCCTGCAAGTACTGCTACACCGACTTCTGGGTTGACGTCGGGAGCTTGGGCGAGAATGGTTGGGTGCTTATCATGGTTGCGTGGTATGGGCTGGGCCGGTGCCGGTCACCGGAGGAGGAAGAGTGGCATAATTTTGTGCATGCCTGGCCCAGGGATATTTCGGTGCCGCGGATCTGTGAGGGTGTGGCTGGTGTGGTGTATTGCGTCTGGAGGGAGAGCCAGGAGGGGGTTAGTGTGGATTTGGGGCAGCTTGACGCTCGGTTTGTGAACGACGAGCTGGTGAAGCCACGGGTTGCTCTGGCGGAGAAGGTGAGGCGTTCGGGATTAGACAAGGAGGGGAATGACGGCTGTCCATTCGCATAGCCTGCCGGAGGTGGATAGGGCTGGCCCAGTTGGTCTGGAGGATTAGTGTGGGAGACTCGGAATAGAGGGCGGTAATTCGATACATAGGTAGCGGTTCATAATAGGGGCAAGTTGGGCTTTGAATCACATATGCGCTCGCTTGTTGGTAGCCAAACCCGAAAAAGGGGCTATAGAACCCGATGTTCATGACGTTTGCCTCGCAAGAATCCCAAAAATCTCGACGAGACAAAACTTGACAAAAATCAGAAGCACATTGCGACCCAGCGCAAGGACCGAGCGGTCATGGCAACGTACGTTGACGGCAAGGTGGCCAAGAATGCGCTCACCGTGGGCCGTAACGGCTTCGTCGTCGGCATGAACCCGGGCGAGGTCAGCGAGCGGACGATGCGTGATCTGTACCATTACCCACCACACCATTCGGAGAGGCGCGCTACAGATCAGATGGCTGGGCAAGACAGGAAGCTACCGGCGCCAAACGGGAAACCACGGGAGCATGGTGCGAGGCCGTTGGGGCAGGGTGCAATGAAGCAGCCCCTGCCATTGAGGCGAGGGGGAACGGCCTAGGAGTCCGAGACCAGGAGACTTGGAGAAGATGGCATCTGGAATATTTGGGATGATGCGCCAATGCAATGTAATCATGAGATTTTTGCTAGCACGATCGGATTGGTGGGCAAATCATGTTGGATATTCAATCTTCGCGGTCAACGCCGCTGCTCCTCGCAACTTTGCTCATCGGTCGCGAAGTATGGGGGTACTGGATTTCGTTTAAGGTTCCTAGGGCGTTGTTTACTACACCCTTTTCCCCACGTGGTCCTTTTGCATGTGGACTGTAATGATCTCCGGGGTGTGTTGCAACTATCTGATGACGGCCCTCCGAGTATAACTATGCTTGAAGAAAGGAAAAGGAAAGCGTAGTGGCCGGAGGTGGATAGTTTAAGTATATAACCAGAGGGTATTGTTTGGCAATCCTCCTCTTCCCCTTCCGGCCCTCGAGTATCAGAGCAGATAGTTGAGAAACAAGAGATCAAGATTTATCTATTCTTCTTCAAGCACCACCTTCCGGGACGCCCAGCCCATGATCACGATGCCATGGTGGGCGGGCAACGGGCGGGAGAAACGAGTGTCGTCAAGTTGGTTGCTTAGTGGGTAGCAGCCTGCTTGTTGGCCTCAGCCGAACCCTCGTGCTTCTGCTCCCTGGCCTTGTCCGAGATAGCATTGCCGGTAGCCTGGAGACTACGAGGGAAGTTAGCGGCCTGTCTGCCCGCCAAGGCCGTCGAGGGCGGGCGTGGTGCTTACCGAGTGCCGAGGCCGGCGTTGCTGTCCTTAGCAACATTCTTGTTGGCCTCCTTGGAAGCGGTGTTGGTGGCGCCCTGGACCTTGTCCGAGACGTAGTTGCCGGCCTGCTTGACGGTCTCCATACTGACCTCTGTAGTGGTTGTTTGGGGGGATATGAGGTGTGTGTTTACAACTTCAACTTCGCTTGCTTAGAAGGGTGGAGCCGATGATGAAGAAGGAGAAGAGGGTTAAGGAGGTGGGCGAGGGAGGAAGGAGATTATATAGGAGATTGATATCTTTGGATTTGACTGGGACCTCGGGGAGATGAGGGTAGGCAGCACCGGCGACATCATCATACGCACTTAATTTGCTTGTGATCGCGGGGATAAGAGGTGTTGTAGAATTGGAACATGGAGTGCCTACCGAGGGGTACGCAATGGGCGAAAGTGGCTCAGGATGGTTGTCATCGATTTGGGTGCTTACCCTATCACATTCCACGGTCCGTATCTGTGAATTTCCAGGCTGACTTCCGGTTCGCAATCGGCCCTTTACTCCTGCTCTCTCTTCCCTGTTTGCGTAGGTAGGTACTTGTCTTTCGGTATTGTCTCTGTTATTACAACATATCCAACGAAACGCACCGCTCCGTCGAATGACATTCCAGAGATGTGTCTGAAGACGGCAAGGACCCTGGATAATCCAGGAGTCGAGGCTCACATCCCTGATGGTGACGCAGGGCGGGTCGCTTTGCGCATCAATGGGGCGCCTTATTGGCCGCTTTCACGTGCCGGGTGACGCCAGTCGCCGTTTGTTACTTGGTTCCTCATCGGCCCCGGTGTCAGGGGACTCTCGGCCGATGTTCCTGGAAGTAGCTACGTCAACGCATAGGTCGGTTGGCAACTCAGCTTTATGATATCACCATCTCCACCCTGACGTGAAGCCACATAAACCACGACGACCATTTAGAAGATGTCCTATTGGTATACGCAGACAACGAGATCACATGTCAAACTCCCAACCCCTTACGCACATCTCGTACCTCCTCCCTATCTAGCCATTGAGAATGCTTATCAAGGGTTTCCACGACAATATCTCTCAGTCCTATCATCAACAGTAAATGCAGATGCCTCCCGTATGATCTGCAGGAAGCAACCGCCCCCGCCTTGAATTGTCGAAGCGCGACGGCCTTCACCCCACGGACCAGGGATTTTTCTGGCTAAGAACGTAGGCCTTTACACGTGTATCAAGGACGTCCTTGGTCGGCTCATCGACGTCGGTTCCGTCTCTGTCCGTTTCTGACCTTTCGAAGGGACCACGCGTATACATTCCTTGAACCCGGAACATTCCCTCACTTCTCCATTTGATACCGACCGGGAAGGCCAAATGAGGCACTCAAGTGGGTTAAGTAGGCTCGCTGCACATTTCATGGGCGTGCGCAACAACCATATCACATTCCACATTGCAATTATGTCATAGTCGAGCAACTACGCTCATCTTGGCCTGGCTCAACACTGGCGAGGCTTCTCTGTCAACAAGCCACTTCTTGGGACACTACGGCGGGTAATGTCACCTAGGTACACAATTACTCTGCAAGTGGTCACGCCAAGTTATACAAATCCTGAAAAATCCAACTTGGTCCCTTTTCAAGCCCTCCAAACCCATCCCCCACCCCCCATCATGTCATCTTCCCCTTAGTATCAAAGCCCTGCCCATACACAGCTCCCGTGACCCCACAACCCCACAACCTACACCACGCAACACAAGGGAGGTTAGAGCTCTTTATGGCCCCTCCCCGCGACGTCCTCCGCCCGCCTACAGGCGGCATCTCCCCCACCCCTGGCCTGACAGACCGCCCATTCCCAGCCGCCCACCACCCTATCCCAGGCCCTCTCATATCCCGTCCTAGCATTGTCGGTAGCCTTGGCGGCAGCGGCAGCCAAGGTATCGGCGGCGGTGTCGCCCGCAATCTCGGCGCGGTGCTTGCGGACCAGGGCGCGCAGCTCGTTGAGCTTGGTGCCTTGGGGAACTGCATTGCATTGTGTTAGCAGCCCAGCCGAGATGTTAGGGTTTGAGGGGTGGGCGCACCTGGGATATTGCTCTTGTCGCAGAACTCCTTCAGCTGGGACTCGCTCCAGGAGTCGATGAGTTTGTCGGTCAGCCTGGCATTGGCATCATGGGAGGCCTTCTTGGACCTGTCGGCGTTTTCTTGCATGCGCAGGTAGGCGAGACGGGAGTTGCGGCGGACAGAGGCGATGAGTTTGTCGCGCTGGGAGTCATGTGTTAGTTGCCGTGCTGGGAAGGGGGATTGGGGGGGCCATACGGCAGTAGGTTGCGGCACCGGGAACCCGTGCGTGTCGAGCCATTCCTTCAAGTCTGACTCTGTAGAAGCGGTGATGTTATGACCCATGTTGTTTCATTTCGGAACGGGACTGCTGCTCACCACTCCAGCTCTCATACAGCCAGTTGCCGGGATACGCAGAGGCTTCTCCGGCCTTCTGGGCAACCGCTTCGTAGTTTTCACGGGCCGTCTTGAGGAGAGTATCGCGCTTGCGCGGCTGAGGAACTGGAATACTGTGGCGATCACAAAACGCCTTGAGCTGATTATCGGTCCAGGTGTCGAGAATCCAGTCCTTGACGTTAATCCAGCCCTGTTGAGCCTTGTCGTCCGACTCGTACCAGGCGCTCTTGACTTGGGCGATAAGGGAGTCTCGCGTATCCTCAGCCGACTCCTTGGTCTCGAAGCCCTTCCGCTTCAGATAACCGGTGAGCTTCGCCGTGTCCCATGCTTGGTAAGGCTCGACCGTATACGCATGCCAATTCTTCTGCACGAGCTTCTCGAGATCCTTACGGTCGGCCGGGGTTGGATAGGGGACGTCATGGTCAGACAGCCACCGTTCAAGTTCGGTTTCGTGCCACTTGTTGTAGGCTATGATGCGACGTCAGTACAGATTCCGTATGCAGAGAGTGCGCGTCTCAAAATACCGGCATTCGAGAACCAGGAGCTGGCAACAGCGGTGTTGGCCACAAGGGCCAACGGGAGGAGCGTTTTGCCAATTTTCATGGTGGGTTCGTTTGGCCGCTCGGTTAAGTCTTGATGTTGATGGCAGTTGTTGTGTTTGTTCGACTTTCCAGCTCCAGGATATGGGATTTACGCGTACACAAGACATGACAGCGGAAGCCGGGCATATTGCGGTCTTGATGTGGCGGCCATTGACGTCACTGCTTCGCTGCTTGAGAGGCAAACAGTGCTTGGTTTGCTTCAAGAATTAACCAGTCATCGCTCGTTCAAGAAATTCCACTGGGAGAAATGGCGCTGGCGGTTGTTGCCAAGCGCATAAAACTTGCGAGTGCTTGGAAGCTTTGGGCGAGTCTTAGTGACGTAGCGCCTTGGATGGGTAGGTAGGTATGGAAGTAGCCGTCGAACCCCAAAACGTACACGCGTGCTCCTTCACCATTGGCTGCATTTCAGCGGTCAGCCCTGCGGAACACATCATTGTTCGCCCCCGCGTCCGCGTTACATAGCAGAATTAGAAGGAAGGCAACGATTACACGTGTTGCCACGATACGCATAACGATCAGAAAGCGATCCGCTGACCACGCTGACGCACCCAGGTCAAAGGAGAGTGCTTTGTCTCGACGTATACACGCCTCAGCATGAAACATGACTCGTCTCGGAACCCAGCCCTTGAAATCGAGAATCATCAGCCAGCCCGACAGGCAGTGTTGGGATGAAAGTGACCTCAAACCCTATGAATATCCCATGACTATCGAGACGTTCTTTATCCGCTAACTGGGCAGTGTCCCACCAGGAGGGCTAATTATTCGAACAATAAGGCGGACCAAAAAAGATCTTGCGAAACGAAGCAAAGGACTACCAAGATATGGCCAAAATCAACCACTGATCTTCCCCAATAAATGCCCCCTCCTCCGCTTGTCTTTTACTCTCGTTGTCTCATGACTCCCTTCCACATTTCCCTTCGCCTTAAATCTTGCTCGGTGCCGAGGGATCCTTGCTATACAGGCGCGTATCCGCGGGACTTTCGCCCTCTTCGCGCGCCCGCTGGCCGCCCGAGCCGGCGGCCCTTTGCAGAGTCTCTGATACGGGCGCTTGTGTGTTGGCGTTGTGCATGGCGCGCTGGCGCGGCTGCTGGTTCGCGCCGTAGGTCATGTAGAAGATTCCGCCGACGATGCTGGCAGCGATGGCGAGTGGGACTTTTCGAGAGCTGAACATGTTGGACATTTTGGGCGATTTGGGGGGTTGGGTTTGGTTGGATTGGTTGGTTTGGTGAGGAGTGTGGGAGCAACGAGCCTGTCTAAGAAGCGAGGCCATTGATACCCGTGACCCAAGATAAAGTACTGTGGTATTGCCGTCGTCCCATGTCATCCAAGGACGTCCCCATGTCATCCAAGGACGTCCCCATGTCATCCAAGGACGTCCCCATGTCATCCAAAGACGGTAACCAACCCTGAAACGGTGTTTGCGTATTTGGTCACCCGTGCATCATCATCCAGCACAGTCGCACGGTCTATATATAGAGGCTCTGCAGTGCGGACCACCAGGTTATAAACTTGCTGGAATGTTATGACGGAAACCGTCTCCGCCCTGACGTTTGCTCCCCTGGCTGCAAGGGCCGGAACTGGATCTGACCACTATCGATCCTTTGTGCATCACTGTTTTGGCATCAATAGACATCCCTGCAAGTCACAGAAAACTTGGGATGGCTAGTCACTCTTGGATTGTTTGATGAAAAGGTTGTCAAGTTAGTTTTGGTCAAGAGTCTGGCATGTGCCCGAAGGCGCAAGGCTACTGATTGCCAGTCTCTAATGCCTATCGAATCGTCATTCAACGTCATGATCAGCATCATGACGAGCTCTTGCCATATACCGTTATGATTCTTACTTTGCACGTCACCTGCTAAAGACATATTCTACTGTAGTAGTTGAGATCGATACTATAGGTTCTAGGCATGGGCATTTAATGCTAGCCATCCGTCTAGCTGGAAGCCAGTTTCTCTTCTCCCTCCTTCAGTACACAAAGGCAGCTCGCAGGATTTGAATACAGCTACATGTCCCTGAATAAGACGTCCTCGAGAAACGACAGTCAATATGTCCGGCACTGAGAATACCAACCCTGGCAACTTTGCGAACCGGTATGGGCCACTGCATTGCAAATCCCTCAATAAGCAATCTTGTTAACTCGTGTTGCTAGCCCCAAGGATGAAGTCCGTGAGATTGCGTCCAAGGGTGGCCAGGCAAGCCACAGCGGTGGCTTTGCCAGCATGGACCCCGACAAGCAAGTAAGCACCATCACAGGTTCCCACCACAGTCTTCGAGAGGGCCTCTAACATCACATCCAGCACGGTATCGCTTCCAAGGGCGGCCAGGCTTCGTCCGGCAAGTTCGAGCCCGGCAGCGAGCGTGCCCGTGAGGCCGGCCGTAAGGGCGGTTCCAGAACCGGAACCGGCGGGGATGATGCTGAGTGGACGATGGATTGAATAACATAAGGCAGCGATGTGGTCGGTTTGGACCTAATTTCACGGCAGCTGGCGTTCTGTTTTGCTCTTCCGACTTGCTCTCGAGGTCGAAATTTCTCTGTAATCGGCATGCCAGGCCATAGCCAACTCGGTTTTACTCTTACCCTGACCTCTCCGAACAGTGCCTCGCACCTACGGTCGCTCGTTATAGATAGGTTGCCTAATTTTAAGTCATTATTGGAGCAGACGACACGCTTACCCTGCTAGCTAGTCCCTAATTATATCAGGTTCCATGATTCGTCTCTTAAAACTCACATGCATCGCCGTAGCTTGTTCATAATTAATTTATGAGTGTATTACTTTGGCTAATACAGTTTGGAGTCTAGCAAAAGCCTATGGATTGGACTCGAAGCTTTTGTTATAGACATGGCCTGGACTAATCATCCTGAGGAAGGTTATCGCCTGCTATAGACGTAGTATTCCAACTATCCCCTCACACCAGCGCGCTACTTGCAACTACACGCATCGAATGTCCATCGCAAGGTTGAGAGCCTCATCACTCCTGTGACCGACATACCGAGGGTGTAGAAAAACGAAAAACGAAAAGAAAAAGGCCAGAACTTGTCCAAATTATCATGTTGCCAAGGAAGACAGCTCCGACATGGACAGAATAGGTGTGACATGGTACTGAATCAATCTTTGCAATGTGAGCCTTGTATAATTACCTCCGCGATACTGACACAATGCACAGGCTGATCCTGAGACAGCAAACTCGCTTAGATCGTGACGAGTTCCAACCCTAGGTAATATACATTGCCTACATCCAAAATCCCGGCACATAACTACAGTCTTCCCTGTTAACCCAGAAACACTCACCCTTCGCTGTCTTTCCTCTCAGGCATCCCTTACTTGGTAGATGGATTAGGGCTGGCCTTCTCCTCCGGAAATTTCCTGAAGATATCAGCGATATGGTCGATCGGTGCCGCTAACAATCCCATGGCCGACTCAAAGTAGGGATTCTCGCCCGCGCTTGGGTGGCTCCGAGTCGGGACGAAGGCTTTGGTCCGACCAAACTTCTTGGCCATGTTTTCCGACTCGCCGGCCGCTGCCTCCAACGCCGATTCCAAGGCTGGCAGGTCGCGCTTCTCTTCCTCCTCCATGTGCGCCGAGAGCACGACCCACAGCTCCTTTAGCTTTGGAATGTACTCATCCTGCTGCGGCTTCATGTTCTGAAACTCCTTGAGCAGGCCCTTGACCTATGGACGGCCTGTTAGCGCCGTTATTTACGCAAGGATAAATTTAATAATACCAGTGAGCGCCATTTGCAGAATGATAGGAATGAGAACACTTGCGCATGCTTACCTGGTGGTGGTCCTGGCGATCCAACTCAGTCATCTCGTGTCCTTTCTCGCCCATGTGCTTTTCGAGTGCGGATAGACAATCAATTCTTCGGCTACACTGTGACGAGCCAACTCCCAGGTGAACTGGTTGCCGAAGCGGTCTTGGTGGTCATGGTCAAATGAGTTCGTAATTTCGTTATAATATTGCTGTAGTTCGCGGTGGTCCTTGATGACGGCGTCCGATATCGTGGACATTGCGGCTGTGTTGAATCGAACTGCTGATATCTGACGCAACGTGAGAGGTGAAATTTGTTTATGAACTACACTGAAGGGCGAAAAGACGAGTGAGCGTATCCGGAACATTGACACAAGTGGATGTTCCGAGACGGTGCATCTATGTGCTGACAATGCGTGAGCTGAAAAGTTATGAAGTGGCAACCGGGGGTTGATAAATAGCTTGAGAATACTCTGGATAGAATTTAGTTGTAAGCGATAGTTGAAATTGACATGATGTTAGTGCTAAGGTGACGTCTGAAGTTTAGGCACTGACATCACGAGCAGCCCCTGGCTCAGTTGCGCTCCTTTCTCAACCGCAACTCCGCTAGTTGTAAATCGCCCAAAGAGGTAAGGCATTGAATTAAGTGGTTCCAATGAATTGCGAAACTGGACGACGAAGCCGTGTTTATCCTCATCGTCATCCCATGCATCACCGCAGCGACGTTGCAGGGACAAACCTTGATTATAGCCTCGAAGCAGAGCCCCTTTCGAATATCCAGTTATATCTTTGGACCTTCACAGGGTAGTGGCAAATCAGCTGATGAAACTGCGTCACAGAAATCCAGGCAGCAAAGGCGTTCGACGCGCCACTTCCCTGCTCAATTACGGGGGTGTTCTATCAGGATCCTGACTATGTTATGTACTCTGTGCATCTCCCGAGTATACATTGGCCTCTGATCCCAAGCAGGATGACGACAGCGAGCTGATGGCCCCACCATTCATGATAAGCCACTACCGACCGCGAAGTAGTCTGAGTGGTCGGCCTGGGTATGCCGCGGGCTTGACATCAAACTCCTGAGCGTCGAACAGTGAACTGGTATTGATAAGGCGAGAAAGTGATAGGCTGAGCTGGGATTGTCGTTAATTGTATTTCAAGGATATGAGGCGACAGGGATTTATCTTGACGGCGACGACAATCCTACGGGGCACGTACGACTACGGAGCGGGAAAGTGTGGGATCAGGGACAAGTCCTGGACGGGTATATCGTGGACGTGTCGAGAGGCACGTACGTTCTGGATGAGGGAGAGGATCTCGGGCCACGGGATGCGTCAAGTTGACGGCTTCTGGAAAAATTAGATTGTACGAGCACTCTATTTGCTCTTCAAACTCGAATGATACTGCTTCATCGCACGTTCGGGCAGTATGAAACGTATACATGTTTCTCGGGCTTTTTCTTCTTCCTTTCGTTCCACCCCTTCAGTCAGAATGAGGATCACATATGTCGGTGTCTGATTCCTAGCACCTGAGCATTCAATCCTTCTTCCAAGTGTAGTCGGCATCTGGCAAACGTCAGCTTCACTACCTCGTCCGCATTCCCATCCCAAGCAGGAACCCTCACCAGGATGAATCTCGGGCTCATCAATCCCTTTCCTCAGTTCCCTCTTCTGCCTCCAGTTGCACCCCGGAAATCGCCGATCCCTTTCATCCAGAATCCCTTCCAACCCCGGTAGATGCTCCACGCTTGGGATGCTCGTCATCAACTGTGGCTCCCCGAGTGGCAGCTTATCCCCGCGATCAACCTGCCAGAGATGATACACCTTGCCATACAACTTCACAACCTTCTCCATTTCGGCCGTCTCGGCCCTGTCCCACAGCGCCTGCGGGACTAGGATTGACGGTTGGGGCATGACCAGCATGCCTGACTTGACCTCAAACACGTGGCTGTGCCAATGGCGGCGCTCATCCTGCGGCAGGGCGTCGTACAGGTGCGGCTTTATCATGTACTCGACGCCAATCAGGCGGGCGCCGGGCGAAGGGCTATCGTAGAGCAAGCACTGGCGCACGTCTTCGGTCAGGTGACCGCAATAATGGTTTGTCTCGACGACGCGTGTTGGGTCGGAGGCGTAGACGTGGAGGGCGTTGAGGTGGGCGCAAATGCTTTGAACGGGGGAAAAATCCTGGTCATGTCAGCGAGCCTCTAGGTTTGAGGACACGCCTTTGCTTGCTTGTGTCATGGCAGCCCCGGTCTCGAGGATGGTGCTTTTGGTGCTGCGTGGCTCGCCGACCACCTTGAGGTCGGCGTCCCGGTCCTTGGAGTGAGTGATCGAGGACATGGCAGGTTGTGTTCTTGTGATCAGTTGCAACTCTAGGATGGATGGTCCCTAAGAGACAAGTTTGAGCTGTGGCCCTTATTGAGGTCGTGGGTGACGTAATCCACTGCTGCGTCATGCGCCATCCCAACCGGAGGGTTGGTTTTGTGCGAGCATCAGTAGCAATGAAATCATAACACAAGACTGTAGGTACCTACAGGTAACTCCACTGCAAGAAACGCCGTGGCTCCCTCCATCTCTCCTCTCCTCACAACCCCGCCCTCAACGTCACAAACACCGCCTGCGCCCTCGCCAACACCTCCCCTTCTCCCCCCCTCACATCCACCC
>FTEL01002432.1_pt1 | contig 22979 bp, 21 predicted proteins | sample 1658911 | NCBI WGS metagenome assembly FTEL01 (sample SAMEA3914869, study PRJEB12502) | metagenome | biome: forest; material: soil | place: USA | collected 2012-03-12 | depth 0.1 m
CCTCCTCCTCTCCGCCGCCTCCGCCTCACTCCTCCACCTCGCAGCACCCCCCCGATCCCACCTCCACCTCTCCTAAGAATCACCAACCTGCACAAACCCATGCTTCCTCAGCCACCCCTCCAGCTCCCCGATATGCACCCCCAGCTGCCGGTCCGTCGCCCGCGCGCTCTTCTCGAACCGCGCCATCGTCCCCGCGATCAGCGGCGCCTTGAGCGAAAAGTGCCCGCGCACCACGTCAGCCCAGATCGGGTCGTCCGCTGCGGGCTCGTCGGCGGCGGTGCTGTGGAAGGGAGAGGGGCGGACCGGTGCGGGTGGTGGTGGTGGCGGTGGCGGCGGTGGTGGGGTGGTGAAGGGGGAGAGTAGAGCGGGGGGTGGCGCTGAAGTGGAGGATGATGAGGGTGTGAGTGCAGATGCGGGTGCGGGTGCGGGTGCTGGCGCTGGTGCCAGTGTTGCTGGCGGCGGCTGGGGAACATTCTGGGCCGCCACCATCATGTAGTGGTTCGCCATGTCCGCTGCGAGGAGCTCAGGTGCGGCAGAGCTGAAGGAATGGGTGTGAAGGGGCGGCGGCGGCGGTGGCGGCGCGTGCTGTGTCGTAGGTGCCACGTAGTTGGCCGAGTGGAGATGAACGGCGGGTTGGTAGTACGGTATCCAGTGGCCCGGGGGGAGCCAGGAGGGAGCCGTACTGCCAGGCTGAAGATGGAACGGGAGGGCCGGACTGCCGGCCGGAGGCGGGTTGATGGGCACCGTCTGGGCTTGCTGCTCCATCGCATGGTACGCCGCGGCGGCTTGCGGCGATGCAAACTGGTACGGTACGGGCTGCTGCGTTCCGAGTTGTTGCACGGCCATCTGGTACGCTGCGGTGTGCTGCGACATCGCTGGGTGTGTTCCGGTCAGGTACGATGCTCCAGGTTGCGCCGCGAACTGGTGTCCCGTGCTCTTGCCCACTGGTGACATGCTTGCTGCAGTCGAGGTGAGCAGCACCGGGGTGGTCGGGGTGGCCGGCGTGGAAACAACTGGGCTCGAGGCAGCCGGTGTTGAGGCCTCAGGTGCTGACGACAGCCCGCGGGGAGCAACCAGCCGCTTGCTCAGCCAGGGAATCATCGCGTGCGTGATTGTGAAGCTTTCGATGTTCCGGTTGTATTCCTCGGCGCGGGCACGGTCGGCGTGGTATTCGTAGCCGGGCTCATTGTAGAACGGCAGGTCGTTAAAGATCATGGCTGGAGGTGTAGGTTAGCACGCGTTGTCCTCATCAGAAATCCTTGGTGTCGTTCGTACCTTGTATCGAAACCAAAATCTGCAGAATGGTCGACCGCTCCGGCTCCCACGGCTGCCCACTCCATGTCCCGAGCAACGACAGGCAAACTACACCAAGGTTAGCTTTCCTCAGCCACGAACACAGAGCCCAGCGACTTACTCTTCCCAGTCGGGTACAGATTCGGGTTGAAGCTGACCCTTCCCTCCCCCGTCGTCCGGAAAAACATCTTAGGCGGCTCCCGCGGGAACTCGGCGGAGCAGAACATGTCAAACTCAAAAATGCCGTGCTCATACGGGGTGCCAACCGGCCCAGTGATCAGGACCTTCAGCACGTCCACACGGCTCTCACCGTGCCGAACAAAGATTCCGTCCGGCAGGTCGGTGCTCAAGGACGAGACCTGGGCGAGGAGCTTTCTCATCCGCCCTGGTGCGGGCTTCGACTTCTCCGCAGTCCGCGCCAGTGAGGCGAAATGGAAGTCCTTCAGGATGACGTCGTCCGGAACCTCCTTGACGCAGCTCTCGCGGTGCCATTCCACTGCCTTCTTCATGGCCTCCTTAGCCGCCATTTCCTGGGCCTCCTTAGCCGCACTGGCAAGCATCCCACGAGTGGTGACATTGGCAGTAGGACGACCCGAGGCAGGTGAGGGCTCGGGGGGCGCATCACCACCGTCATCCGAGATGTCCAGCTGCGAGCGGAGCCTTCCAAGTCTGCTAGCCATGTTGCAGATCCTCTGCATGAGCTCGAGCAACGGGCCATCCTCCTCGCCACCCATGCCGCCGAATCTGCTCGATGTTTGGACGAATTTGCGGCAGGGGACCGCAAGCTGCTCAATGATCGCCACCACCGACTGCACCGTCTCGTGCTGAGCAGTGTCGGCATCGAGCACATCGTCCGCTTCACCCAGGACTGCGAGGCCGAGTTGCTCGTTCAGAGGGAAACGGATCCTCGGGCGGAGCAAAACCGGGCAGGTCTCGCCGTAACTCGCGACTGCTTCCACAAAGTCGAGAACCGCTGTGATGAGGGTGGGCCTGGTGTTCATCTCCTCGATGGCTGCGTGCCGCAGGAGCTCCGAAGCATGCTGCAGCATAGGGCTTCTCGGAATCATCAATGCCACAGCCGGCTGGCGGATGGCGTTGGCATCTTTGGAGCAGAGGAGCGACGAGAGAGTGCGGAAGTAAAGCTCGAGGTCCTGCGCACCCTCCTTGCTGCTTTGTGCGGAGCCCCGGTTCCGACTTATCTTGGCCGGCGGTTTCGGCGCGCAGTCGCCGTATCCCGTACCCTTGGACAGGAGCGACGTCCGGGGCTTGTTGCTTCTCCATTTCCCCTCCAATTGCCCGGTTTGTGTCGAGGATGACGCCGCTGCTTCCGGCTTGGCCCGCGGTTTCGTCACTTTATTCGGGGTCGTCGGGGGTGATATCGATTCGGGCCCGCAGAGGAGAGAGAAGACAAGAAAGAGGCGCCCCGTATCGCAGCACCAAGCCGAATGGTAATCGGCGGTTTGAATGCTGTTGTGGAACTTGGGGGCCCAGTCGCCGGGGTAGTATGTGTCTTCTCCGATGCAGGACCAGCCTTTGCAGTCACGGCAGCGGAAGCACGGGTGGAACATGCCTGTGGCGGTCAGTTATGAAATCCGTGTTGGGGGCCGGGATCTGTTAGACCTACGCGAATCGCGGAGTGCTTCCTTCGCCCGCTTGATGACGTCGTCAGCTTTGACGTGGATACGCGTTTTGCACTTGGCGCATCGGACGCGTTGCAGACGGCTCCGGAGGTCAGCCAGGCCGGCGAGCCCGTTGGAGCCGTCCCAGTCCTCGGGTGTAAGCTCAAAGTCGGCAAATTCTTGGTCTTCGCGATCCAGTTGCGCCTGAAGGCGTTGAGCCATCTGCTCGTCGTTCTTGATCTGGATCTGGGTCTTCTGATCCGCATCCATGTCCACATCCTGTGGGAAATGGGAATCAAGCTGCTCCTGAGAAAACGACGGGGTTTGGTAGGTCACGATGGCGGACTCGGATCTGCTCTGAGACAAAGAGCTCGAGGTGCCTGGGAGATCTGTATTCAAGGACCCACCAAATGTCAGCTTCGCGGCCAGCTTAGTAACCCCGAAGGCGGATGGCGGGATTCAACGCAGCAGGCTGGGATCAAGAAGATGGGGTGAACGAGGACGCACCTGAGAAATTCTCTCCCGCGGCATCGCTCTCATCGATCTCAGACGACTGCGGAATGCCCATATTACCCGCGAGCGCTGACGGCGAAGAGGCGTTGGACAGGGAGAAAAATCCAGCAGCCGGAGGCACGAGCGCTGGTGATGCGGGCGAAGACTCTGCAGCACGGTCAGATTTTCAGGCTTTGCGCACTGGGACTCGGAGAGAGGCAGGTATGCATACTTGGATCCGTCATGGCGCGCTGCTGCTTTGACTTGTGGGGGTTGGCCTGAGAGTCCAGGGCTGCCTCGCTGTCGTCTTCCACGTGGATGCGCCGCTTAACCATTGCGCGCCACTTGGAGACCGTCTGTTTGAGCTTGAGCCGCAGTGGGAGCATGGTAGGAAGGAAATTCAGCGCCAGCCCCCAGGACGAAATGGTGATAATGGTAGGTGGTGGTCGACTCGGAGACTCGCAGACCTGGGAGGAAGGGACGCAACAGCCCAGGGCCGGGCTGCATCCGCCGGCCCGTCTGGGTGCAGAGGGGCGAGGTGAGCGTGGGGGTGAGGATAAGGACGAGTGTAAGTCGGAGAGGGTGAGAGGGAGGAGGTGAGGTGAGGTAAGAGAGGATGGCGGTGCAGGCGATGAAAAAGCGTCACGGAGCCTTCATTCGCACACTGTGAGCCCCCATTTCACCACCGGTCTCAGCTTCAGGCTCGGGGCTGACCAAACGACTGACCACAGGCGCGCACGGGCAGGCTCCGCAGAGCGTAGGGCTCCTTGGTGTGGGCCTCTCTCGGGAGGTGAACGAAAGTGTCTTGTCTGTCTGAGGAAGGCTCGCAGGTGCTCGCAGGTGGTGGACGTGGTGCGGGTGGTGCGTGTGGGAGGGGGAGGGGGAGCGTGAGAGCACCTGACCAGGACGAACGCGTGCAGCTGCTGGGCACACACAGCCAGCAAGCCGTGAGCAGCAGCAGCAGCAGCAGCAGCAGCGGGGGTGGGCTGGTTGCTGCTTCGGACGACTGGGGGAAGAGGGGCCGAAGAGAAAAAAAAAAGAAAATACGAGAGGACAATATTATGCAAATGCCCCCCCCCAAAACTCGAGGCAGACCCAGCCGGGCACAGGAGGCAGAGGGCGGAGGGCGGAGAGCGTCAAAGGCGATTGCGCGGGCAGCCGCAGCAGCATCGACGGGTCGAAAGAGGAGACGAGATGGAGTTGGCAGCAGCGCGGGTGGCTGAGGTTGCTGTCGGTCGGGTTGCGGGTTGATGAGGCTCGGAAGGGATCACCAGCAAAAAGCCAAAAGCAGGCAGGAAGGTCCAGGCATGCAGCATCTAGGCAGGGTAGGCATGGCCCAGGCAGGCAGAGAGCGGAGAGCGGACGGCAGCCAGCCAACGACTGTGGTCAGAAAGCGGACGGCGGACGGCAGACAGTGACAGCGACCAGCAGCAGTCGGCGGCGCACGATGCGATGGTCAGAGCTTTGAGCGAGCCCCGACAGCTGACAGCTGCAGATGGAGGGGAAGATGGAGGGGTGGAAGGACTGGAAGGTGGGGGACTGGGCTGGGGAGAATACGTGGGCGGCACGTACCACGACCCGCAATAATACGAGATCACCGAGAGCCGGGCAGGGAAAGAGCAGCCGCAAACAGTGACGACGAACGCAGGCCGTGCTTGGGTCGCCGCCTGCCCGGGATTGGCTGCGCGGAGCTTACCTGCGGTCGTGGCAGGTCGTGGCAGCCTGTGGAAGGCGACCAGAGGAGGGGCTCCAGCGGAGACGAGCGACACACACACCAAACAAAAAGAGGGGCACCAGAGGAGGGGCAGGTGAGCATGTGCCCTTGTCCGTTTGTTGCTCTGCTCTGCTTTGCTGCTCAAAAAAGCCCCCGAGGCAGACAAGCCCCGAGCCGATTTGCTGGGTGCGTGCCCGATTTCTTGGGGCGGCGAATGAGCGTGTAAGACGGCGAGACACCAAGTGCGGCCCAAGGCGTCCAACTAATGCAGCATTTTACTGCACCTGCTCCTCATGCGCATTCCATCTGCAAGAGCCTTGAAGAGCTCCAGAGCTTGGTGGCATGCGGCATTCTGACCACTGACATCACCACCTGCAAAACACCAACATCAACAATCATGCAGTGGAGCAGGTACAAGGCACTCGGGCCGTGTTGGCCTGGTGGTCTCTGCTCTTGCCTTTATAAGAAAGTACCTGCATTGTTGAAATTCATGCCACCCTTGTCCCAGCGATGAGATGCCCGAAATGGACTCTGACATTTGCCAAGCTCTGCACCGTCTAACCGCTTTCGGAATAGGACGAACAACACCAACAACAACAACAATCACCACCATCACCATCGCCGTCGACATTGTCATTTGACATTCTCATTGTCATTTCATTGTCATTCTCATCGCCATTTTCATTACCATGGATGCCATTGGCAGGATCAGTTTCCAAAGCGTGGCCGACACCCTCCTCCTCGTCTTCGACCTCTCCACCATCTTCACAGGCGCCGTCGTCATCGGCATATCCGACTACGCGCGGAACCGCGGCGTTTGCAAGTTCATCCGGAAGGTAACATGTCGGCGCCGTCAATCTAAATAGGGGGCGCCGTCGACCTTGGCAGCTCGCTCAGCAATGCCTCGAGCGCTGCCCTGATCCGGTCGGGGTTGGCTTGCTTGGAGGAGACGAAACATGGTTACCTCTCGTTGTCGTCATCGTCTTCTTCTTCAAGCATATCGGGCGCCCCGCAAATCGCAGCCATCCAGTGGAGGTTCCATTGCAGTTCCAGCAGCGCGAGGCTCGGAAACTCGTCAGGTTTGGCCGCACGAATGACAAAGGTATCGCCAGTTCGAATCGGCACGCCACTGCTTCGGTGTGCCAGACCAGATCCCCACGACGTCCAGGGCGTTCCCTTGTCATACCACTGCTGGAAGGGGTCGCTGTAGTTGGAAACCACTGCGGACCCTGGTGATACAATCCAGCTCCGGCGGGAGAGCCAGTGGAATTGGACGGTGATGGTGTTGTCGGTTTGGCAAAGGGGCTTGAGGGTGAATCGCCCCTTGTCAAACAAGAAACGGAGTTGACGATTGAGGGAGATGGAGTTGGCGGGAGACTGCATGGCAGCAGGATCTTCGTACACCTTGCGCCACTTCCGAGCTGTTTGGACTCCCCAGAAGGACTCAAGGAGCGGACCGAGAGCAGCGAATCCGTCGCGCACAGCGACAGCATGTGGGAATATGTGTGCCTCTTCGGGGTCAATCCCTCCCGTCAGGAGGCACCTCTTCTCATAATACCAGCCATTAGCCTGTTGTCATGCAGCCCCGTTAGTCCACACTCCAGTCAAGGTGGTTAATGGTTTAGGTATCCAGCACTTACACTCCTGGCTGCGGCCTTGTTCCGTGCCGTGTGGCCAGGATCGAAGAGGGTCATCGGGCAGCGAGACCACTTTCTTCTTTTGACAACGAACATCAGGTCTGTCCTGTCGCTTAGCTCGCAAGATATTAGCCCGAGTCAGACAGGTGGGAAGGAGAAGGCACCAGAACATACAGGGCCTCATTGCCCCGTAGACTCTGTCCGTCCTGTACTCCGCAGACAGTGCATTTCGGAGTTCTCTCAACTGCGCTCGAACTCCCGTGATGGGCGCAACCATGAATAAGGCCAACGTCGCCCCAGCCGGCATCACTATTCCCAGGACACTGTGTAGCTCCTGCAGCTCGCCGAAGAGGGTACAGCATTTCTCAATATCGGTGATGTAATCGCCCACCGGTTCTCTGGGAAGAGCGAGGTCGCGCAAAAAGTCTAGCAGCGTCTGTCGGTCGGTCGCAAGGGCGCGCCGGAACTCGGCGAAGTCCTCGTCCTGTTCAAAGTCCATCTTGCTGGAGGTCGGTGACGACGGCTGGATGACCAAGTTGGAAGCTGATAAGGAAATTTTTGTGTATTCGTCATGTTCGTGTCTGAGAGCGGGGGCTGGTCTGTTTCCAGGTTGCGACAGGCAACGGGCCAAAGCACTGGACGCAACGCCGTTCACATACGTCGAGCTAGATGACGTCGAGGCGTTGGTCTGTTGAGCTCACAGGGAAGTCAGTGCCCCTGAAAACTGATCTGACGATGGGAAGGGATCGACTGACATGAATTACCCCCATATTGCGTGTGGGGCGACACGGATGATGCTACACCCGTGCCAACGGGTGACGGAGACAGCTCGACATCGCTCAAGCTACAAGGTTTTATCACAACTTGTGGTCGTCGTACGAGTGAGAACATGGACTCGGACAGGACCACCAAGGCACGCAACGGTCACTCCACGGATTACCATTGACAAGCCGTATACAGACTACACGAGAATGATTCGTAGATTCATCGATGGCGGATACAGCTGGAGCATATTTGAATCATTCCTCCAAGCTCATGATCAATCTTCACAGAAAGACCGTGGCGAAGCGGATTGTTACCAGCATGCCACTATTCCTGTCTCGTCACTTCCCCATGGCAGTGATCAGTTCCCCCCCAGATCAACATACCCAACACCCCCCCTAATCACAATCTCCGTCCCCAACGGCCTCGATAACCTCTGCACATTCCCCAAAATCCTCTCCGCCTGCGCCGCCGGCGCCAACTTCGGCATCCCATCCACCGCCGCGCTCGCATTCGTCAACTGCATATGCACAATCGGATACAGCGCGACCTCCGCCGCCTTCCCATCCACATACTCCACGCGCACGACCAACCCATCATCCTGCTCAATCGGCGGCGTGTAATTCGCGCTGCCAATCCCCCACCCAAAGATGAGACTCCCCAGCCCGTAGAAGATCGGTTTCCCCTTGTACATCTCCACGCCGCGCGGCGCCCGCGGGCCCGTCACGATGGCGGCGTCCGCGCCCGCGTCGATCGCCGCCCGGCTGATCTCGCCGATGTAGCTGGCGGGCACGCTCGCGGCGGCGGGGAAGGGCACAGCCGACTCGGCGTTGTCGAGGACCAGGGCGGGTTCGTGGGAGTGGATCGAGAAGATGGCCGTGTCAGCGGCCACGAGGGCTTGCTTGATGGCGGCTTGGATGCCGGATTTGTCGCTGGCGTTGAGGTCCCAGTCGATGCGGGGGGCTTCGGTGTTTGGCGCTGCCTGGCGGAAGTGGGACCATTCGAAGAAGGTCTGGCCGACTTGGAGGGTGATGTCGGTGGCGTTGTCGGCGACGGTTTGGCCTTGGAGGTGGGCGACCTTGCGGATGACGGCGAAGTCGGCTGCGTCGAGCACCGTCACGTGCGGCGCGCGGACGACGTTGATGCCGGGGCGGGCTTTGTAGTTCTTGGAGGGCGCGGCGTCCATGGCGAGGGACTCGGGCTGGTGAGTCCCGGTGGAGGCGACGAGGCCGAGTTTGAGGCCGTTGCGCTCCACGAAGCCGGCGCCGCGTGCTTCGGTCAGGTTGTGGCCCGCCCCAGCAAAGCTGATGTTGGCTGCCTTTAGGGAGGCCTGTGTAGCCTCCACGCCGGCAATGCCAAAGTTCCAGGCGTGGTTGTTGGCCTGTGACGCGATGTTGAAGCCTGCCGCGGCTAGGAGCTTGCCCATGGTAGGGTCGAAGGTAAAACCGCCCACAGGGCCGCCGTAGCCCTCGGAGCCGGGCCCATCCTCGGACATGGGGTAGCCGTTAAAGTTGTTGAGGTCGAGCAGCTGGCCCTCCATGTTGAAAAAGGAGAAGGTCGAGTTCCTGGTCATGGCCCAGATGGCCTCGGTTGCTGGGTCATTCGAAGCCACCATCTGAGTGACGGCATCGCCGCCAGCTGTGAGGGTCCATGATTTTGCCCAGGTCGTCCCAACCGCGTGAGACGACAAGACGAGCAGTTTCAAGAGCGAGAGGGCAGTGGCCTGTGAGGCGGCGCCCTGGCGTGCATGACAGGTACCATCCATGGCGATGGGCGGTTTAAGGGGAGTAGGTCTAGTTCCACACAAGCTTGCGCAACTCTGGCTCGGATTTCCCTCACATTTCGACGGTGGTTTTATACCGCGACCAGGTAGTGACGAGAATCATTATGTTTATAACACGGCTGGGCGAACGCCTGCTGCCGTCGTAAGCACAAAAGCCGGCACTTTATGAAGGCAATAGCCAGAGCAACGTCGTCAGCCATATCGATGCACGGTGACTGCTATTAGCCGCTTGATCCGCCTCGCCTAAGATTTGTGCCCCGCTCTACGTTGCTCTCAGCCGACTGCCGTGCTCTGGGCTTCACGATATCAGAGAGCGGATGGGCTACCCTGGGCGGATGGTAGCGACTCGGAGAAGCAGCCGAGATTTCAGTGTCACCAACAAGTGATAATGCCCGGGATACCTAAGTACAATGTGATGTGATGAGGTTCGCTAAAACCACCAACAAACAAGATGTCCGTATTCTGGCCTCTCTAGCAGAACTCAGATTCATTAGCAATCAGCATGTTTTTTCATACCTCCTTGGATTGTGGATAGAAACTGATGCCACAGGAGTGGGTCGTGGACCAGACCTGTCCTCGTTGATATCTATCATTGGACTCGAGACTTCCTTGTCGTTGTTGTTCAGAAGAAAAAACAGAAACGGAGACAAACCTAAGTTTTGGTGACTGTCGCCTCAACCCAACCGTGGAAAATGCTGACCCGTGGGCTTGCGGCATCCTCCTTCAGCCCATCCATCACTTAGAACCCCCTTTTGTCAGCAACGTCCGGCATCACCGGCCTGCTCGGAACTCTCAACGAATAAGAGACAGCGCGCAGTGCCAGCCTGAGTCACTGCAAGAACTTTTCTCAACACCCCGCCTTATCCGTCAGCCGCCCTCGAAGACACAAACCCGCACTTGGGACGATGAAAAGGGGCTGAGTTGTCCGTTGTGAGACGGTTTCGGCCTAGTCAGCCTATCGCGGGAAGCGAGTCGTGGGGGCATGTTCATCCCATCTCGTTTTTGACAGCTTGGAGCGACAGGGGGTCATCGATGGAGATGAATCCAACTAACCCAACCGCCGCTAACAGCTCCTTGCCTGTCAGTTGACAGAGCCTGAGTTTCATGCTACTGGAGCGTGCATGAGATAGAGCAAGCGGATGTCAAAGTCTTTGAGAGCGCCCTGCCGGCCGTCGGCATGTACGGGGAGGCGCGGGGTTGTCAGGTACCCAGCTGGTGTGGTTGGCTGATCTGTTGCGGCTCTTCTCTACGACGACCGTACAGATCCGTAGCCTGTTCTTGCCAGGTCATGGTCATCCTAACTTTTGCGGATCTAACTCGACGTCGAGAATGTCTCTTCACGGAAACCGAGGAGCACTCGAGGAGTGTTGAACGACCAGCCGCCCGGTGAGCGCTCACCGTACCCGGATCCCCCTCAGCCGAACGAATGTCAGGAGACCTCCTCCTGCGCCAAGTCCATCCCACGCCAGCCACCGCGTTAGCCAGCAGCAAGCACGCACGCGTGCCCAGACTGTCCCGTCCGTCCACAGCGCTTGCCACCTCGTCCTCCCCATCCAAATCCATCCAATAGCCCACGATCGTTCGTCCCCGGCTCCAACGGCAGCTAGGTCCAGTTAAGATGACGTGCAGTCCAGATCGAGCGGCAGGCAGACGTCGGCCCCGCTTCGCCAGACCTGTTCCTCGCGAGGCAGAGCGCGTTCGAGGCCAGCCAGCGGGCGTGGCGGTTCGGGCCTTGGCCCTTCGCCCGTTACGGCCTCCTCAATCAGACGACGCAGACCAAGCCAATACCATCACGATCCCAGCCCCGGTCCGTCATCAACGACAGAGATTTTTTTCATCAATAGCTCAGGCGAGCCCGCCTCGAAAATGCAACTTGAAATAAAAAGTTGGTGGCCCAAACCGGAAACCGCAACAAGCGCCCTTGCGGCACGGAACGGGATGATGGCCCCTCCCCCAATCTCCCCATCTGTGCGCTGTGCGGCTGCGGCTGCTGAAATGGGGTGAGTTAAGATGACGGGGAGGGTTGGGAGCGCGGGGGGCCACAGGCGCAGGCAGGTGGGCGGGCATGCAGGGCTCTTCTGTCTGGATTCTGGGGGTGAGACGCGGCGGCGGACGCGAAACCAGGCAAGGCCAAGAGAGACTCATCCCACCACGCCGGGTAGGGTCGCGTCGCAGAGCGGGAGAGTGCCTTGTTGGGCTTCTTGCGCCGTGGGCCAAGAGCGCGCGCTGGAACTCTGCTGGAGCCTGCTTGCCTGCTTGCTTCGAGCGGCGAGGTGAGCGTGGAACCCTGTCGGTAGTGCGCAATGTGCCGGCGAAGCGAAACAAGCATTCGCCAAGACGGCGGCTTGGGGGTCAAGCGGGCCCGTTCCCCTCGCTTGTGGAGAAGAGAGAGCCGATTGCAGCGAAAAAGCGTGGGTGAACCGCTGTGGACGAAAGACACCAACTGAAGAGTGTCGCGAGACCAGACTGGTGCGCACCGCATCCCGCACTCGGCAGCTCGGTCTGGGCGAGGCCCTCACCTTAACTTATCCCCAGCTGGAGTCGCATCATCCCAGGTTTCATCTGCTGAAACCACCTGACTGGCGAGGGAGGGCTGTCGCAGAGGTTCGCAGCGAGGTGCAGCGTGGGGTGCTTCAGCGAGTTCAGGTCCCAGTTCAGGCGCGCCAAGCCCTGAAGCGCGCCAAGACACGCAGCAAACAGCGCCAAGGCCAGGCCCGGCGCCAAGAGATAACGCTTTCGCGCGCGCCGGGGGAAGTCGGGGCTGATTCCAACCCTCGGGAACTTCATGCTGGCGAGCGCAACTGATAAGGGACAGCCCAATCCCAGGGCGCGGTTAACGAGTAGGGGTGTCCCATGGCCTGCTCCGGGTGCCTTGGAGAGCTTCGCGCTGGGACCCTGCAGAGGAACGTGGCGCGGGTTGGGCTTCGTCTGTCATCTGTCCCGTGCAGCTGGGGAATTAAATTAAAATAAAACGAAAAAAAATCGATGCCGGCTCCGGGGGCTTGGGCGGAGGGAAGGGATTTCCATCCTGCAGCTGCGTCGCGCCAGCTGAGGGGCGGCGGCGGGTAGGCAGGCAGGCAGGCAGTCTTGGTTGATGACTGGTTGGCGGCGAGCGGGGGTCGAGAATCGACATGACGCTTCGTCTTCATTTCCAAGACAAATCTTCAAATCCTCGAAATCTGGGCTGCGGTTTTGGCGGTTTCCCCAGACCGATTTGCCATGTGGTTTCTTGTCCGTTTATCAGGGCGCCATCGCGCGGGCGTGATTGGCCAGAGCGCTGCGCCCCGCTCGGAAAGCCCCCAAGAACTGCCCGAGAGCAGGCGCGTTGCCCTATGGTTCGCCCGACTCTCTTTTCCCCCACCCGCAACAGAAATCTGATTCTCGCGATGGAGAGGTGTGTGTTGACAGTGCTGTTTATTCAGAGAATGGCATGCCTGATACGCCTTTTGCGATGCGCAGATCCACTTGATGGCCCGGCAGATTGCCGACATGCCGAGCGGGCGCCTGGCCGCCTCTGGTTGGCTCTGAGGGGTTGTCGGGGGGTGTGCCTTGGCTGTGGTTGGTGGCGTCGCGCCGCCCCGATGGGCTTGGACGGGCTTGGGAACGGGCTCGAATGGGCTTGGCCGGGCTGGGATGCGGGCGCTGGGACGCTGGGATTGAGGATGGATGGGGGGGAGGATTGGTGGATGGGGGCTTGCAGGCTCGTCACCCCCACCGATTCCGTCGGTGTTTGAACCGGGGAGCCTTATCAGTGACCCACCCTCTCTCATGACGTTAACCCCTGGCCAAGAACGAAACACGCCCAGAATGGTAGCAGGGGACTGATACCGGGCGATGGTCTTATCGCCGTGCAGCTTCGAGGACGGGGGTAGCTCCCGCCGAGCTGCCCCCTCCCCCCCCCAGCTCCCGATGCTGCTGATGCTGTGGGCGAGCTCGCCAGGGCGCGGGAAGCCGTCGGCGTATTTGACCCTGCCGATCCCTCGCCGGCTGAAGCTGACCCGGAGATGTTTGTCGCTGTTCAGTCTCACTCACTCCTCGCCTCATCCCCCTCACCCTTGTCCTGGGAGACCGACTCTCCTTCACAACCACCAGGACTGGAATCGCCAGCGTCCTCTTCTTAGTCGAGTCCCGACACCCCCCCGAGCCCCGATCTCGATCCCGACCCCGATCCCGATCGCCACAATGTCTGCCGGGCCTCTCTCCACCTATGAGGGTGTCACGGGTGTCGCCGACACCGGCGGCGACTCGATGGCCGAGGGCTTCGATTTCAACGCCTTCTACGGAGTAAGGAGCCCGAATCCCGAACCCCAACAAGGGTGATGGCAGAGGATTTGTTTGATGGGCATGGGCACGCAACTAACACGTCCGTCTCACACCCCCAGGCCGGCGACTTCGCCTGGATCATGACCTCCTCGGCCCTCGTGCTGCTCATGGTCCCCGGTGTTGGCTTCTTCTACAGCGGCCTGGCGCGCCGCAAGTCGGCCCTGTCGCTGATCTGGCTGTCGTTGATATCGATAGCCATCGTCGGCTTCCAGTGGTTCTTCTGGGGCTACTCGCTCACCTTCTCGCACACCGGGAGCGCCTACATTGGCGACCTCTCCAACTTTGGCCTGATGAAGGTGCTTGGCCAGCCCAGCGTCGGCAGCACCAAGATCCCCGACCTGCTCTTCATGCTGTACCAGGGCATGTTCGCGGCCATCACGTTGGTGCCCCTGACAAGAATGTCTTACAATTCAGATTGTGCGTTGTACTGACACTTGCAATCCAGGCCTGCCCTCGCCATTGGCGCCGCTGCTGACCGCGGCCGCATGCTGCCCTGCGTCGTCTTCATCTTCGTCTGGGCCACAATCGTCTACGACCCCATCGCCTACTGGACCTGGAACGGCAACGGCTGGTCCTTCAAGATGGGCGGCCTCGACTTCGCCGGTGGCACCCCCGTGCACATCAGCTCCGGCGCCGCCGCCCTCGCCTACTCGCTCATGCTCGGCAAGCGCACCGGCTACACCAAGGTCAACGGCCTGCCCTACCGCCCCCACAATGTCACCCACGTCGTCCTCGGCACCGTCTTCCTGTGGGTCGGCTGGTTCGGCTTTAACGGCGGCAGCGCCCTCGGCGCCAACCTCCGCGCCGTCATGGCCTGCGTCGTCACCCACATCGCCGCCTGCTGCGGTGGCTTCACCTGGTGCCTGCTCGACTACCGCCTCGAGAAGAAGTGGAGCACCGTCGGCTTTTGCTCCGGTGTCATTGCCGGTCTTGTTGCCATCACCCCCGCGGCCGGCTACGTCCCGCCCTGGTCGGCTGTCATCTTCGGTGTCGTCGGCGGCATCGTGTGCAACTTTGCGACCAAGCTTAAGTTCCTCATTGGCGTTGACGATGCCCTCGATGTGTTCGCTGAGCACGCCGTTGGCGGTATCGCCGGCAACCTGATGACCGGTCTCTTTGCTGCGTGAGTACTCCCAAGCCGGACACGGTACAATCCGAACCCAATTGAGAACTCCCAACTAACCCACCCCCCTACTTCCAGTGACTACATCGCCAAGCTCGACGGCTTCAGCGTGATCCCCGGCGGCTGGGTCAACCACAACTACATCCAGCTGGGCTACCAGCTCGCCGACAGCGTCGCCGGCTTCTCGTACTCGTTCGTCATGACCTGCGTCATCCTCTTCCTCATGAACCTCGTGCCCGGCCTGTCGCTGCGCGTCTCGGCCGAGGAGGAGGAGATCGGCCTCGACGACGGCGAGCTCGGCGAGTTCGCCTACGACTACGTCGAGATCACCCGCGCCATCGACGGCGCCCTCACCGGCATGTCGGGCAGCCCCAGCCACAGCATCAAGGGAGACGTTCCCGAGAAGACTGCTTAAGCTGGAGGCCTCGTCCACTGTTCTGAGATGAGGGAGTTGTTTGGTGTTGGGGAGTCTGCAAAGTTGGGGAGAATCATTTTGAAGCGCGCGCGCGACAGGGGGAGGATGGGATATGATGTACTCTGCTTTTAATCGCGATACCTCATGTTACATACCACGCAGGATACCAAGCTGCTTTAATTTTCTTTTTTTATCATCTAGTTCGATTTTTGAATTCTCGAGGCGACTTGCCCCGTGTATTAAAACAGCCTTGAGGGGGAAACAGCATTAGTAGCTCCGAGACGGCAGCATCAACAGTCACACCGACTGGGTCTGGCGTTCATCGAGGCAAGAAAAAATAGTGGTTGTTGCTGGCAATATCCGTTCTCCCACTCATTGGTCCACTTGGTTGACCAGGCATGGTCGAAGCTCATCAACGTGACCTCCGATGGCTGAAACTCAAGTCTCGATTGCATGTCTTAAGAGGAACGCATTCACCAGGTCTCGTCTTGAAACCAAACCCCCACGCCCACACCCTTCCACATTCCCAATTCAGCGTCCCACGTCATGGACAAAAACCCCCTTTCTTCCAGATCATTCTGTATCAGTTCCCCCGCAGCCATCACCCGTCACACAGCGACGATCCCAACGCCATCACCACCCACAAATAGCAAGCCGCACGTGGCATCGCGCGCGTCCCCCCACACCCCGCGGCAGCCCCTGATTTGTCTCACGTCGATCACTCCGTCAGGTCAGACAAGTCGGACGAACCCGACGTTACCGACCGAACCCCGCCCCCATTCGATGCATCCATCCCGACCGTGTGGGGTAACTAGGTAACGAGGCGAAAAAGCAAAAAGCGATGGGAACTGTGAGGCTCGAACTCACGACCTCAGGATATCCCGCGTTTTTGTGAAACTGGGTCATACGAGCAGTATGAGACCTGCGCTCTTCCAACTGAGCCAAGCTCCCCGGGTGAGAGATGTTTGGGATTTGGGGGGTGGGGGGGTTATGGTGTGCGCTTTCAGGGATCACCACTGCGCAACAATGTTGCTGATGAGAGACTGCCACCAACCCGACGGACAATAGAAACAACAGCACTTTGAGGCGGATGGTTCGTGGTTGCTAACTGTAGCATTTGATGAGCAGTCAATTGATAAGGGGGTGGGGGAAGAGAGCCAACTTTGTGCCGCATGTCAATGCCTCCTTACCACAATCATGGATACTCAACACCACGCTGTCTGGTACGCAGTACTCATCTTTCGTTCAAGACCGGATGGTGGCAGACTATCCCCCTGGTGGAGCTCAACAACCAAGACAAGTCCTCAACCCTTTCGCCGTTTAACTCTTCCGGCGCACCTATGCCAGAACCTAGGTTGGTCCTTTGGACACCGGGAACAGCGGGCGAGCTGGCAGAACACGCCACGTTGGAGGGTGATATCTTCGGAATGTGGGCGTCAGGCGTGTGAAGTTCGCTTCTGCTTCTTGACGCGGCCCTCGGGACACAGGATTCTCCACAACGAGGAGCCTCCGGTTCATGATCCAAGCTTTCGCCCCCAAAAATAGCCACTTTGAGCGGAAGGAGCGGAATACCGGCCTCGCAGAATCATCTGTTGGCATCCGAATGTGGTGCTTTGACGTGGAGTTGGACGGCAGGTAGTCTGACGGGGGTCCCGGTCGGCCGGTGTCATGGCATCGTCGCCGCGTGAGGCGCGAGCGAACCGTCAGGTCAGGGATGGCGCTGTCGAGCCGCGCCTAAGGACGCCGGCGTTGCATCCGTAGCGCGAGGCGAAGGAGCTTAGGTAGTGTTCCAGCTGCTGTCCAAGTCCGGCTGGCGGTGACAGATCGGCCTACCACCTACCCCTCCATGATGCCATTGATGGACGTCGACGCAGTCCCTTTGTAGATGCCGAACTCTCTCGCCGTCGGTTTACGAAACCGGGTCACTGGCAAAAGGCACTTCTTGGGGGTAGCATTGTGGTCAGTAAAAAAATCCGGGGAAGGACACCTCAGGCCTCGTGGCTGCAGCCTCCCCCTATCATCTCGCCAACGGCTAAATTCGCGATGCGCCCCAATGGGGGGGTACAGCTGCGTGGCGCACGCCAAACCACACCACGAAACAAGCAAACGTGAAGGGCACACCTCGTATCGGAAACAGGGTTGCTCGGGCACCCTTGAAGCATCGAGGTCCAAATTCCGCGCCACGTGAAAAGGGGGCAAAAGTCCAGAACGAGCCAGAATCTCTACTAAAATGTGTACTAACGTTGGCGGACTTGGAACCGTTGGGCGACGAAACAGTCGAAGGTGGAACAAACATCCATGTTTCCTGCGCACCACCCCGATTCGAACACCCCAGTTCCCCCAGCAAACGCCAAACGGAGCCGCTTCCCCATCTGATTTCTCGCACGATCCCGGCTGGGCAATCTCACGTCGGCAGATCTGTCACTGGCTCGTTTGGCTCTTGCGCCCCGCTGTCTGCTCCACCCCCATCGTCGGTACCCGAGTAGCCCTGGTCCTCGGGCTGAGCCAAGGACGCCGCGACGCCTGCCCCTGGACGTCGCCGAACTTCTCGAAGCTGGGGGTGGCGTCGTCGACCGCCGCCTGTCTGCTGGTGGATGTTTGGGATTGGGATCTCGACGCCGTCTGGGGCTCCATGTTCTCCATCTTCGACGCCACCAACATGGCCTGGGATGTTCGCTGTACCCCGTCATCTTAGCTCCAATCACAATGGCTCGTCGACTGCCAACATCTGCATCACTCTAAGTGAGCCTCAAGCTATTTATTTCTGGCAGAACCTCAGGTTAATTTAGCTCCTGCAGCGGCCCGGGCCAGGGGGCGTTGAGGGGGGACGAACTGCAGGGATCGACGCCGTCTGAAGGTCGTCGGTAACTGCCGGGCGTGGGAACTCGACTTCGGCTCGACCGTTGGTAGCCAACTTGGTACCGGGCTGGCCGACCCCTCGACCGATCCACCGCGCTTGTACCTTAATTTCCAGCAAATCGGAATGCGGATGGCTTCCCGGTTCCAGAAGCACAGGATCCCTCAGGGCTTCCTCTCCCCTCCTGCAGAGCGAGCCCTGCGGCAGTCCCCACGGCAAGTCGTCTTATTCCGGATTGCTGAATCTGGGTTGGCACAGTCCGACCACAGCCCCCCCCCCCCCTGGCCTCTGCTTTTGCTTGTCGGACTGTAGCGTCCGGGGGGTCATGCGGTGTACCTAGTCGGCCAACAGTTCGACACCATCTCGGCTGGCTGGGCGTGGTGGAGTTCGGCAACAGGCCGAAGCGATGCCATGGCTTCTGGAACAGGTGAGGGAATCCCGGGACGGAGTCCGTCAGGCATGGGCCGCCGCATCCACGCCGGCTCTTCCAAGAAACTACTTAACTCTCCGCCTCCCCCCCGACTTGGCTCGTAAACACCACGCTTCACCACCCCATCAACATCCTCCAGGCCCTGTCTCCCACCAGTGCCCAAGATGCCTTCAGCCCTCGTCTCCCTCGCCCTCCTGGCCGGCAGCGCCTTTGCCCAGCAGCAGAACCTCTGGGGCCAATGCGGTGGAATCGGGTATAGCGGACCGACCAACTGCGTCGCCGGCAGCTGCTGCAGCACCCAGAACCCGTGGTACGCCCAGTGCACGCCCGGCGCGGGATGCCCCGGCAACGGCGGCAGCGGCCAGACCTCGACGGCCGCGGCGACCACCACCACTAAGGCCACCAGCGTCGCTGTCACCACCACCAGCACCAGCTCGACCCCCGCGGCCACCAGCAGCAGCCCCGCCATCCCGGCCGGCTCGCTCCAGCAGGTCAACAGCTTTGGCAGCAACCCCAGCAACATCCAGATGTTCATCTATGTGCCGAACAAGCTGGCTAACAACCCCCCCATCATCGTCGCCGTAAGTCACATTGTCAACCCCCCTTGATCAAGAACCCACTGCTAACGTCCCCCCTCAGCTCCACCCCTGCGGCGGCTCGGCCCAGCAGTGGTACTCGGGCACGCAGCTCCCCTCGTACGCCGAGCAGAAGGGCTTCATCATCATCTACCCGCAGACGACCGCCTACACCAGCTGCTGGGACGTCAACAACCCGGCCTCGCTCACCCACGGCCAGGGAGGTGACGCGGCCGGCATCATCAGCATGATCAACTTCACCCTGGGCAAGTACAGCGGCAACCGCGCCAAGGTATTCGTCATGGGCGCCTCGTCCGGCGGCATGATGACCAACGTCATGGTCGGCTCGTACCCGGAGTACTTCGAGGCCGGCGCGTCGTACTCGGGCGTGCCGTTCGGCTGCCTCGCGGGCAGCACCACGCCGCCGTCGCCGTCGGGCTCCAACCAGACCTGCGCGCAGGGCCTGACCCACACCGGCCAGGAGTGGGCCAACTTTGTCCGCAACGCGTACCCGGGGTACAATGGCAAGCGTCCCCGCATGCAGATCGCGCACGGCCTGGATGACGGGCTTGTCCGCCCCGTCAATGGTTATGAGCAGCTTAAGCAGTGGGGTGCTGTGCTGGGGTTGACCAACACGAACAATGTGACGGGTGCGTCGGTGCCGGAGGGCTCGCAGTATACCCAGATCAACTATGGTGATGGGTCGCAGCTTGTTGGGTATATGGGCCAGGGTGTCGGTCACTGGGCACCGGTGAACGAGGCGGTTATGCTCAAGTTCTTTGGGCTTTAAGGGGGGTGGAGATGTACATAGGGGTCGGCTCAAGGGTAGCCCAGGGGCTGGCTGCAAGTTGAACATATATATTCAGGTTGTATATAGTTGAGCATAGACTTGTAACTCATGCGAACCAAACCCACTGTTTCTCCTTCTCATGGTCGTTCTCCGAGCCCGACATGGTTCTTCCCTTAGTCCATGGCATAGGTTGTCCTTCCCGTGGTCAACGTCATTGTCCTCCCCGTAGCCCATGACATTGTCATTCCCTTAGTCCACGGCATTGTCCTTCTCCAAAACCATGCTTCGCCAGCGGTGCCTTCACAACTCGGAGGCATCCACCTCCTCCGAAGCAACCAACACCGACGCCGTCAAGCGCACCTCATTCTTCAACAAAATCTGCGCGGCCGTCCTCTGCTCCCTCGCCCCGGCCTCAATCGCCTTCGCCGCCGCGACATCCGCCTCAATCCCATACCTCTCCAACTCCCCCTTGATCGCCTCCGTCTCCTTCTGCGCCCTCTGCGCCCTCTGCCTCAGCGTCCTCAAAATCTCCTCCTGCTTCTCACTCACCAACTTGGCAACCTTCTTCGCGGCCCCATCCGTATACGCCGCCAGCTCCTCCTGCAGCTCCAACATCGGATCATTACTCGCCGTCCCCTTGGACAACTTATAACACAAATCCACCCCGCCCAAAATATGCTCCCGATGCACCGTCGAATACATCTGCGCGATATCCTGCAGTAGCGAGAAATACGCCTTCAGCTGCAGCGTCGACGTGTAAATCATCTGCTTCGACACGTCATCCACCCTCAACACCCCCGACCTCATCGCGCGCACCGCCACCTTCCCCACCTCCCTCTTAAACGTCTCCGCCCGCGGCATCACCACATGCTCAATGACCGTATGCAGCATCAAAAAGAACTGCTCCAGCTTATTCACCTCCCTGATCAAGTCCACCAGCACCAGTATACAATCCCGCAGCACCTTCTTGATCTCCTCCAGCGTCTTCCCCGTGGTCTGCAGCCGCCGCAACTTGGCCTGCACGCTAGCCATGGCTTTCGCCGTCTTCTCCTGCCGGTCGACCGCGCCCTCGTACGCCTTCTCCGCGTTCTCCAGCGCCGCCTGCGCGATCTGCACGCCTTGCATGGCTGTGTCCAGCTGCGCGCGCTGGGCGGAGAGGTCGGGGGGCGGGAGCTGGACGCCGCCGAAGGCGAGCGGGACGCTGGTTGAGCCGAGGGCTTTGGCGGAGGCGGCGAGCTCGAGGACGTCGTCGCGGGCGGTTTTGGTTTTGGTCTTCCATTCCTTGAGGGTGGTTTCGGAGGGGTCGGCTTTGGCGGTCATTTGGTTTTGTTTGCGGAGGTGGTCTTGGAGGGAGGTGGCTACGGTGATGAGAGCGTCGTAGGCGGAGAGGAGCTTTTTGTTCGCGGGGGTGTTGGTGGCGTCGATGTTGCGCTTTTGGCCTTTGAGGGTGCCGAGGATGTAGGCGAGGCCTTGGGGGGCGTCTTTGTCGTCGTCATCGGCCTTGGTGGTGGTGGTGGTGTCTTTGGTTGTCGTGGAGGTGGTTTCCTTGAACTTGTCCCAGAGGATGGCGCCGGAGTCGCCGCCGAGGTATTCGTAGAAGTGGTTAACGAAGTCGAGGATGGTGGCCGCCGTGGCGTAGGCTGGGTCGTCGAGCTGGGGCTGCTGGGTCTTGGACGTGGACGTCGAGTTGGACGTGGTCCCGCTCGAGGCTCCTGCCTGCCCGGCCGCGACGCCTGTTGCGAGGTTGGCGGCGGCGGCTCCGGGAGCTGTCTTGGCCATGATGGCGCCGGCGACGAGGGCCGGCACGGCCTGGGCGAAGCTCGTCACAGCCGACTGCAGCACCGAGGCCCAAGGTCCAGGTACCTTGTCCACCATGGTATCTAGGTTCTTCTGCTGCTTGTCGACGTTCTTGGCCGCCCTCTCGACCCCCTTCTTCGCAGCATCAGAGGCCTCCTTGGCATGGGTCTCTTCAATGGTGGCCACGGCCTCGTCCAGCTTGGTCCTGTCGGCGGCGATGGCCGTGTGGCCCGCCTGGTTCTCGGTCGCCGCGTGTAGCTCGCCAACCATTATCCCCCACTTGCTGAAGGCCTCGCGCATCTCGGACGAGAGCCGGGCGCACGTCTGGGCGTCCTTGGCGAAGTCGTCGAGCGCGTCCTTGAAGTCCTCGTACGCGTCCGGGTTGCCTGTGCTGGGGCCTAGCCGCTTGAAGACGTGCGGGATCCGGTCGTTGCAGATGCGGTGGCTCGTGATCTGCAGGGCGTCCATGTTGGCGCCGGCGACGGTGAAGGCACGTCTACCGCCGTTGTTGCACACTGAGGGGGGATCGTTAGTTCTTTGTTCTGCTTCTCCCCATCCTAGGACCCCTGGCTATTATTAGGCACTCACCATCAACGAGACACGACCTCAACGTCGGGTTGGGCACGTTGGTCATGAGCTTCCAGCCCCCCTCCGGCTTGGCGTCCGAGAGGGAGATCTTCTCGGCCGTGGGGTTGGCAGCCGCCAGCCAGCAGGATCCCATCAGGGAGAGGGCAGTCGGGGCGGCGCTCAGCAGCTCGCCCCAGTTGTACTGAAAGAGGGTGGTGCCTTTGAGCTCCTCGACGAACTTGTTCGACATTTTGGCCCCATACTGCTCGCGGATGGTTGCAGTCTGCACCTGGTTGATGTGCTGGAGAGCGTTGGACGCCATTGTTGTGGCGGATGTCTCCCTGTGAAGACAGTCAAGCAAGGGAGTCGGGGTGCACAGTGAGGTGAACGATGAGGTGGACGATGGGGTAGAAGATAGGGTAGAGGATGAGGTTGAAGATGGCGTGGAAGATGGGAGAACGGTGGAACGGTGCTGCTGAAGGGACTTCATATGTTCGCGGCAGTTGCCCTGGTGCCTTCACCCATCCGCCTGTCCGCCTCCCCTTCCTATATCCTTTTCCTCACCTCCTCCCTTTCCCCGTCCCGCTTTCTTCTTCTCCCCACCACGGAAATCGCGGAAGACGCGCTTCGAAGCGAGCCGTCACCGCATCGCTAGTGTCCCCGTGGCTGGCTGGCCGGGATTCTCTGGCCAGGAATTGCCAGCTGTTGGAACAGCTGATTTGAACCACCACAGTTGTTTGTATGGGGGCACTGTTGGGCACTGGAAAATAGGGGCAAAGCGATGCTGGTCAAGATGTGTGAA
>FTEL01003728.1_pt1 | contig 22856 bp, 31 predicted proteins | sample 1658911 | NCBI WGS metagenome assembly FTEL01 (sample SAMEA3914869, study PRJEB12502) | metagenome | biome: forest; material: soil | place: USA | collected 2012-03-12 | depth 0.1 m
CGAAACGAAGCGAAATGGAGGGCTGCAACCGAGGACGGATCAACCGCGCTGCGAGACCTCGAGGTCATCTTGCACGGCGACCTGACCGGTGTCGTCAGTTTTAATGATTCGTACAAGACACCCCGGTCACCCGACCCGGGCCCGGCTTCATTGGCCGCGAGACTCGCACAACCAAAACACGTTTCGGGCGCTAAATTTAGGGTCACCCGCCCGTTTGGGACACCCCGTCCAAGGCCATGCGGCGCCGCGTGCTCTCGTCGAATCAGCTGGCGCTAAATCGCCAACAGCGGCTCCCCAGACAGTTTCAACGAGCCTGTCATCCTGCGCATGCGGCGGAGGCGCCGCTAACTGGGCCAACCTGAGGCTAACTTGGCCGGCTGCACTCCTGAATCTTGACGCAGGCCGCTTTCACGGCCGGCATGTTGGCCCTGCGTCTGAGGCTGAGCGCGCGGGGGATCGATGCGCGGAGACTTCGGTTCGTTTTCCCGGCCAACGGAGGGAAATGTTATTGCCCGTGTAAGTCTCGTGATGTCCGAGAAACTTCACGACATCGACTTGATTTGGCACATGCAGTATACCTGTTGATACGAATTTGTTCGAGTTATTAACGGCGGCGCATCCTCACAACACGACTCTGGGTGAGCAGTCAGGGGTAGGAAGTTGCTGGGTTGTGGACCGCTGCACCAGCACTACAAGTAGACGCCGAAAAACCCGTGTTCTCCGCTGAAGCAGATGGAACAAGAATCCAGAACCCCGCGCACTGATGCGCGACTTGCCGTGGTGGACAAATTCCCAAATGTCGATGTCTCGCAGGTCGGCGCTCGAAAGAGAGCACACGAGAGAGCACGCTGACAGCTCACTCTGCCACGAAACTCGTTTGTGCAAGCGAGTTACATAAACTTAAAAGAGAGGCTCTGCGGCCAGAAGCTGACAGCATTGGTTACGGTCAAGATCCTCGTTGAGGGATGCTCAGATCCTGTCAGGGGCTCAGAGAGGGTTAGGGATATACGTGCGGCGGGACAGCCACTGGAGACAAGAATTCACCACCATGGTTCGTGTCCTGTGTTTCCCGGAGTGTCTGGACTGGCAAGAATAATAGGCCAGAGCCCGATCCAAGATCCTGTTTTCGTGGCACGTCAGATTGACCTTCTCCGCCGGTCCACATCTGATTACGCCTTGCGGAACCCCAGGTGTAGACCTGGCCTGGCACACTCCATTATCAGGGAAAGGGGCATGTTAATAAGTGCCTGGTAGATATTTCGGAAATAGTATATTTCTATGGTATCATGCCGCGCCATCTGCCAAACACACAACTCCCCGTTTAAAGCGCAATCGCACCAAGAACACCCATCAAGCCTCCAACGGCCGCGCCGACGGCCTTGACCGTGCCCGCGCCATTGCCCTTGGGCGTAGAAGCCGCGGTCGACTGGCTGGCAGACGACTGCGCGGCAGAGGACTGTCCAGCCGAGGACTGCGCCGCGCCCGTCCCAGTCGGCGCAGCGGTGGTGGCCGCACCGCCTGCCGCGTCACCGGCCTTGGAGCTCGACGCAGGAGCCGCCGTCTCGCCAGTGCTGGCAGCACCCGTCGTCGAGGCGGCCGAGTACGCATCGGCGCCTGTCGGCTGCGGGTACGGGCCGTTGTAGAGATTGCCCTTGCGTCCGTCACCGAGGGTGTAGTCGCCGGTGAGCGCGTTGCCGGTGGTGCCGACGCCGTCGTGGAACGCGCCGCTGGTCAGGTCGAGGCAGAAGGGCACCTTCTGGACGGAGAAGCACATCTCGGCGGCGGAGCACGTAACAGAGCCAGCGGAACGCTGCGCAACCGCGAGGGCGATGTTGGCCAGCTTGGCGTCGGGAGTCCGCTTCTTGACGGCGTAGTCGAAGGGGTTGAAGGTCAGGAAGATGTCGATTCCGCCTCCGCTTCCGCCACCACCGCCGCCGCTGCCGCCGCCACCGGTCGAGATGAACTGCTCGATGGGGGTGGCATTGGACGATGTGCACGTCGTCGCAGTCTGTTGTGGGTTGAGTCCAGGTCAGTGATCGATTGTGCTATCGAGACTGACTTCTCCAACAGTAATACGGGAGGTCATACAGTCACTTGGGCAAGGAGGCCCACAAGGGCGGCCGAAACGGCGAGCTTGCAATGCATCTTGTCTGCACGAAAGACGAAAGGAGCGTAGTGGACGTTGAGAGAGTGGAACTGTCGATGGAAGACTCCTGATCGCGATCCAGGGAAGACAAACCTGGGGGAGTTGTTTCTTTAATTTAACTTTGCCGCCAGGCCTGTCTGCTCCCGCGCCCGTTCCGCGTCCCCAGGAACCCCTGGGTCTGGAACAGTGCTTGTTGTTTGCCAAGAAGAGCCGGACTTCGACCTTATCACCGCCGGACTCTTCGATTCGCTGGGCAGAGCCGCATTGAAAATTCCGCAGATTCCGCTGTGGCGGTTCGGGGGCTTGCGGCATGGCGAGCGTTGCGAATCTGGCATGGCGGTCTCTTGGCGACGCCACTCACGGGTAGCGATGCAATAGCGTCAGGGGCTAATAATAACATGTGTTCAGCTGCTCGCAGTCGTGGTGCATTTCTGTCCGAACTCGCGCCGGAGCACCAATAGCAATCTCGCTTTTTGGGTTAGCTTGCAGCGAGTTTGGCACGGCTCGTTGTATCGCTGTCTCAAATTGCGGTGCCGAGGATCCCGAGTTGTTGGACTTTGGGCAGAAATGCACCTCGCAGGAATTTATAAGGGACGCCAAGGCAGACTGGAGTTTGGGAGCATTGTGGCTGCGCAGAGAAACACAAGGACCGGGCATGGATTCCCGAGTCTGCTGTCGACTATCTCACCAGCACGAGGAGTTGCAATAGCAGGAGAAGGAAACAGAAGTGGCACTATCGTTACTCGCATAGCAGGGGAGAACGCGCAACAGATGGCTTGGCGCTGCCTCATTCGATTGCGTCGAGTTGTTGAGTTGAACTCTGAAGCACTCCAGTTCACCCATGTGAGTGTGACTATCCTACAGCGAACCCGTCACAGATTGACATGCATCTGCTTGTCCATGTCATCGAACACACTCCATTGTACCGCCAGCATCGGGTCATCCCGAAGAAACCTCAAACACTTCCTCATATCTCTGGCAGTGATCTTCCTCCGAAACCTTTGTAGCAGGTCGGCAGACGCAGCAGCAACGTCGTGAGCGCCGGGCGGCCGAGGATGTGTTAGCGTATTGACAGCCTCGCGAATGGCGTTGGCAAGGGCATCAATGTCTCTCTGCCTGGTGGTGACGTTGCTCCTTCTGTGAAAGCATGCTCAGGAGGTATGTGAATGGTAGGTTCGCTCTCTCCCACACGGGTATGGACGCCGCTCCTTCTTTGGGAGGCGTTCTGGGTCGCGAGGTTCATTTGGTTTCAGAGTCCTCTTCGTTGCCGAACTCCGCTCGTCGGACTTTCGATGCCGTCAGGATCAGGGGCGTCAAGCAACGGTGGAAAATCATCCTCAGATTTCATGGCGAAATGCGTAGACACGTTGATTTCGTCCCCGAACACGTTGAAATCTTCCCTGGGGGCCATGTAAAGATATTTGTGTGTGGAAGATGAGCGTGGAAGATGGGCAAAAGTGTATGTAGAAGATGGTGTGGGAATGGGCGAGTGAGCGGGCGAAGAATGGCCTTTTAAAGGGTGGAGGAAGACGCTCAGACGTCGTCAAACATGACGGGTACCCCCGTAAGACGAGAATCCCAGTGCGGCCCAGGATCTCAAAACCGTGAGCTCATTACCACGCACCCACGCAGTGACGCAGATTGGCGAACCGGCGTTCTCTCTGACTCTTAATGGTCTGAGGGCTCACCACCACCAGTTATCAGCCACCTCCTGTGGCTGCGAGCATTGCCGAGCAACCTTCTCCATGAAGCATTTCGCTTGCAATGGCTAGAGATCTTCATCGTCCGAGCTTACAGGAGATGTCGAGTACGCCGGCGAGCGCCCAGTTATACCGTCCTGAAAATGCCACCCCCGTGTATATTCGAAGTCCACCCGCGCACCGGAAAACGTCGTAGCCAAGCCAGCGCCATCAAAGTCCTGGTCATAACAACTGACACTTCTCAAGTTCGGAAATTGCCCTTGGGAGACAGCCTTCGCAAGACGGAAGAGAGCGGCTCCCAGGCGCAGACGCGGCCCGGTCTCTATCTTTTTGGGTGCTATTAGTTGCAGTGACACAATGGAGGGAGGGAGGAGACCGGTGAGAGCGGTGCTATCTTTGTCAGATTCCCCCGTGCTCATGCTGTCGAGCAACGTTGAGGTGAGAAGCAAATGTTGAAGAGCAGGGAAATTTCTCAAGCTGGTCAACCGCTCGGCGATGCGTCTTTTATCCCGAACCGAGGCTTGTGGCTTGGCGGGGACATCGAGATAGAAGGTCCGGAGCGTTTTACTGCCAAGTAAATGCGTGAAGGCATCGGATAGCAGAAAGTCGTCATCCACCGAATCTGATTCTCTTAACATTAGCCGGGGTAGTGCAAAGCAAGCAGCGGGCTCGGCCGGGGACGTGCCTGAGTGGTAAGAACATGTCTCGAGGTCAACGTGGCAAGACAGAAATAACGCTATGTCCGATCCGCTGACTCCACTGTTGGCGATGTAGAAACCTCAGAAGGCTTGGAAAGGGGCCGTGGCGGGCTAAACCGTCTACCCCTTGTCCGTTGCATGAGTCGAGTCGCAGATTTTGTATTGTAGCAGAAGCTAGCTCAAGAATGCCGCCCAAACGAAAGTCCAGGGAGTCATCACACCAGATGATGCCGAGCGTCTGAATGCGAAGGGCAGACAGGCCGGCTGCCCGTAAGGCCGACGCGGGAACTCCACGGTGGGGTGCGCCCGTCGAGAATGTGAGAGTCTTGAGGCGCGGGAGACAGGCCAGAAGCATGCCGAGTAGCATGTCACCCTGCGGATAATATCGGAGGGGGTCGATCTGGGGCCGCAGGGCCTCGAAAAACCCGGCAAAGTGGTAGATGTCCATTTCGAGGGTCTGGGCAACATCTTTCAGCATTCCGTCCTCGTAGTTGCCATCCTCGACGACGCAATGGAGAACATTGGCGTTCACGTGGACCCTCCTTACGAAGGCTGCCCGAGCCGGGCCCTGTGCCACTATGCGGAGGAAAGGCTCGAGACGCCAGTACCAGTCGTATGCCTCCGAAGACCACTCATCGAGGGTGCTGTAGGAGTCGTGCCCGGGAGCAAAATCATGGCCGGTGCACGGAGTGAATGATGACTCAGCAGACCCAACTCTCATTTTTACCCGATGTTTTGCCGGACGAGAACCCGTTCGCGTTCCGGACCGTTAGCCGCCTCCGTAACGACTTCAAACGGCGCCGGCGACGGGGGGCCGGAAGGCGTCGCCCATTCTCCTTCGTTCACACCTATCGAGTCTTCTGGACCGCTTTCCGCGCATTCGCGATGGCGCGCCAGGATCCCGTTCCCTGTTGGCGCAAGCAGGGCAGAATGTTGGCGCCGGTCGTTTGGGGCTGTCGTCGTGGATGCAAATCAACCGTGTCTGACCCTCGAGGCTCGGTACTAGCTCGCTCCTGCCATCGGAGCCTCTCTCCTCCCTTCTCTCCCCAACCTTAGGATTCCCTTTCTCTTTTTTCTTATCGTTCTTCCGACTCCTGACGCACTCCTTGGCTCTGGTTCACGATGACAGTACAATAACAATTACGCATCTCTAGGGCTGTCAGGACCACACCCGGGTCTCAGGGGTAACAGGCCGAAGTGAGGGGGCACAAGCACAGTAGCAGCAGCGAACAAGCAGCGATAGGGAGTCTCCAACAGATGCATTGAACTCTGCCTCCCTCAACTCTAGGGACTAGCCGCAACCCCTTATTGTAGGCCTTCCCTTTGATCCTCCGGTGCCGCGATCCCTCCCTCGATTTCGTGCAGTCCTTGGCAAGCCACTTCCATCCTCCCTCGCTGCGCAACCAATACGCGATCGTAGCGAATACCGACGGCTTTCGGGGCTCGCGCTGGTCGCCGTCCTCAGTCCAGGCCCACGCTGCAAGGGTTAGGGTGCACGACAGCGACCCCCGCCTTCGGCCATGACATGAGTGTCCCCATCTGGACGGACGAAGGCCAACGCGACGCGTTGGCCATTTTCTCTTCTTTCCTTCTATTCTTCAAGCTTAGTTATACTCGTAGAGTCGTCATCAGATAGTTGCAATATACGTCTGGGACCGTTACACTCTAGCTAGTCAAGTCCCGAGCTAGCGTAGACACTAACAGCACCTTGCTTGCATACGCATATTTTATGGTCTGGTTGCAAGCTGCGTTAGCTAGGGATGAAAAGGCCTGCAGCTAGTCTAGCGCAGCCGCAAGGCCCGCTGTGTGCGCCGAGGACGCGCAGCCCGAGGTCGCCAGCTGCATAGTAGCGGTTGTTGTGGCCCGCTGTACCTATCACGGGAGTGATGGAACGGTCAACCTAGTGGTCGGTGTATGATGTTTGTGCAGTGCAGTGCAGTTTATTAACGCCCGGCGGGTAACCCGAAAGGGCAACTATTACAATCTGACTATACATTTCCCAAGATATGCCCTGATCTCGTCGAAGCCTGTAGAAATACTAGAAAGTTCATTCTAGTTCATGCAGCCTCTTGTACCATATCTCTTCGGATTCTCATGGGTTAGTGGGGTTGTTAGTAGGCTGGCTTGAAGGCGATTCTCTAAGTGTTCAACGTCCTATCTTCGGCGGCTGAAGCGGTGCCTACTGTCCGTGTCACGAGGTGAGGGATTGTAGGTTCGGTGTGGTGTAGTGGGTTGTGTGGTGTGTCGGGTTGGGTGCACTAGTCGGCCTGCGGTTGGTTGGTGTCAAGCCGGCCTGTGGTCATTGCGAACCGTATGGTTGCCCCAACGGCCGTCATGTTGGGAGTCCAATCTTTCTTATCTGATGGCGATTTCCCTCCCAGATAGAAGGAAATGTTGCTTCTCTGGGTGTCTGTGCATTCTAGCATCTCCGTTCGGCATGCCGTCCATCTTTTACATCTAAATAGGAAGTGGTCCACTGTCTCTCTTGCTTTTCCGCACGCGCACTGATCTGACGGTGCTTGATGTTTGTGGTTGCGCGAGGAACGCAACCAAGAGGCCCCCAGCTGCAGAGGATAAGTCCCTGCAGCGGGCCGCAACCCTAACCCTACATACATGTCCAAGTCAGCTGTGCCCGTGACAGTACCCGTTTGACAACACAAGTTGCGCCAGGGCCCGAATTAGACAGGCCTGTATTGCCGGCAGTATCAATACCAGCGCTACTACACCCAGGAGGGTAGCAGTCTCTGACCTGATGATACAGGCGCAATGTGTAGTTTCCAGCTAGGACGGCGGCTCGGGCAGCCACCTACTCTGTTAGCATGCCCGAGATACGTCCAGACACGGTCGAGGAAGAGATGGAGGCCATGATGGAACTGGCCGCAGCACTGGCTTCATCGCTGCTTGCCAGAGCACCTGGGGGCACCCAGGCAACTGCCAGGGAGATGGCAGCCGCTAACAAAGGTGGTTTCATGATGATACCATGACGGCAAACCAGAGGCAGTAGTGAGGGAGAGGAAGGTATGAGGATTGAGGAGTTGCAGAGAAGACAAAGAAGAGGGAAGAGGACTCTGTCACCGACTCCGAAATTGAAGACTTCAGGAGAAGGAAGATGAATGATGAATGATGAATGTAGGTATTGATATTACCAGGCAAAAGGCGGCTCGAGTCCTCCACAGCAGGCCTGGCTGATCTCGTCGACAACCAACATGGTCATATTCTTCTAACAAAGCTTTTCTTCTTCCGATATCGTCCTTGCCGTCTCGTTCTTGCCCTTGAATCCTATGTTGGTCGCCGAATGGAGTGTCACTCCGCCGATGAGCGCGGCCGCGTTTCCTCTGGCACCCGTCAGAAGCAGCGTATGGAGGCCGTCTTTCAGCCAGAACATGTGCTCGATGGCGTGTATGGCACGGGACTTTCCGTGCCTCCTTCACCGCCCACATATTGAAAGTGTTACCTGCATTCCGCTTCCTGCAGCCGCATGCTGCGCGCGTCAAGGAACAATGCCGGCAGCAAGACCGCCATTAACTGGAACTTGTTCAATGTCCACTTCCTTGTCAGACCCACACCAACGTCAATATACGACGTATAGGGATCGCCCTCGAGACGCATCAGCGGGCGCGGACCGTCTACGTCGGTGGCTTTTTCCACCTTCCGAGTTGGCCGCCGTGGGACATCAGGACTCCCGTCAGGTCCATTGCCACCTGAAAATGTCGCATTGGTTTCCCTGCCCTGGATACGTGCCCTTGCGCTTGCATTCTATTTTTCTGGAGCTTCGCTACGGCATCGATTTCTTCCCGGCCGAGGAGCCCCATGCTCCGGAAAGGCGAATCTCGAATGTCTTGCGCAACTTGATTCGAACAGCCACAACGCAGCAGGGAAGAGGGCACCAAGCTCCCCTGAGCCTATAAGAAGCAAGAAGTCCACGGCAGGGAAAAAGAAGGCACGGCCGTGTGACTAGATTCTGGCTTAGATCCTGACATTAACCTGAACCGTCTCTTCTTGCTTTCCTAGTGCATGCGCCGTACCGTTATATCTCGAGCTCCCTCCCATAACAATCGGTATATTGAATCGTTGAGATTCTCTTGTACCCGCACATGCCGCTTACGAAACCGAACTCGTGGTCGTTTCTACAGACCCGGAGCTTTTTGATCTCATCTTCATGGCTGTCCAGGTGCATGCCATCTCCGGCCCATTCGTCCTGGTTCATAGCCCCAGCGAAGAGCATCGTGGCGACGGCGGCCACGGTACCGCCTCGCTGGAGGTAGTTCTTCGTCACTGGTGGCCACTCACTCGTCTTGTTGCAGTACAATTGAAGAACAGTCTCCTCGTCGGGGAGCCGCCTCTCCCTGAGGCAGCGGGCAATGTGATCGCACATGTTGGTAAAACCCTGCCTCATTGATTTGTTGGTCTTCAGGTTCTGTCGGACCGGTGTGGCGAGATACCGTAACTCATCCTCGTTCAACGCCACCCAGGTCGGACCACTAGCATTTAGATCCTCACCTAGCATATCGTGTTGATATTCGGCCTGACACAACAGTGCGAAGCGCATCCTAGGACTCAGGAACCCCCCTATACACTCCCCGCAGGTGCAGCCGTACTTCAGTCGCAGCGAGTAGCGAATCGTGTTTATCTCGGGGATCCTGTTGGCCGCATCGTCTGTTGCCGAGGAGACCGCCGATATGTCTTGGTTCGAGAGCTTGGCGAGGTCGAAGACTTCAGTGCCAGTCAGAGCAGCGAGACACGCAATGTCTGATTGGAAGATTCCTTCAAACTTGTCCGAAAACACAGCCATGGCCGTAAAGTAGCGCCGCCTCGTTCTGTATTCCTCCAAACTGCTCTGCAGCGCTTCCAGGGGCGTGTGGCCTTCGGCGTTGCGTATGCCGGCCATGTCAGGATATTTGGCCAGAATGTATGAAAGTGTTTCTGCCTTCCTGCCCATAGCGGCAAGGTGGAGGATCGTGTTGCCGCTTTCGCCGAAGAGCCGTGATGGCGCGTCCGCCTCAACGGAAAATGCCTCCTGGATCTGACTAACACATTCCACGTCCGAAGCTGAAGGGTCAGAGAGGGTGCTTAGGACGGTACGGATTGGCGTAGGGAGGGGCTCATCCTTCAGCCCTTCCGGCTCATCCCAATCATGTGCGACGTCCAAATGCCGAGAGGGATGGCTGTTGTCGTCAGTGAAGGCGAGCCATCCTGATGTGCCCACTCTTCTGAAACCCAACGATCGCCAAAAGTGCCTAGAGATCGTGAGCTGCTTTTGAGCGGCCTCCATTCTCTCCTTTTCGTCCATATCTCTCAGGTCTCGCGTGAGATATCCCGGCTGAGCGAAGGCGAAAAAGCCACTTGACTTGGCCCTCACCTTGTCCAATATGGCGTTGACAATTTTGGTTCCAATCCCTTGGTGGCGCCAGAGGGGCTCAACACTGAGATTCTCGAACAAGAGAATGTCACCGTGGTCAAGCTCTTGGCCCCAGACGCCGGATCCTTTTCTAATCTCATGGTCGTAAAACTCCCGACTCAAGCAACCGTATCTGTCGAAAAGCTCAAACGCGAGGTCCGATGTTTCTTCGCTCGGCTCTTCCATCTGGATCCAGAAGCCGCTTCTCATACGGGCGCGTCTGATCAACTTGGCGTCGCAGTCCGCGACCACATTGTGGTCCACGTTGGCGTGGCCATCAATCTGCTCCAACCACTCCCACTCTGCAAATTCATCAACAGATGATCGCTCGGTATCGGAGGAGACTTCATCAGCGTTTAGTTCGTCGCCGTCCGTGTCATCGAAACTGTTATCGCCGTCTTTTTCTTCGTCGCTGTGGGCGGCCCTATATTGAGAAACGTTAGGATCACAGGAGTTGATGCAATGCGTGGGAATGCAGGTGGAAATCACATCAAGTGGTCGCAGTTGCTCTCTTCAGCATCCCCAGTGACAGGCCTATCTCCATGCGGATGTGAATCGTCCTCAGATACGGAAGGCTCTGGCCTGTCCTGGGCGGTAGAAGAGATAGGCTGCACAGGAGTTGGGGGGTGGGTAGGGCAGCCAGGAGCTCGGCTGTCCTCAGCAGAGAATGTGGATAGCCCGTCATCTGTATCGCTGCCGGAGAGTGTCGATGCCAAGAGTTTCTCCCAGTGATCGGCTGGCTTGGGGTCGTTCCGGAGCGCCTTGGAGGTTGAACGAAGTTTGACGGTAACTTGGACCTCGCCGATGCGTTGCTGCGCCAGGAGCTCTACAGCAACCGCGTTGTCGGACTGGTGTGAAATCCTGGCCATCTTAGCGCATCTCTCGCTTTCGCCGGGGCTACGGGTTCGCTTCGGAGGATCCATAGTGCCGTGCACCGCAGGGAAACAGGAATTTGAGGAGGGTGGACGGAATGGGCTGGAGAAAATATAGGTGTTTCTCCAAGGTTCGAAGTTGTAAAAGGATGAGCTATGGGTGGTTGAGGTATCAGGTAGGTACGTTATGTTGAGTTCATTCGTTGATCAGGGCTGCTGAAGTCCACAGCAGAATGAAGAGGTAACGTGCAGGCTTGTGCGGACCAACTAGGGCTTTGAATACCTGCGTACAGAGAGCCAGCTAAAAAGCTGGATTGTCGGCGGCCTCAACAGGCCATTGTCTTGTGGTTGCAGAGAAAAAATGGTGGATAGGTTGATGGATGGATGTCGGTCGCAGTGTGATTGCAGCCGACATGTTGAAGAAATTCACCCCTTACGTGGGGAACTAAGGAGGGCTTGCACACTGTCTGCCTGCCAGTGGGGCAGGAGGGAGCCAACACATTGCCCACGCCGCCTCCTGGCTGTCCCGAATGAAGCCACCTGAACAGGGCGGGCGCATGCATGGGACTCACTGCAGTGGGGCGCAGGGGGGCGAACCGAGCCCATCGTTACATCGGTCAAGGAGAGCTGTAACGGGCTGAGCCCCCAAATGATGGGTGCGGCTAGAGGCTACAATTCTTGCAAGACAGGAGGTCCAGACAGGAACAGGGGGCCGCAGCAGATGCAGTGACACGAACAAGGACAAAGAGAAGGGCAGGGGCATGGACAGGGACTGGCATAAACTGGGTGTGATTAAAATGCCGATGCATTCAATGGTGTTTGTGGCTGTGGTGTTCCCCTTGTTTAGTCCGTCACCCTTCTGGAATATGATGAGCGCAAATGGGTAACGTACATGCCTGGAGGAACGTACGAGCTTGCGAGTACTGCCGGAAGAATCCTCATACTTGACTTGCCTGGACACAAAATGCATGGGCCCCGGGAGCTCTGAAAAAAACAGTGTGACTTCCAACTTTTTCTGTCAATATTTTACTGTGATTTTCTCGATGACGTGAAGGGAATAAAATTTGTTGTGACTTTCCTGATGACGTGAAGGCGCAGTGTTGTGTTGTCTACACAATACAATTCACGTCTCGTCGGTTGGTCTCAGCAGTGGAGTGCACGGACACTCTCTCAGGGGGCGGCTCAGGGGTGGTGGGTCTCTGGTCCCCATGTCAGTGGTCCCCCGCACTGAGTCCTACGACGCGGCACTTTCCTAGGCTGCTAAGTTTTGACACGTCGCACAGAGTCATTAACAATCACGAAATAGCGAAGATAGCGAGAATGACAGCCTCAAATTTAGGAGCTAATACTGGAGTGGTAATACGTCGCAGCCGGCGGCGTTACGATTCCATCTCAAGAACCCAAGTGTCTCACCAGTGCCCAGCGTCCTCTTGTCACCAGCTTCAGCAGCTGGGGCCGATTCGGGCATGGATTGCCATTTCTGAAACCAGGCCTCGTGTCTGTGGCCTGCTTCGAAGGCCCGCCTGGTCTCATCTCCTAGTTTTTCCAGCTTCGCAACCGCGTCCTTTATGCCGCTGTCAATCATGTTCTTCGGCTCGATGAAATCTCCTGTTGCCGGTTCCCGAAAGAGGTACAGTCCCTCCCACCTCTCCGCCCTTGACAGCTACACGTACAGGCTTATGAAGCTAGGCCTCGTCGCCATGCCGCTGCCGCGGACGCCTTTGAAGTTGACAAGAATATCCGAGAACTGCTTTCCCTGGCTCTTCTGGTCTGGCAACAGGCGTCCATCTTGCCTCTTGGCCTCTTACATGCGTACAGGGATGCAGATACGTGCAGTGCGTGGTCTGGTCTGTCAGCCGATTCGTCCAATATCCCTCGGCGGAGCCACCGCTCCCACGGATCAAGGCTCAAAGTTGACACTTGCTGAAACCCCAACAGCCACGATTCCACAGCCGCAGGATGAAGGCGCTTATCAAAAGTCAGTGTGCGGCTTATGGGAGGTACGGGATAGCCGAGAGCTCGGCAACCGTGTCGATTGAGGAAAAAAAGATGATTATGTTCTATTCCACTGTCTGTTGGGCATTGCACCACTAACTCAGTAGCCCCTGTCTGACCTGCTTGTCAACCAACTCAACGATAGCTTGAACAAGCAGTTCAGCGTATGCAACTCGATGCAGGATGACCATGGGGAGCTGCGCTATACTCCAATCATGATGCTGTGGCTTGCATGGTGGTGGGAGGGGTGATGAAGATCTCGAATCATCTTCGGCGGAGCCCTTCTGAGAACTCTGGAGGCGCATCCCGAAACTGATCGGGGCTGGCGGAGGCGCCGTCTTGCCTCATACATGGAACGTCTCAGTCGGCGGGAGATGCATTACAATGCGATCTCGGAAACCTCGGCGTCACCAGACTGGCCCCTCTTCCTCTTCGACACCAGCTTCGGCAACCTGGGCAGATTTCAGCATGGCACCCCATTCCTAAAACCACGTCTCATGTCTGTGGTCTTATTCGAACTAGCGTTCAGTCTCTTCTCTTACCTTTTCCAGCCTGACGACTGCGTCTCTCATGTCGTCGGCTAGCACGTTCTTTAGCTCGATAAAATCTCCTCGTGTTGGCTTTCGGAATAGGTACAGCCCTTCCCAGCTCTCTGCCCTCGACAGCTGCACGTACAGGATCTGATCCACCTGAACCTAGCTTGCCTCTCGACCTGGGACCCTTGCCGCGTATAGAATTGGGGATGGCGACCGTCTTGCTCTTGGTCGGGATCGTCCCTTTGGAGAGCCCGGGAGTTTCGAGGTCTGCGATATCGTCCGGCACGAGGAGCACGGCCGCCGGAGGGGGCAGGTGGAGTGTTGCATCACTGGCGAGGGCGATAGTGCTAGTGGAAAGGTCGGGAAAGATGTCAATAGTCTTGAAGAAGGTCCTATTGACCAGCTTCAAGCCGGTGAGTTAGTTTCAAATCACTACTACTAGCATCCCCTGGGCGTATAAGAACAAGCCCAGGGTTAGGACCTGCGAGTTGTTGCCGTAGCGGAACACGTTGCTCAGCTCTTCTATATCGAGCTGCTTGCCTGCTTTGGTATCGTGTTTAGCGATGAAGATGGAAATGTGCTTGCCGTGGGCATAAGCCCACTGCACTGCACGAAGGCTTCCATGTTCAGGTCCCACTAGTCTTGGTTCAGAGGCGTGATCGCCCTTACCCCGTCCACAAACAAGGGCTGGGAGGATGGACTGCAGACACGGCAACACAGGTGCTGGAAGTCCAGATAAGTCTGCTGGCCATTCCGTAGGCGCTGGAGGAAGCCCCGCGGCGTTGAACAGCCAGCGACGCAGACCTGCTCGCGAAGGATGACTACGTTTTTGAAATGAAGGAACAGCTTGTGTGCTGCCAGATGGTTTGCCAGGCTCTCCAATCTTTGTCCACTGCGATCCCTAGGCTCCGACAAAGGAGGCTAGTCTGCATAACGAGAGCATATGCTTTGAAGCAAAGAGGCTTACAAGAAGTCGGGGAGCCCCTGACCAGACTGCCCCTGGCCGGAAGAGTGGAGAAGAACAAAAACACCAAAAACATACAACGCCAGGGATTCGCTAGTCGTCACCGAACCAACTACTGATCTGGCTCTCACGAGTTTAACTAGGGGAAAGCAAACGGGATCACGCCGGATTGGTTTGTCCGAAAAGGCCGCCCAAGGACAGGAACTGGAGCAGGATCGTGACTGCGGCCGGCTTGCAACCCCGGCCTCCCGCCCAGCCAACCTATAGCGCTCGTCCCCGCCCACCACACCCTTTACCCCGCATGCCCAGACAACTCAGCTACCGCCCCAAACGCGTTTGGTTGGCTCAGACGAAAATTCGCAACGCGTTGCTGGAACGAAATATCACAAGGCGATGTTAGAATCACACCGCGATAGAAGTTAGAAAACGGAGTTAGGGAACGGCGTAATCAGAAACTGCGTGCGACGGGGCCTGCCGTTTTTGACACGTGACCCAAATTCTGATGAGTCAGCAGTTGCCGTTAAAAAGAAATTGAACTCCAAGTCCGGAAACACGTTTTTCCCTCGCAATGATAACGACAGCTTCTGGTCTTCGTTGTTGCTCAGAGGGTGCGGTTTTCCGTCCTCATAGCTACTGGTTTTGGACCCTTCTGAGCAGACAGACAACTTTTATGGGCAAACTCGTGGTAGAGAACCTCTTGGGCGAGAGGACAAAGTCGTTTGGAGACCAAGCTCATGGAACACAAAGCCGAGACGTCCAAGGCGTACCAGTCCAGTTTGTAAACAAGTCTTTTCGTCTCTACCAGGTAGGCATACTGCGATTCGTGTGGCCCTTCGCGGCAGTGCGCGCAAAAGTTGCGGAGAATGAGCAAATCAACTCATCGGAAAGGCTTTCAAGGGTTGTCGAGCCAGCGGGGCGTCCCAACTCCATAATGAAAGCGCGTAGAAAACGGGGAGCAGTTGGTTGGGTATAATTAAAGGACGGAACGATGGATGAATTCGAACTCCCGTCCCGACCAGCCTATATTAAGGGCTTCCGGCCTGGAAGAACAACCAACCCGACCCAACCACTGCTCCCTGAGAGTGATGTATGTCGAATCCCCCTTCTGGACCCATCCCCTTCTGGACCGTACCTTGCCATAGACACCCACCTACAGGTTCAAGCCATACACCAGCCGACCCTGCTCTCCACGAGCGCGATACGCGTCGCCCAGCTTGGCGCTAACCCCATACCCGCCCAGGTCGCCCTCAAAGTTAAAGAGCCACCACCAGGTGTCGCGGAATTTGCCCGCAATCCAGTAACCGCTCGACTCCCACGCGGAATCGACCTCCACAGTTGTATGGCGAACAATGTGGCCATTCCGGTCCAGGAGCAGCAGCCGGAGGGACTCGGTCTCCCAGGCGCGCGCGTCGGCGACCAAGAGGTAGCTCGCCACGCTCTGGAGCTGCAACTCGTCGCCGTACACGCCGTATTCCGCTTCCCAGATAGCAACTGCCTCCGCATCCTCGCCGTCCGCCACTCGCGCCCGAATCTCCTCTTTCATCTGCTCGCGTATAGCCGGGGCCGTCGTCCTGTCCCTATAGCCCGGATTGGCTAGCTCGGGCACGACATCCAACGCACGGCGCCAGTCGTCGCCGACGTTAAAAACCTGGGGGTCGTCGAACACGAGCCACGCGGTCTCCTCCTCGTCAAAATGCGGGTCGTTTTCCTCATCCACGTCGCGCCAGGCACGAAACTGGACATCGGAGCCCTCGCCGTAGTGTGTCCGGAGCCAGACGGCGTGGTCGTCGCGCTTCTTCCAGAGCTGCGCCGCAGCGTTGCGCCACCGGATGGGCCGCCAGGGTGCCAGGATGATTCGGATCTCGTCCTCGGTGGGGACGCGCGAAATAGGCTGGGGAGGCCACCTTTTGGTGACGGTATCCCATTCTTCCGGGAAGCTGTCAAGGGCCAGAAATGCGCGGACCAACTCGCGGGTTTGATCGGGGTTGGAGAGCGGCGAGGAGGGGTCCCAGTTGCGCTGGAGAGGAGGTTAGTCGAGGCGGCTTGGGTCCATGATGGGGACGGAGGTTTGCTTGCGATTAGGTACTGCTCGGCGGGGAGAGCACCCCACGGAGGTGAGGCCTCGGTTTCCATGGCCACACACATGACTGGGTGGCTCTGTCGAGGATACTGACGCGGGGCTGGATGCACCGAGTGGCTCGGCGGTTGCAAACTGGGGACCGCGGTATTGCTCCAGTGGACTGGTTCGTCGCGCGGGAGGCCGGCGCGCTGGGCGGCGCAATAAATGTTGTCTTTTTATTCCCGAACCTTTCACACCGCTCTCCTCAACGGGTGGACCTGTGAGTGTCATTGTTGCCTGAACCGCAAATACGGGTTGATTGGCGCGGATCTGCACGGGCTTTATGCAAACTTTCTGGAAATATTGTCATAAGCAACCATTGGAGAGTGACTCCAGGCTGTTGGGAAATGTGTGACGATGTCAACCAACCGTTGGTTCTTCATCCCCGAAAACCCCGACCAACTGATGACAGCCCTACTTCCTGTGCCTCCTGGCCACTTCTGACCGTACGCAGGACCCGAGCAGTAGAGTTCATCCCGTGTTGTTCAGATGACGGCGTTGATGGAGAGATTCACCAAGATGAGGTGGGCTTGTTCTCGGGAAGATGCAGTTGTCTAGTATCACTGTACCTGCGTGGATGGCGCGCTCGGATGCTGGGCGGAGCGGTGATTAAGACCAACCTCATGCAGACTCTCAGGGGCTAAGCGAGTCAGAAGGTGCCTCGCTCCCTGGAAAACGCCCCCCCGTGTCCAGATGAGGGAACGGAATTGGGCTCAAGTGAACATAGACTTGCTTGTTCATGTCGGCGAGGTTGCCGTTTCCATCTGATACGATTTCTTTTGTTGTTCCTGCTCGCTATCCTGGGCCAGACCCTGGGAGGAGGAATATGCCCCGATATCGACCACTGCCAGCTTAGCAGCAGCAGCAAGGACAAATTCTGAAATATGCCAGACCATGGTTGCTTTACCCAAACACGTCCTGCGCCCAGCCCGGGTAGTATGTCCCAACAGGATCATAAGCCTTGACGTACCAAAAGATAGACAGAGACGCAACCCTGCAGAAGAAATCGAAACTAGCCACATTTTTCCAGTCCCCGCGACCAAAGGGAGCAACCAGGCTCCGCGTGGTCGGCGTTAGAAACAAAAGCCAGGAACCAAGCGCGATGGCAATGGACCAAAATAAATACAGGTGCGTGTACGTGAGACTTTTCATGAAGGTAAGGAGACAGACAATGAAAAGCGACAGGACGCATGGCACTACTCGGAACTCTTTTCCGTTATCTCCAAGGGCTCTCTTGAACGCGTAATGAATAGATACGGCAACAGCGGTTCCGAGGAAGCGGAAGAATCGGAATTGATGGGTCAGCCAAGGGTTCTCGTCCGCAGGCTTGTCGGTGATGACGGCCAGGTCGACAAAGGAGAGGGCGACAAGCTGGAGCAGCATGGCCACGCAGCCAAACCGCATGTCCAACGACATTCTCCTCCGCTGCCGCGCCCCTTGATTGTCTCTCGTCTTCGGATCGGTATCTTGCTCCTTATTGACTGTCGCCAATGGCTTGTTCGAGTCCTCGGAACCGTGGCCTGTCGCATCGCTGCCCTGGTTATCTCCGGAGTGTGGTATCGGCGCCTCCGGATCGTCCTGTGGCCACTTCTTATCCCTCGCAAACCGGGCCAAGACGTTGTCCATCACAAACACCACGACGTAGGAGACGAAGTAGCAGCACGCCCACGTCTTGGTCAGGGGTATACCTCCAACGGCGAGCAGCTTGGCAAACCCGAAGAACGTCCCGATGCCAAATGTGACAATCCTCATCACCAGAATTGCGTGGCTCCCTTCGCATTCGGCGGCTAGAGTGGGCGTGATGTCTTGCAAGCTGGCTGAAGTGTCGGCTGTCGGGCAATGTGACGGCTTTGAAACCGACTGGTTCATCCCCCGCCGTGCATCCATGACGTTTTTGGCGGCTCGAAACGGACTCCCGGTTCTGCGCAACTCGATCGCGAAGTGGCAGAGGATGGACAGCGTGTCGACAGAGCAGACGATGGGCGAGACCCGCAAGAACATCTGCGTTGATGGGTCAAAACCGCACACGCTTCCGCAGGGCTGGAGCATTGTGTTGAAGGCCACAGCGGCGAGCGCAAGGAGTGCTTCGTGCCAGGAAAGCTGGTTGGAGTCTGCCATTGCCGATGGGGGTTGGTACACAATGGTATGGTTCATACCTGGCACTGATACAGTTTGGGAATTGATGGGGTCGTCTGGAGACCTGCGCTCGCTATCGAAACTTGGGATGGCCAGGTCCAGTACTTGAAGGGGGACGCCGGATGGGGCTGAGCTCTCAGGTCTGCCTCTGACTGGGCAATGCAACACTGCGGCATATTGCAGGAGAAACACCGCGGACACACAACGCAAGTACACTCAGCCACCGCCACTTCCAGTCCAGGAACCTCGCGTGTGCCAATTGGATTCAACCAACCCGTTCATCTCATCCCGCGCCGGACGGAAAGAAATATCATGGCTTACAAGCCGAGCCCCCCTGCCAAAAACGAATATTATGCGCTCGATTGCTCTTCAGAAACAGGTACAAACACATAGAAAGCTGAGCCCTCGCTCATGACCGAACGCGCACTTTGACCGACCGTCGACAGCAAACATCACACCCATTCTCAACACCATCACGGATTCGAAACAAGACTATGCCTGCCAAACCGGGCCGGATTCACCTCCGACGTCGCCGTCGGCGGCGACGGCGTCCGCGACGGAACATGTTTCCCCGACTCACTCACGTCCCCACCAGATTGCAACGATCCCAGCGGGGATGGCCCCCCGCGATCCGTCTCCATAGTCTTCCTCCGGCCGTCTACAACCGGTGGTGGCGATGGGGCACTCCCTGGCAGCTCAAACACTCCCGTAGGATTCTCCGCCACGGCCGACAGCGGCCCACGAATCTCGTTCCCATCCAACTCTGCCGTCCCCGGCCGGACGAGATGATCCAGCGTTGCGTTGTCCCTCCCCGGCGGCGAGCCAGACGAAGAAGACCCCGTCACAGCGCCGGCCGCAACGGCAGCCCCATCCCCAACCGTGCTCCGCGATCCATGCCTGGTATGCTCCGCAGTCAACCTCGAGTTCGACCCCGCAGCGGAGACATCCTCCGCCGAGTACGGCACGACAGACGAGTCCGGCGTGGAGTCGTGGCGCGCCGAGGGGACGTTGAACACGGGCCCTTTTAGCATCGATTCATCCGGCGGCGGGTCCTTGGCGGCGACGGCGAAACCGACGTTGAGCCATTTACGGCGGAGGCGAAGGATGATAACGGCGACGACAGCGCCGAGGAGCAGCGCGCCGAGGATGCTGCCGATGACGATGCCGGCTATGGCGCCGCCGCTTAGACTTGACGGGGGGGAAGTCGGATTGCCAGTGCTGCCGCCGCCCGAGCCAGTTGAGCCGGAGCCGCTGGGTGGGATCGCAACGATGTTCTGCTGTGCGCCTTGGTTCCAGGCGCAAGCGGAGACGTTGAAGACCTTGCGCTCGTAGTCGACGGAGAGATATCTGTGAAGGTGTCAGTGAGGGGGGGGTCAGAGGAGGGTGTTGAGGATATGGAGCAGAGGGACTCACGCCTCCTGCAGAAAGGTTCGGCCCAACGTGTACTGTGTCGAACTGTTGGCGCGTTTGAGCGGGAAGTAGTGACTGGAGTTTCCAGCAACCAGTGGGCTTTCGGCGGTAAGATCAAACGCGGCGTAAGGGAGCACGATGGTGACGGTGTCGCCCCCCGACTTGATGTCGGAAATCCTGAAGGACACTCGGGCGTTCGCGTTGAGAAGTGCATCGCGATGCGTGTCGTTTACCAGGTACAAACCAGACGCACTGTCTAGTGTCAACCCGAATGCCTGTTCAAAGGCAGTACAGACATCTGATGGAAGCCACAGATAAGGGTCGGTCGAGTCGATCATGATGTCGATGGAATTCGAGAGCAGAGTAGCAGAAGACGACCCGCTGTAGCTGATGGATTGGAGCGCAACGACGAGATCCCGCGTAACATCGTCCGCCATGGAAAATGAAACAGGGTTCTCGTCAAATCGGGAGGTGTCGTATCCTCCAAAGATCAGCTGGCCGTAGACCTGCTTTAAGCCTGTTCGAGAAGGACGGTTGTGATTAGAGAGAACTCAACGGGCCGAGCTAGACTGGTATAGCACTCACGATACTTAGCACCGGCCGTGTAGCTCCAGCTTAGGCTAGGCATTTTGCCTTCATTCTTAAGGGTGGTGAAGAGTGACGGTGTTGAGAAATTACCCAACGAGGTGAAGTTGAGTGGCTGCGGGTTGATCCCCAAGATACCCCTACTGTGCGCTTAGTAGCTGGTCCAGAACAACAACGCAGAGGGCGTACGTGTGGAAATGCGTACAGGTAAAAAGGTTCTGGTTCCGCAATGCCGCCAATGGTCTGATTGTCCACCCCAGGTCCTGTGAGCCCAATAGCCAACTGATCGAGCCCAAACTGGACCCTCGCTTGGTATCCAAGGTTGGCTTCGAGGCCAACCCCATTCTGGTTGATTCCATAGAGCCCAATATCATGCCACGTTGACGACTGGTTGTGATTGAACAAGTTACCCCTGGAGACGGCACAGTCTGGAGGCACTGTCTTGAACACTGATGTTGAGCATGCCTGTTGATCGAAGGGGACCAGCGAAAACGGGGAGGCTGTCGACACCAGCACCCTGATGTCTTGCTCGGGCGTGCCAACACGAATGTCGAAAGTACTCCATGGTCCGTCATTGCCTTCGCTGTGTCGCGAGTCAGCAAAGTGTGGAAATGAGCTGACCCCTAGGGACTGGGGACATTACAAATATTCACTGGCGGGGATCAGGAGCGGCGCTGGTGGAGCATTGTCCGCTGCAACGCGTGCAACAACAAGGGCTAATGCCCACGATATCTCAATGGAGCGCATTCTGAGCGAGTGCCATCACTGATGTTTACACACGATTCTGATCAATTCTGGGAATAAACGGCAAGAAATCAGCGTTGAGGGCAGACGAGTCGGAGCTGGAAACCAGGGGGACGGTGTGTTCGCGTTCATGACGCCTCATGTCCCTCCAAAGTCATTTTCAGGTATGGAACGGCATCCCTCAAATCTTGTGAGAAGCGCGGCGACTGCCTCATCCAGCAAAATGACCGTCTTTTCTTGTTCGTTGAGCCTGGCGCAGCATACCATCATACGCCACGTTCTGATCGACAGGTCAACAGGGGTATCAACAAGGCTTGGGTGGACATTGAAGACGTCACCCCGCAGCAGACCAAGCCTAGCCCCAGGGCCAACTGACCCAATTAGCCAATAAGATGCACAATGCCACAAACCGGCCTTCTTGCCCTGCCGACGGTGACGGCCCGAGCAAGGGCTCTTGTAAAAAAACAGGAACCGGGACAACTGCCAGGCATGGCAGCCACTGGTTTCTAAGAGCAATAATGCCGTGTATAGAATTAAAGGAAAACGTGGTTCCGCTTGCAGTGTGGCTCTTGCTTCTTCCAACCTCATGTTTCCGCCACAACTCCAGCGACTGCTGCTCGACACTCGTTCAAAGCTCACTCACCATCATCTTCGGTGAAGAGTAATAAATATGCTGTCCGTCTTGCCGTTGTTAGTACTTGCCTCGGGGGTGAATGGTTGGCCTCAATATGGTGGCGGCGAGGATGGTATGTAATTAGCTAGTCAACGATCATGGCGGTACGACGGGTGTAGACTGACGACAGCTATAGCCAAACACCATCCTTCAACACACACACATCATGGAGCTCCAAACACAACCGTGTATGATGTTGTCACCGTGTTTGACACAAAAACGGTGGAGGTCACACACTATGTCGATGTTAGCGTCAACAAGACCGTCATCAACACCGTCGAGGAGATCATCACCGAGTGCACGACAACCACGCTGAATTACACCGTCTCGGTAACGCAAACGGCCATCGAGACCGTCCACCTTGCTGTCACAGACACCGAACTCGTGACGGTCACGAACACGGCCACGGACTCCACAACGGTTATCGACACTGAGACGGACTCGACCACCACCACGAACACCGAGACGGACTCGGTCACCATTACAAACACCGAGACGGACTCGGTGACCATTACCAACACCGCGACCACCACGGAGACTGTGCCCACCACGACGTACACCACCCGTACGCTGTTCTCCACCACGTACGACCCGTGTCCGAAGTCATGCAGCATGTAAGCCTACCTCCCCGGAGTCACAATTTCAGGACTTTCCTTCTAACACATTCTGTCTAGCTCCGTGGCAACGGTCAACCTCTACTTCTGGCCTACTGACCGGCCGTACACCTACCCCTCGACTTACGTCGACCCCAAGCTAGGCTACACCTTGTAAGTCCCCCCTAACCAGCCCCTCTCCACCAACACTTCCACACCCAATTCACTAACCCCATATCCCCCCCCCAACAGCACAAGCCCCTCAGTCTACATGCTCATCCCCACCG
>FTEL01002936.1_pt1 | contig 22789 bp, 32 predicted proteins | sample 1658911 | NCBI WGS metagenome assembly FTEL01 (sample SAMEA3914869, study PRJEB12502) | metagenome | biome: forest; material: soil | place: USA | collected 2012-03-12 | depth 0.1 m
CTTGGCATCATTTCGTTCGAGACTTAGCACCAACAGCCAGGCAGAGTCGAAGGGGCTCAGACGAAGCAAAAGTACCATACATATTCCGCCACGCGCCAGCAAATTCGGCGGCCAGAACAGCGCGTTCTGAACTTGAGGTAAGTAACTCACCTGTATTTGCCAAACAACAAACACCGCAAATATCATCGCCAAATAGGCGAGGCGAGGTAAATGTGACCTCGTTATTTGCCTTATTTGCCTTATTCGGAGCGCTGCAACTCAGTACTTTGTTCAACGGGTCCGCGATCGTTATCTGTGGCGAATCATACATCGCGACGTTGTAGGCTCCGCAAATGCTTCATGTTAATCATGGTGATCGCCGAGTTGGCTGACACATCAGCACGCTCGCCGGCTGCCACGGCTCGAGCACGGATATTTTGGACCGGACGCGGCCCGAAGACAGGGATGGGGGTTCAAGTGTGTGTTATATAACGGAAGAGTTGTCCAAGACATCGTCCTGTAAACACCCCAAAGAAAATCCCCACAGCAGCAACTTCTGTTCGCCAGTCACGTATGAACCAAAGTCGTCGACCTGGGCGAGCGTCATCGTCAACGAGCTCTTGAGTTTCCAGCTCATAGCGGGCAGCCCGATGCTGGACTGGTTCGTCTTAATTGCCTACCAAGACTTTCGACTCGTCCCTGTCCTCAGCTTCCAAAACCCTCGTCTCCGAGCCGTTCATTTTCTTTTCGTCTCATCTCCCGGCCGTCACGGCCACATCCATCGCAGCTTACCTCTCCCGGGTCATCTTCCAGGCCGGTTTAGCTTTGTGACTAATTCGATGCTCCTGGCCGTCGGGTTTCGAGCCGTTATTGTTGCCGAGTACTTCACCTATGAAGATCTGTGAGTAAAAAGTCCTACTTCAACCAACAGCTGGTCCCTTTGGCCAGGATTTGCTGATGCTAGGTGGGTTCTTCGAGACCCTCGATGGCGCTCATGAACGGTTCTCCTTCTCCAGCATCTTCGGCTTCGCCGTTATGATACCGCATATGTGGACTTTGCAAACGCAGTATCTTGCTTCTCATCCTGTCGAGCTTCCCACTGGGGTGGCGATCTTGCTCGTGGTTGGCTTTGCCACCGGCTGGGCCCTCGACCACGTTGCCAACGACCAGAAGAACACATCACGACGGACGGAGGGCAAGTTTCGCATTGCTGGCCAGGAAGCCGAGACTATCCAGGCAAATTAGCGGACTGGCGTGGTCATGGGCGATGTAGTCCTCGATGCGGCGCCATAGGGCCTGCAAGAGGGCGTCTAGGCTAGTATTGGCAGTATCTGATGACGGCCCTTGTTGGCTTCCCCCTCCCGGGCCTGTGCTGCCACTCGGACCCTGCCTCGTCGTCGACCAAGTTAACGCCCTCGCGGTTCTTGCTCGCTCCTGGCTTGACGTTGCAGTGCATGTAGAGAGTGTTCTGGGCCGACTTTTTGGTGGCGGCCACGAACCAGATGGCGCGGGCCGACATGGTGGATGTTCAAGTGATTTGCGTGGTGAATGTTGCTCTCACTGGCGCCCTGCTTGGATGTTGAGTCCGAGCCTGCCTGAACCCCACACAGACCACTCGCTGCGCTGACGGAAGAAATCAGTGCGTCTGTACGGAATAGGTGGTTGGCTGGACAATGCCCGGCACCATCTTCAACGTACCTTATGTCAACAATCGTGTAACCCACTGTTGGATCCGGGAAGAGGAGCCATTGATTAGAGAAATGGTCAAACACGATAAACATCCCTTGTCTTCTTAGAACCTGGGACTGAACGAATAGGACAGCACCGGTATCTCAATCAGCACAATACCTAATTGAACCACACCCTTTGAACAACGACGAGGACCAGACTCTGTCGTTTCATAGGGGGAGCAGAAACGTGAGTCCGGGCCAGTAAGGTTTCCTAAAAGTCTGCGGTGCCTAAGGCGCCGTAATGTAAAGAGGATGACATGCCTTTCTGCCCTAAAATCATGAGTTTCCATTGTATGCCTTTCCCCGGGCCAGCAAGACATAGATGTCTCGGTGTGACGGGCATAGGCCCACAAATCTCAACCAATCAACTTACACCATTTTCTCTCATCCTTACCTAAGATTTCAGAGGTTCAACGACATACAACTGGCGAGAGCTTGGAAGATGGAGAAGAAAGATAGATGGAAAAGCAAGAAGATTTGTGAATAAGCAGTGACTAAAGCTTATGAACTGAGTCTTTTGCTCTGAAACAATTGCCTTCCATCAAACTTCAACCGCCCGACTGCGCTGCCATCAAAGTTTAACCACCCGCTTGCCCCGCGACCCGACTACCTGTGGGCCCTCGACGACTGCCCTCAGCATGACTGCTCGTCTGGTAATTTGAGCGGGTGCCTTGGGTTGGTGCATTGGTGGGTGGCTCTGTGCAGGTGGGTGCAGTGCAGGGTGCCGGGTGCAGTGGTTAGGTGGAGGGCATGCCAAAATGATACGGCATGTTGCAATGACATGCAAATCTTTTGGGAAAAGGCTTTCCGCAGTCGACACGCACCCCTCTTGATTCACATTTCTTCTGGGGCAGGTTGCTGGGTGACTCGCCTCAGCAGAAAACGATTTCACCTTCACGGACAAACTGCCTCGAACTTCCCACCTGCTGCGTACTTGCTGGCCATAAACCGGTTGGATTTCAGTTCGACGACAAATTAGAATGTCTGCGCAGAGAAATGCAGCGTTAGAGAACCTCCCCGCCGAAATACGTCGCGCGATTCTCGATGTTCTCGACTATAAAACCCTCCGGGCCTTGGCCCACGCATCTCCGACCTTTCACCAGCAGTTCCGTCTGGACCAGAGGCCTCTGCTCTGCGGCTGTCTGCAGAGGGAGCCAGGTGCTGCCGCCGTCGATGCCTCTGCCGCCTACCGATCGAGCCCGGAGCGTTTCTCAGACGAGCGCACCAGGGAGTCAATCACCAAGTTCCTCAAGGCCGAGTGGGACCGACGCGCTTCGGCAACGCACTCAATATCATACGCAGAACTCACTGAGAACGAGGTCGTCACTATGGCTGCATTTCACTTCACCGTCATCGAGCCCCTCTTGGAACGCTTCACCGTCTGGGCGCTGGGCCGTCTCACCATCGAAACGGGGGGCTCGCCGCATCACAAACCACTCAGCACAACCGAAAAGACACGGGTCGTGCGCGCCATGTATCGCTTCCAGCTGTGCTGCAATCTCTTCCACGACCGCCGCGAACAGTTCGTGTCGATGGCTAACTTGGACTCCATCGACATTGTCAAACTATTCTTTTGCCTCTTCGAGCCCTGGGAGGTCGAAGAGATGGTCTGCATTCACGCCTTCGCCAAAGCCGAGTTCGACGGCATCTTCCGCGCCATTCAATGGGACCTGAACCAGGAGAATCCCAGGTTTGCCAACAAGAGCCGCCCGCCAACGCCAAATGGAGCTTTTGACTTGGACAATGAAGGTCAGTGCATGCTTGTCTCTCGTTGCTTTCCGCATTACTCTCACTCCCGGAAACAAGCTAGCTGGGCATATATACTGACCATATAAACTCGAATTCACAGTGGAAAGGAGTACCTGGTTAACAGGGACTGTCACGTGCGGTTTCGAGCTCTTGCACGCCGTCCTGTTCAAGATGAGGGACCACGAGCACTTGGTCACTACCATGCAGAAGAGCATCTCGCTGGGGGGGATGCTCTTCGACTACGCCTTGTTTGATTGCACGCAGTCGCTACGTCGCAAAGAGAAGCTCTCGGAGAGGGACTTGAAGCAGCAAGCGGGTGATCCGTTACCGTTTGTGGGGGACCTGGCATCGGATGTACACGGATCTTGTCCCCCGTTGGCGTGGACTTTGGTATGGAGGGGGACCTACAGCAACCTGTACGGCGACTACCTCGAGAACAAGATGCGTCTCTGGGGTTATGTAATGTGGGACGCGGAGCGGCTGGAGACAGAAGGGGGGACAGCACTGCTGTTGAAGCAGTGGGGGACTGATTGGGATCCACGAGACATGGCTTTTTAAGTAGGGCACTCATTGGGAATTTGGCTCGTGCTTGGTCAGCTTGACCAAGTAGGGGGCATGTCAACCCAACTTCCTCGAGTCTTTCATTGTCCACCAGGCCACCGCTTATACTTCATTTTGCCTGCAACTCGATTTTGGTACGCCCTCCTGCTCGGGTGCTGTCTCAGCTCTTCTTAATTTTATCTCGGCAATGATTGCCTCACGCTCCTTGAGCCACCAGTGGATCTCCAGCTTCACACCTGTTGCCCTTCGCACGCGATTGATCATCACCGCCTGCTCCTATTGTCCCTGGGTTATTCCTGCCCACCACGTGCTTCTAGTTTTCGACATCCGGATCCCAATTAAGGCAGCCCCGAAAATGCATCACTTTTAGCGTTCACTTACTTGGCAGTGCAAAAAGGCTCGTGGAAGATTGCCCTCAAGGGCGAGAGGCGCACAGAAGGGGAAAGGGACCGGAAAGGGCGGGATTTCCCCCCCAAAGAGGCGAAAACTAAGGTACCTTACTTGCCAAGGTGCCTACCTACTTATGAGGGAGTTCTAGGTTGCGAGGCGGTTCCGTGTGAGTCAATTGGGCAGGAGGTTGGAAGGCTGCCGGAGCTGTGAGGTGCTGTAGAATTGATAGCCTTCAACGATGTGCCTTGAGGTTAGCATAGGTACTCATGCAGCGGTCCGGCAGTAGGCACCCGGCACATCACAAAACAATCGCCATCTGGGCTTCGTTGTCTCATAAATCCCCGCCTTTTCTCCCGCACACAACACCGTTAACAGTTCGAAGCAAAAGATCGACCGAGCGATCAATCGGGTTTGCTGAGAACTGGTGGCCGGAGAACCCTGGCAGCACGCCATCAACGATCGGACTAGGCCATTTCTGTGTGCAAAGTCAAGGTCATTCGCAGCCTCCGTTGCGTGCCATTGTTGACATTTATCTCCAGCTCGTCCTCAGCCGCCGCCCCCGGGCTTGTGCACCACAATCCTGCCCCCCGCGACCAGTTTCACTGTGGCCTGCCGCCCTTTGGCGGCGTTTGTCGGCGAGGGACTCCGACCGCCAAAATTCGGGGGTGCTTTCCCCTCGCGCCGATTGGTCCGTCCCGATGACCTGTCGGGGGTGGCTCCGACCTCAAGAGCCGGCAAGCTCCGGACGCTCGCCTCGTCCTCCCACTCTGAGACGTCTTTGCGAAAGAAGCAGTCCATCCCCATGTGCGAGCGGCTCAAGTTCCGACTCTACTCGGGCTGTGATTGGCCGCTCTTCTCACGTCCCTATCTGCCCCGCGTCGGACAGTGGCGGCGCTGTGGCGGAGCTCCCAGGGCAGACTGCAAGTCGACTTGACAGCTTCGAACTTGGGACCCTCTCGATCGCATATTACGGGATTTTGTCTGCAACATTCCCCACAACCCATTGGAAGACACTTCCTCTATCCAAGAACCAGACTCCACATTCCCCACACTCCGTGGTATCCTCGCCGGTCTAGACTACCATACCCAGTCAGAGACTAAGCACGAGCCGCTCGTTGTCTTGAACCCGTGGGGGCTTCCCGTTTCCGCTAACTAGCCTGATTTTGTCTTGGCCGACCGGAGAACTCCCCGCCGCTCGCCGAAGCTGAGGCACGTTTCTCCAAGCTGCATGTCGCCTCTAACATTGGCTGGAAGCCCGCCGGGTGACGGAGATGCCAGCCCAAGCTCGACAACTACGGCTAGGCCATCCGCGTAAGTCAAACTGGCTCGTCCATTCTTTAAACGTTCCAAGGTAGGTTGGTAGGCAGGGGAAGCGTGATGCTGAGAGATTGTTGGCGAGCAGGTGTGACCGGTGTCGGAAGAGCAAGAAGCGTTGCGACAATCAGAGTCCTGTATGTGGTCGTTGCCTGAGATATGCAAGGCCTTGCACATATCCGTGTACCAACACGAAAAAGATCTCGGAAGCGTAAGTGTCCGCTGTTCTCAGGGATCGTTGGAGTCCAGCAGGACTGATCTTTGCCACGGCACGCTATTAACCTTCTGGTATCATCTGCACAGTGACTACGACGCCGTGAGCGCACAGAGAGACGGCCTGATTGTCGAAAGAAACGCCCTGGTCTCGGAGAGAGACGAACTGCGTGACAAACTGACGGAATGTGAAGAAACCTTCAAGGCCCTCGCCGCCGAGAGGGACGCTCTGATTGCGGATAGGGACAGCTTAACACGCAAAATAAAGGAATACAGAGATGCTGGTAGGGTCGACGATTGTCAGTCTTTATCTTTTGGCACTCTTTTCCCCGTGCTACTTTCTGTCAGTACCCCCCACTAACCACGACTTGCAGGTTTGCCGTTGCTACCGACCGCACCCTCGACCGACTCCTGTGTCGACGGCTACACGGTTGGCACCGACTTTAGCCAGCTGAGCATTGGTCGGTCGAACCAGGGCCGAATATCCCGACTTTTAAGCGGTAAGTTGCTCTGCCGAACCGGAGACATTCGTTCCTGGAATCCGGTGGTAAGGCACCCAGGAGCCGTAAACTTGCGACTGACACGAACCGTAGCAGGTCAAGTGGCCGAGACCCGCAGCGAAAAAGTGGTCAAGAGCAATGCCGACAGCGTGCTCCAGGCTCTATCTGACACGCAACGCCGCGGCTGCCTCGACGCCACCTCAGCTAGGCCGGGAATCACCCTCAAACTCCCGCCGCAGACGGCCAGCCTGTACTCGATCATGCCGAGCCGCAAGCGCGTGGCCCCGAACGTGGCATTCCCGTCCACCAAGGAGGCAGCATGGCTCCTCTTTGAGGACCAATTCACATATATCGGTACCATCTTCGCCTTCGCTGACCGGTTTCGCTTCCGGCAACTGTTAGACGAAGTCTACGACAACCAACTCAAAGTGGCCGACCCAAGCTCGTGCCTGGCCCATGCCAAGTTCCTCGTTATCATGGCATTTGGCCAACTATACTCCATTAACCAGCAGATGGGCGGCGGAGGCCTGCCCGGGTCCGAGTACTTCGCCGCCGCCGTGCAACTGCTGCCCGAGATCCATGAGCATACATCCATCCTGTTTGTTGAGACCCTGTGCCTGATCGGCTATTTCATGCAGAACCTCAACCACCGGGTCGCCGCCTTCTCTTACGTCGGCCTGGCCGTGCGCATGGCCATTTCGCTCGGCCTGCGCGAGAAGGAGTCTACGTCCGATGGTGTAGCATTGCCCGAAGAGGAGCTCGAGTATCGCCGCCGCGTTTGGTGGAGTGTCTACAGCCTGGACCGCATCCTGACCGTCAAATCGGGCAACCCGGTGATGATCCATGATGAGGACATCAGCGTGGCCATGCCCTCACCCCTGCCGTCCGAGCCGGAGTACTGCCCGGCCGTGGTGCTGGCCGTCTACACGGAGCTCTCGTGTATTCTGGGCGGCATCTCCAGGCGCATCTACTCGCCACGGCTTTCATCGTCCCCTCGTGAGCTGCAGGAGGCTATGTACGATATTGCAGGGGTCCTGCAGCATTGGCACGACACCATCCCGCACCAGCTCAGGTTCGACATCAACCGCCTGTCCTACACGCGCGAGAGTGTGTCAACACTGCTGCACTACTACCAGTGCATAAACATGACGGTGCGGCCCTTCATCTACACCCTAGTGCGACGCCGCCTGCAGGGCTCGGCCGACGACCGCGCCCGCGACTGGCGCGAAGGTCTGCCCAAGGAGACACAGGACATCATCATCCGGTGCATTGACGCCGCGCGAGAAACCATCCACTTGATGACAGTGGCAAACAGGCAGCGACTCGTCGGTGAGACAACCCCGATTCTTCCCCTTTCTCAGCGTGTTTCGCTCCCAACATGTTGATTTCTTCCCTCCCGTCCCCTTTCCCCTTGTTCTTACGCTGACCAAAATTGGGAACCTTACCTAGCAAACTACGGCTACATGGATACTGAACACGCCTTCTCGGCTGCCATCCTCCTCTTGATGGTGTGCGCTGCCTTCCCGCCCGACCCGGCTAACGCGGCCTCATTCCACGACGGCCTTACCCTGCTGGCCAGCATGGGGCACCGAGGCAACCACCACATTGGCGCGCGCTGCCAGGTGCTGCGCCAGCTCGCAGCCGACTTTGCTCCCGGTCTGCTCCCCACTGAGTCGGAACTGGATGATGCTGCTGCCGCCACCGTCACGGGCACAGACGGTTCGTCTAACATGCTGTTGGACACGTTCTGGGACGAGTTCTTGGTGGGCATGGACGGGATGGCGGGCACGTCCTTCGGCCCCGCGGCCCCGGGCTATGATCAGGTGGTATGGGACGGTATTATTGACAATGTCATGCAAGAGGAGTGAGAGGCCGGCGGTCATCTTTTAAATCATCAGTTTGTCGATAACAAAGATGTGTTGCAGTTGGGCGTTGTCTTTTGTGAGGCCTTTGAACGGCCAACCCTATCTCTCTGCAGTCGGCCCCTAGGTACGTAGGTACTCAGGTACCTTTTTCTCTTTCCAATCAGATACCCAGGGCAGTACTGTCACTCCGTCGCCGGTACCCCTGTTTATCACGCAATCTCGACGACCAGGCATGAAGCGTAGGACCCGAGAGATGCAGGATTGAGGCAATTTTATAGAGAAATCGGGGATAAGTTCCTGCTCGCAAGCGGTGGCTTTGACACATCATGGAGAATTGCGTGATTGATGAGCGGGCTCCTCCAGTCCGAGAAACGGATCGGATAATGAAACCAACAAGACCTAGTGGAGGGAAACCAACAAGAACTTGTGAAAGAAAACCAACAAGACCGGGTGGAAGGAAACCAACAAGACCGGGTGGAATAAAACCAACAAAACCTGGTGGAAGGAAACCAACAAGACCTAGTGGAAGAAAACCAACAAGATCTAGAGGAAGAAACGTAGCAAAACTAATAAGAACAATCCAACAAAACGGAGTGAAAAAAAAAAGAAGCCGTAGCGAAAGAAAACACCCCAAGAGAACAGACAAGACGGCACGCAAACTCTACTAACCCGTGCTATACACAGCAACATCGGTGAGCTTCAAGACATAGCTAGAGGCGCGGCCAATGAAGAAGCCGATGCTCAGGGAGACTCTCAGCGAACCGTCGGCAGCGGTAGTGGTGCCGGCGTCCCCCGTGTTAAAGACGGGCAGGTCGAAGGGGCCCTGAGCGCTCCAGACGTTGACAGCGCTCATAATGTCGAACTCACCCGTGAGGGCCGTGTTACCGACGTTGACAATGAGAGTGGTGAAGCTGCTGGGGTTCCAAGCCTGGAAGTCAAGCTTGTAGGCGGTGCCGGGGCAGAGACGCAGCGTTGTAGTCGCCGTCAGCACATCATACGGCGACTCCATGAAGCCGCCTGTCACAGCGCCGTTCTGCGAGGGGCTCATGTACAAGGCCCGTTTGAACATGTTCTGGCCCACGCCCACGTTGTACGTGAACGGGTAGTCAGTGCCAGTAATGGTCCAGCCCGTGAGGCCGGATAGGAAGTCACCATTAGTGATGGCGTTGACGGGGTAACACTGGTCGGTGTCGTCTGGAGGTGTGAAACACGCCCCCTTATAGCAGTAGCCACTGGGGCAGACGGTGTTGCAGTTGCCACAGTGCCGCGGATGAGTCTGGAAATCCAAGCACATATTACCGCACTGGTTCGGCGTCGGCGCCACGGGGTTGCACAGGCACTGGGCGTTCTCGCAGTGCGCGCGAGAGCCGCAGTCCTGGCCGCAGCCGCCGCAGTTCTTGCTGTCGTTGTTACCAACGCCGCGTACGCGTTGGCACGTCTTAGACCCCGCTGTGCAGATGGCAAAATCTGAGTCGGCGCACTTGCAGTCGCATAGCTGCTTGCTGCCCGACTGGAAGTGCTCCTGCGCTGTCTTCCCCGAGACAGCGATGAAGTAGAGGTCGGCGGCGGCGTAGCAGCCTGGCAGAAGCCACGAGCTATACCAGTGGTCGTACTTATCGTTGCAAGAGTTGATCATACACCCGAGGAAGTCAGAGTTGCACTTCTCGAAGTAGTCGGGACAGCTATCATAGCACCGGTCGTGCGTGTTACAGCACCCCCCGAAGCTCAGGTTCGGCACGATCATGCTATACCACGCCCCATCGGGCCCACAGCCGTTAGGAGCCGACCCAGATCGGCCGTTAGATGTGGCAACCATCTTGTTCGGGAAGTCGGGGCAACGTTGCGCTACGCCGTACTGCGAGAAGTCACGCTTCCACGGCGTCGTCCCGGGCTGTGAGCGGCGTCTTTTGGTCTGGGTGGTGGCAGGCTGGTTGAGAGGCGTCCGGATGCGGGCAGGAAGCAGGAGCATAGTATTGAGCGTGTCGCTTTCGCCCGTCGCCGGGGTTCCGGGCGCGGCGATGGTGCTAGTATCGGTCGACGTCCACACGTAGGTCGTAGATCCGTACTGGAGGAGCAGCGAGCCACGGCAAGACACCCCAAACACAGTCGTAGCCTTGCCATCTTGTTCTATGCCGTTGGTCGACGAAGACACAAGCGAGATGTCACCAGTCGAGATATCGAATGCAACGTAGAGATCTGGGCTGACACCATCGCGGACGACGAGATCGAACAACCTATGTTTAAGCGTTAGTGGCCTGTTATGTTTGAGTTCACAGCAGACTTACCCGTCCGGCGCATTTTCAGCAGTCTGGAACTCGAATGTCGGAGGATTCCAGTTCGAGAGGAGGGCCTCGGCTGCAGCTTCATCGGCAGGTTCCTCAACGGGACCCAGAGAAGCGCCCCTCTTGACGATATAACCGGCGCCGGGAGCCAAGAGGTACTATATCTCGTCAGGATATGGCCGCTGTCGGAAGACCTTTTGACTTACAAACGAGTCGCCGGTAGGGACGGTATCCATCAGACACGTCTCGCTCGGAGTAGGATAGTCCACAACTACGGATGGGTCCGGGGCCGAGGTGAAGACGGGAAGGGTATACTCGGCGTATGTATAGGTGCTGGTCCAGCTGTTGCCGGCCGGAAACGAGACGGACGAGCTCGCCAGCGGAGGGCTCTCGTAGTCATAGTATGTCACGGTCGAGGCGACGGTGGACGTGGAAGTAACAGCCGCAACCGAGGCCGTGGCAGTGGACGCTGAGATCTTCCAGCACGAGCAGGCATTGCTGTACTGGGCGGCATCTGCGCACCGGGAACTAGCGTACGCTGGGATCGTGTTGGTGGGCGTATTATCGGGCGAATCCGAGAGCGACGCGGTCTGCGTGACCACCCGCTTTTCCACCGGCGAGGTCAATGTCGGCGTCCATGCGGGGGGCTCTGTTGTCACTGTCACAGTAACGGGGGTCAGGTATGTCGTCTCCCACGTCGTCCTGCGCGTCGAAGTCCAGCGATTAACCAAACGTGCTGATCTGGGACGAGTTGAAGCCTAGAGCGAGAAGACTTACTCGGCAGCCGGAGTGACGGTGACGGCGAGGAAGGCGCTGCAGTCGGCCTGGCGGCTGGCATGGTCGGGTCCTGTGGTGGCATACCTGACGGCGCGGGCACAGCTGTTCAGGACGCACTCTTTGCAGGAGGCCGATGCGCCACTGGCGAGAGCCAGGGCGCTGAGAAGGCAGAGGAGTGGCTTCGAGGGCGCCATTGCATGAGATCTGGGCAAGGAACGGCGTGATCGAAGATCGATCGGGACCCCAGGGCAGGGCAGACAGGGCGGCGCCTCGCTCAGAAACTCACAGCTTCAGCTGCCCCATACGTTCCTTGTCCATGCCGTCCTTCTTATACACTACGTACATGAAGACGGAGCACCGTCCTCCTTGGTCATCCGGTCATCACCCGGGGTAAAACTCTTATTAAACTATTCAATGAATGTAACCATCCAGTTCCTACAAACCTTCACGCGTCAATAGTGTCTTAGACGGGCGGATACCGATGGCTCTATCTGGCTAGCGGCGAGCTAGCCTGTTGTTTGAGCTGGAGCTTTTCGACACTTAGACCTGGCTAGACTCTAGCTTTATCCCATTTGAGCGCCACTAGACTCTGCCTGCCGCCGCTTCGCGAGCTGAAAATGCCCCTGGTTCCCTCAAACGCCCACAGCGCTGGGCTGTTTGGCCATGAACCTGCAAAAGTCGCATGACCTGACGCCGGGAGTATGTATCCATGCCCACAGCGCTGGCAATATGTATGACATCCGCGCGCGCCTGGCTCCGCCTCACCAGCCAATGAAGACGAACTTAGGGTGATCTAGCTCAGGCTGGATATATGTACTAGTGGTCACCCGCCGGAGTGGCAAGCGGCCTGGTGTAACCCGACCACGGGGCCGTTGTCCCATAACACCCCCAACAGGCTACTACGAGAGCCTCAGACCCCAGGTCTAAGCCATCACCGCCCACTGATTTGTTAGAGTAACATGGAACGCCTGGTGTGGTCAGTACCGAGCTCTTGCGCCGTTTTGTTGTGATCGAGTTTCTCAGCCGAAATCTCGTCCTCTAAGCGAATTGGCCCTTGCCACCGCGTCCAATCCAGCCAGCCCCTGAATTCAGGGGTCAACCCATCTGTCAAATCCAAATGGCCACGCGAACCTCCCTGTAGGTCCCTTGTGGACATTGCTATCCTCCACGCGCGACCTAGTCAGTTGTATGCCTTGAAGAATGCCGCAAGTTGCTCAAAATTAGTTTCGTGTACTCTCTAAAGTTCCAGAGCAAATTCATGAACTGTAAATCAAGGCACATCAAGCCGCGCGACGACATCCTGATCAGCGATTTACTCAGATGTCCCAACAAAGCCAGAATCAACCTTTTGCGACGCGACCAACACCCCATTGTTGCGGATCTCAAACCGCAATGAAGCAGATCCAGTCACCATTTCAAGGGTGAACTGGCCCCGATACAGCTTCTGGGTGTTACCGAATCCCATGAATCCACCAACCTCCTTCACCGTAAACACAGAGTCCGGGAGGCTGTCGAGATTGAGAGTGAGGCCTGGACCGCTCAGAGCTCCTGACCATGTGTGTTAGTAGCATATTTGTATGAGCGGTAGGCGTGGTTGGTACATACTTGCGTCCCGCCGGCTTTTTGGTGGTTCGCCGTAGCGACACGTTCGAAGTCGGAATGGGACCGCGCCATATCTGCTCTCCCCTGTAAATTGGAAGGGCACTGTGATGCGTTTGTCTTGATCTATTGATTCGCCCTATAGATACCTCATGTTAGATGGAGACCAGATCAACCTTGAAATAGAAGCGAGCGTCTCGTCTCTTACCATCTTGGCAAACCACGTCATCGTGTCATTGTTGAACGTGATTCCGGACCACTCTTCTTTGTAATTGTGCGCAGCATCGTGGATTGCTGCATTGTACATCTCGTTGATTTCGGCGCCATAGTGGCAAGGGAGGATTCGGCGGTGCACGATGCCTTCCAGTCCGAAACAGACGGCTCCCTTGGCGATCGCCGCCCACCTGCCCGGGGAGACGGACGCATTAGACGCCAGGGGAAAAGGATAAGATGAGTATCTGGATAACTTACGAGTCTTTGGGGTTGCCCACGAACAGAGGCGGACTTTGAGCTTCGGCCCACGATTTGAGCCTGTTGTAGAGATAGACTGATTCTCCGAATCCGCCAACAAGAATTATTCCCTGAATAGCTGCTTTAGTCCGAGTTCAAAGGATGACACAGCGTCACTGAATTTTCGGGGACCGCTCACCACAACAGGCTTGCTCGGCTCCTTCTCTCTCGCATCTTTCAACATGCCTTCGACAAGCGCTAGGATCTTGTCTACGACGGGGTCGAAGATGGACTTCATGTCCTCGCTGGAGATTCAGAGTCAGTTTCCGTGACCAAGACTTGCGTGCTGTCAGCGGCCCGGAACTTACGAGGACAGGGTGATAAAACGGTCGTCGATTCCGTTTTCGGGATCCCGCTCAAGACGTATCGTCCTGTTGTCTGGGCCGAGGCGCGAGATTGTGTGCTCGATAAGCTCATCGTCATCAAAGTCATTTGTTCCAAAGTTCCGTTTGACATTGTCGAAGGAAAGCATCAGCCGACTCCCTCGGCCCGAGTTGTTCCCATCTAAGAAATGAGACTGCGAGCCAAGCCGCCTCTTGAGGAGTTCAAGAAATCGCTGGTCAAGCGACGTTGCTCCGCATAATCCACCTGTTGAAATAGCCAGCTGGTTAGGCGCTTCAATGCGAACATTGGTAGGTAGATATGAGAAAGCGATTCTCGTCTCACCTCTTGGAGGGGTGGTCTCAGACACCGCTAGGTATGGTTTGACCTGATCAATGGCATATGACACTAAGTCCTAAATATTAAAAGCACGTAGGAAGAGAGATCAGCGCGCGTCCCAAGTTGGAGAGATTTCTGTGTTGGCAAAGAATGGGACATACGACCGTGCCTCCTCCTGCATCGCAGATAATGACTTGTTTTCCACACTTTTCAAAGACAAACAATTAGTTGTCGGTGCTGCCGAAACAATCGCAAGAGCCCAATAGGGAGTGATTGCGCCTTGCAGAGGAACACCCACCTGCCAGTCAGAGGAGTTATCGGCGCTGCCAGTCTGAGACGCATAGGTGTTCATCTCTCGCAGGGCGTAGGAAGCGGCAGCCTCCGGCTCCGTGACGGGTTCAATGATGTCCTGAGGACGGCTCCCGAACCCTGCCGCTTTAGCAGCCTGCAATGTGTTGTGCTGAGCGGCAGGGCTCCACATGGCCGGCGTCGTGATGACAAACTTGATCTTGACGGTGTTGATGGTGCTCGGGAAGCTCTTGGTCAGCTTTTCCATGACCGCTGCGTAGATGAGCTTCAAGTAGTCTGTTGCCATGTCGGTTGCTGAAGAGTTGGGGCGCAGGGATGACTTCATGGATGGGTTTCCGGGATCCAATGTGAGGGCCAGCTGTTCATCATTGTATGCCTTTCTGCCGGCCGTGGGGTCTAGCAGGAGCTTGAAACCCCCGTACCTGGCTGCACCAGGGGCGAGTTGCCAACCCCATCGGGTCACGCCCGACTCCTGATGACCGAGCTCTGTGGGCACTTTGGGGCGTGTCTCCCTCCCTGCCCCCGGCCAGTTGTCGATGACGACAACGCGTCTATGATCAGGATCATCGGAATGAGTGAAGGCGACGCCTTTTGCGGTGTCAATAGAGCACGGGGAAACGCTGGAGTCATGGTTGGCGACGTACCCGTGAAAGTTGTCCCGAAGTCCACTTCGTCATTGATCGATAGGCACAATTAGCAACTTGAAACATCAGCAGCGTGTTCCCAATACTAACCTCCTACCACCACAAATGCCCTCGTCTCTACAGACTCATCGGCAACCATGACGACACTGAGCGGGGTGGTATTTAAGTGGCGTCTGAGTGGTGAAAAACGCCACGGATGGTCACACGCGAAGGGAGGTGAATTAGGGTTCTCTGAGGTTGGGTGCTCTAGAGATGATCTGCCGAGAAGGCAGGCTGGGGTCAAGGAGATGATTAGAAGATGCTTTCTCGTAGGCAGTTCACGGTGCAGATGGACGGCTGACCAATCGAGGCCTGATTGGGCCTCACCACGGCGGAGAGAATGAGCAATGGGTGATCACGGCAATATAAGCCCAAACAACCCGAAGCCGGTACATCCCAACACATACGTTGGTACGGTATCTACAAGTATCTAGGTACATAGTGAGAAAGGGGCGAGAAAATACATCGCCCGATTTTGGATCTCGAAAGCCTGGCCAAGCCCACAAGTTGCGAATGTCCGACGGCTGAACGAAGAGGATGCTGGCGTGCTCTCCCTACCTAGGTATCTGCCTCGGCGACTCGATGCCAAGCAGCTCCAGATGTGTGGCGCGGGGCACCTTCAAGCTCTTGGAAAACAAGATCTGCGGTTCGACGGCGTGAAACTCTTAGACAAGGCATCCAATCAAAGCCGAAGCTCGGTGTGATAGTGCTCACTGAGTACCTCTCTGTGCCTATGGGTGTCAAAATTCCATGCAAGGATGAGCTGAGCTGTGCATCTGGCGGAGGCGAAGCTGAGCAAGGCAACCAACCCGAGATACACGATTGAGAAACGTGGTGGACAACGCATAGAGCCTTGCCTTGGCATGTGTCGGGATCGCATCCACGCATGAGCTGAGCTGCGAAGGCTGCATGGTGGATGCGGAGCTAATGAAAGGCAGAATCTGGGGCGATCGATTGTAACCATGGTTGAAAGTAGACCTGGAAAGCCTTGCTTGGTTGCTAGCCCAACGCCCCCTCCTTCAACCGGGCCCTTTTTTTCTGATCATCCAATATTGATGATAGCCACGTATACCAAGGTGTTTTTGACTGCGTCCTCCTCTTGAAACTATTTTCAAGTGTGTCTGCACCCTTTCATATCAGTCAGAGCAACAAACCTGTCTTCATATCGTCTAGTACAACAGATTTTCATGAGTTCTTCGCCAGATTCCGAGTCGCAGCCCCCTGGCGCGGGATCTTATTGGCCCAACTTCCTCAGAATGTCCAGCAGCAAGGCACGAAGCAGCAACAAACCACAGGATGGCTTCCGCACCGGAACCGGGATTCCCAGTGCCCACGAAAACCGCGAAACGGCATTGAATCAGCAGATCTTCGCCCTAAAGGACCAAGTTCGTCAGCTTCAGGATCAGGTCCAGGCCCTCCAACAGGGCCAGGATTTCCGGTCCCACTTCAAAGACTCTGGAATCCCCCACGACAAGATCCAGCAGCAGCTCAGCACCATGGAGGTTGAGATTCAAGGATGGGCCCGAATGGCCCTGAAGGGCTCAGATTGGAAGTCGCCCGATGGGAAGTTTCCGGCTGCCGTGCACCTTCAACAAGGAGAATTTCCGAACTTCAAGAATGCTCTGTGGCAAATTTGCCATGACGATATGAAGCCGGACTTCTTGCAACAGATCTCGTCTACCGATCTTCTGGCGGCCATTGCGTCGTGCATCATTGTCGAGCAAGCCGTCATGAATCCGTTGGGGCCATGTACTCGGAAGTTTGAGGGTGATGTGAACTCCGATGTCTACAAAGTCATGTCCAACAGTGAAGCATCACTTGGTGGGTCTCTCCATGTCTTGGTCTCATTCCCTTCTCTTCTCTCTTTCCTGGCCAGAGCTGACACGCTCAATGACAGCGAATCGACAATCAGCCAAGTCATGGCAGGCTGCCTGCCTGAAGCGCTATGAAACGACCATCACCGACACCGACGAGTTTGGCTCTGCGGAGGAAAAGGCAACGGCCCATAACCTCCATGTCGACTCTGTCCTGTCAACGATCTCTGTCGCGCTCGAAGAGATCTTTGGGCATTACCGCGTGAATTTCAGCCACACTAGCCGCCAGAGATCCAAGCTCAGGAATGCGATAACCGAGGCAACGAAGATCGGCAAGACTCTCGGAGGGTTGCAATCTGGGCTGGTGCTCATGGACAAGCCCTGGTTTTGCAAGCAAGCGGACGAGCGTGGCCGCGTTTCGCCCTCCGACATGGGAGATCGAATGAGGTTGTTGTACGAGCCCGATGGCGGCAAGGTGATCAAAGGAAAGGTTGCGGTTGTGCTCTTTCCTGGTCTCCTAAAGTACGGCAGCGACAATGGAGAAGGGTGGGAGAGCTGGTCAGTCTGGAAGCCGGCCATCGTTGAGCTCATGGATATGGAGATAGAGGCTCCTCCTCCCCCTCCTCCCCCTCCTCCTCCACCGGTGCTTCCGGTTCCTGATCCTCGACATAACACCGACGGGTATGATGGGTATGAGGATTATGAGATGTATGGGGCAAATTATGCGGCCTACAACAAACAAGCGAAGACAACAAGGTATCAGCCAGCCGCTTACAATACTCCCGGGATGCGGTACACCCCTCAGAATCTCCAGCCCGCGAGACCAAGCGCTCATGAACCCCACGCAACACCGCAAACCGATTACAACTTGCGGTATCCACAGCCGGCCCAGCCGGCCCAGCCGATTGCTTACAATACTCCCGAGGCGCGGCGGTCGGGCACTCAAGATCCTCACCGGCAGCCTCCGAGCTCAAGCACTCAGAGCTCTCACACAACGCCGCAAAGCTATAACAGGTCCCGGAGTTCCCAGCCGGCTCAGCCAGTCGCTTACAATACTCCCGAGACGCGGTGGTCAGGCTCTCAGGGTCCTTACCGGCAGGCTCCTAGCTCAAGCGCTCACAATCCCCAAAGCAATCACAGCTCCTCCAACTCCCAGCCGGCTCACCCAGTCGCTGACAATACTCCCGAGGCGCGGTCGGACCCTCACAATCTTGAGGCCCCTCAGTCGACATGGCCTGACAGTGAGAGTGTGCAGGCAAGTGGGCATCCCTCGGCCACATCTGAATCACAGCCAGATGGCAAGAGGCAAGCAAACCCCGGGGGCTTCGTGGGGTATCAACAGCAATGGTCACCAGCCCAAGTCGCGTTGGGTGAGCCGCTATCAGGGGCGAGTCATCGGCAAATTGATCATGAAGCTCCAGAGGAGCCTCAGGAGTGGGAATATGCAAGATAGAATGCAGACTGCAGGTTGGTGGCAGCTGTACCCGTCGACACATTCTTTCCGCACAGGTATCACCTCGAAGTGCTTATGTAGCGTTTGGAGAACAACATGTTGGCTGGAATACTGCTTGTTTGGTGGCTGAACTCAGATTGTCATCCGGCTCATAATAGGTACACAAAGTCTAGTATGATTTCTTTTGATAGCTTGAAATTCACGTCATTGAGCTTGACAGAATTAGGTACCGCCCACGACTTTGCCGTACAGATTGGCCTGGTTAGTACCACTAATCTAGATGCTGTCGGGTCAGAAAATCTTGCTGCTTCAATCCGCGAGCCTTGTGGGAGTTTCTCCAGTGGGTAGTCTAGGGGGCCTTCTTTTTCTCCTCCAAGGCGTCGGCCGAGTCAGCCGCAAAGATGATATGCAGGATACCCGATACAAACCCAATCTTGCCCCTTGCTGGCATGATGGAGGGTGATTAGCAAGCACACGACAGAACCTTTACTACTAGGGTGGCATTGCCAAGCTGAGTGCGACTGGCATTGGCAACGCACGATGAGTTGCACACCCAGCTGTGGGTGGCGTGCATCTAATAGAGCCTTGCCGTCGATCACTTCAGCTAAGGCGTATCTGCTTTTACCCCGCAAGCCACCTTGTAAGGTTCCAAACTGGGCAGAGCCTTGCCTAGTAAAAGGGAAAGTTCCTGGCGGGCTTGGTCGGAACTGGTTTGGTTACGTATAGAAAGATAACACTCGAGCGTGTCCAGTATCTGTGACTGCCCCCGATACTGTCATTAGGTATCTGGACAACCACTCTGCCCAGCATGGTCACGCACCCGTTTCCCGCGTCTGTGGCGGATGAGGATGATCACGACTACGTTTCTGTTCCTCTCGTCGACGCCGAGGGGCGGAATGTAGCTGGCGTCCGTGAGGTCGTCATCGCCGTGATGGGCGTCACGGGTGCCGGGAAGAGCACACTCGTCAAGCAAATCACGGGCCAAGACGTTGAGATCGGAGATGGGCTTGAAGCGTGTAGGTCTTTCTATTGTCTCAGACGACAGTTAGGATGGCTCTGACCGCCTGAGCTTTTGGTGAACAGGCACGCAGCGCGTCCGTGGCATCCGAATGGAGTACAAGGGCGTCAACGTGACGATCCTCGACTCTCCCGGCTTCAACGACACGTATCGCTCAGACACAGACGTTCTATTCGACATCTCTGCTTTCCTCTCGGACACATACAGCAAAGGTTTCTGTCTCTCAGGCATCATCTACCTCCACCCCATCTCTAACGCGCGCATGGAGGGCTCGTCCCTTCGCAGCTTGCGCATGTTCCGCAAGCTGGTCGGCGAGGACGCCCTTTCCAACGTGCTTCTCGCCTCAACCCACTGGTCGCGCGTCTCGCCCGAGGAAGGCAACCGTCGCGAGGGCGATCTCCGCGACAAGTTCTGGAAGCCGCTACTCGACAACGGCGCTACCATGACGCGGCACATGGGCACCGTCGCCTCGGCCAAGGCGCTGCTCGACAGCCTCGTCGGCAAGGCACGCGTGGTGCTCGATATCCAACGCGAGCTGGTCGACGAGGGCAAGGCTCTCATCGACACGGCAGCCGGGTCGGCGCTCAACGAGGAGCTTATCGCACTGCAGAAGCGACACCAAGAGGAGCTACGGCGCGTACGCGACGAGATGGAGGACGCAATCCGCGAGAGCGATGAGCGCGCGCAGTCCGAGCTCGGCGAGGTGCGCCGTCAGCTTGAGCAACAGCTCGACGCAGCGCGGCGCAACCAAAGTAGCCTACGCGAGCGCGAGCGCGTCGCAGCCCGCGACAAGCAGCAGCTGCAGACACAGATGCAACTCATTCAAATGACCATGGCCAAGCAGATGGAAGAGGTTGAGAAGAAGTCGAAGGAGCGGGAGCGCAGGTTCGACGCCGAGCGGGAGCAGTGGAAGGCCCAAGTGGATGCGGCGAACCAAGCGGCGGCGGACCAGCAGGCAAGCAATGCCGTTTGGCCCGCGCTGGCTGATATCGCCAACGCAGCGGTAAATGGCTTTCTGTTATATCTCGGCTCGCGAGGAATGTCGTGAGGAGATCTGATTTTGTCGTGGCAAACAGGCAAGCAGGCAGAACTCATGATGCTGTCCTGCTACTCTGGTTGTTCCTCGGTCAAACTTTCAACAGCAAATACGAGGCTATCTTCTTTACTCTTCCCTTTCACCCCCTTCCCGTCCCCGGAGCATGTGATGAGAGCCTTGAGAAAGGCAATGTTCTTGCGTCAGAGCGCTAGCCGGGGAAACCGCGCGAGGCTGAAGTACCGTACTTTGCGGAAATAGGGGGCTTTTACTATTAGTGAACATTGTAAAGGGGCGCCCGAATGGCCCAGACTCGTGACGTCGTCTCATCGTAATAACGTTAGTCATTACGAACTGCCGTCCAATCGCTTGTCATTGCCTCTATCATGGTCAACATTCGCAGTCTGGTGTCCACCAGTAATAAGCCGGCACGAGGAGAGACACGCATTTCGTATTGTGCGGCACCGCACCCTCGGCATACCAACAGAATCTACTCTCGACCTCCCTCGTTCCAAAGGAAAATTCAAGCTCGAACAATTTACCCATCAGCTCACCATCACTCGCAGCATATTAACATGGCGAACGTTCTGATTCGCGCAGTGAGGAGCGAGGATATCCCGCAACTAGCCCGCATCAGCTTCGACGCAACACGAGAAGGCACACTGCCTCACTATCTGCTGCAGGACAAGACTCGGTTTCCCGCCGAAGTCAAAAACCGTTGGATGCACGAAATTACTAGGTTCATTCACTGGGAGCACAGGCATTACACGTGCATGGTTGCTGAGGTTGAAACCCCAGACGGGGAAAAGAAGGCTGTGGGTTATTGTGTCTGGGAGTGGGTGGAGTACGACCACGATGGCAACAGAGTCAATAAAACCGAGGTCCCCATCAAGTTGGAGAAGATCTGGGACGAGTACGTTCAAGGTGAGGGGTTCCACACTTCACTCCAGAGAGACACTGCATGTACAAAAGGGCCGCCATGGAAGAGCTAACTTGTCCATCAACCCCAAGGCTACCGCAAGCCAGCCCACGAACCAAACTATACAACTATTAGTCCCCAGCAGTACGATCCCAAGTACGCAGCTGCCATCAAGACGCTGAAACCCAGGTGGGTGGCGGCGGACTACTCGACGGGATGGGCTACCGCACACCAGAGGCTTCGAACCACCGGGGACGTCACAGACTTCTCGGAATTTTGGCAAATCACCTACCTAGCGGTAGACCCAGCCTACGAAGGTCAGGGTGTAGAGGAGAAGCTCGTCGGATGGGGTCTCCGCATTGCTGACGCGGTGGCTTTGTGGGTGATTGTTGTGCACCCTGACGCCGGAAAGGGGTTGTACGAAGGCCTCGGCTTCGAGTCCAGGGAGACATACGTGTCCAGTGTTGAAGGAGACGATGAGAAGATCAGCCTTGCTCGGCTGCGGAGGATACCTCGGTTGGCGACTTAGAGAGAGCAATGCCCTGTTGATGCAGTGCGGCTAGAGAGACCGGGTTACCACGATATGGGCCAGCCGATGTGAATGCGGACTGAAGTGGCCGAACAAGGCACCCTGGCTCGAATAGCAACTAATCACATATGCTGCATACCGAGCAAGATATGTAGAACTGGACCAGATATGGCCGCCGTGGCACATCATCCACCCCTGTCCCAGCCCCTGAAACCCTTCACTCATAAACATAGCAGAACGGCCCGTCCACCACACTGACCAAATCCCGAATCTTATACACCTTATCCACCACCACCCCCAAATCCACCAAATCATCCAGGCTCTGCGTCCGACCCCCACCCATCATGTTGGTACCCCCAGCAATGATCGTCGTCCTCGCCGCCAGGTCCTGGCTCTGCCAGATGGTCCAGGTGCGGTCAATCATGCCATGGTGCAGCCAAAAAGCGGGATCGTTCGGCGACGTGTAAAAGTCTCCGCCGGGGTCGCCCGCAATGGTGAAGTGACCCGCAGAGTGCACGCCCATGCCGCCGCCAAAGCCGCCGGCGCCCTGCATCGTGTCCTGGAAGCTGGCCAGCGTCTTGGAGTTGGTGATGAGCGAGACGATGTCCTGCGTGCGCGAGTACTTGGACGAGAGCTGATTAGAGATGTCGCGCCGCAGGCATCGCGGGTTGTCGCCGTAGCCGTCGCTGCGCGGGTTGGCCGGGGGCGCGGGGTCGACTGATGGGGAGACTGGACCAAGGTGGACGACCATGCTGGGAAAGGAGCGACGAGGTTAGTATATGTTGTGTTGTATGCTTGCAGGGTGTGGAGTGTGGGACATACTCCTTGAACGGGCCGGTCTTGACACAGCCGCCTCCGTTGCCGGCAGGCACGATGCCCGAGGCCTTGTGCGTGATCTTTTC
>FTEL01006621.1_pt1 | contig 22742 bp, 19 predicted proteins | sample 1658911 | NCBI WGS metagenome assembly FTEL01 (sample SAMEA3914869, study PRJEB12502) | metagenome | biome: forest; material: soil | place: USA | collected 2012-03-12 | depth 0.1 m
CATCAAAACCAAGAGCGCCTACCGCGGCTCCCAACCCCAACCCTCCTCCACCGCCCCCCCGAAAACCCCCAAAAAAGGCACCATCACCGCCCCGACCGAAACCCTGGCCCGCGGCACGAAGCGCGCCGCAACCGACATCTCCACAGACGACAACACCCCCTCCTCCCGCGCCCCCCCCTCCACCAAATCCCGCGCCATCTTCCTCCCCATGCCCGCCGGCTACCGGCACTACCCGACCGTCGCCGAGATCGCAAAGTTCATCCACGACACGGGCATCACCAACAACACAACGCTCGGCGAGGCCGACATCCAGCAGCTCGTCGACGTGCTGACCTTTGACGGGCTGATCGAAGGGGTGCGCGTCGGCCGGCGGCGGGGCTACCGCGTGGCCCGCGCGGCGCGCCAGGACACGGTGCCGTTCCACAAGCGGCAGAAGGAGCGCGAGGCCGGCGTCGGGCTGGACCGGCCCCTTGTTCCGGGCGCTGAGCCGCTCAGCAACGGGTTGACTGAAGCGCCCTGTGGTCGGTGCCCCGTTTTTGAGCTGTGCGAGGAGGGGGGCCCCGTCAGCCCGAGCAACTGCGTCTACTTTTTGCAGTGGCTGGATCTGGAGGATGCGGTTAGCGTTGGTGCCCCGAGCGTGGCGCTTCCGTCGTGATATTGATCGGTGGGGGTGATGGGGTGGTAGTTGTTTTTTCAACTTTGTTTACAACGGCGCGTAGACGGTATTTGTCCAAAACATGGAGGCTCGTGAGGTTCGCCGATGTACCAGATCCTCGGCAGCTGAGCTTGGAATGGACAACAGGTTCTCGGGGTGTTTGGGTTGATTTCGGGATTGCACGGCAATGGGAAGCGGCAGGGGCACATCGCATGGAAGGGGGATTCGTGGATAGCATCATCGCGGCAACCCTATCATCGGGGATTGACTTTGGAATTGCAGTAGCCTTCCTAGCGAGGGCCAATCAACCTAACAATATGTTTCAACCCGAAAATAATGCCGCGTCTTCCTCAAACTCCCTTGGCACGCTTAAGCCTGGACCTCGCCGGAGTCGACGATGGTCGGCTTGGCCTTGTAGGGGATGGTGCCGCTGCCGCTGCCGGTGGCCTCCAGAGCCTTGACAACCTTCATCGAAGCCTCGTCGGCAACCTCGCCGAAAACGACGTGGCGGCCATCGAGCCAGGAAGTCACCACGGTGGTGATGAAGAACTGGGAGCCGTTGCTGCAGGGGAGAGTGAGATGTCAGCTCCGCTCCGATTGACAATCTGCCAGAGGGGTAGCTTCTTACGTGTTCGGGCCGGCGTTGGCCATGGAGAGCAGACCGGGGCGGGTGTGCTTCAGCTGGAAGTTCTCATCGGCGAACTTCTCGCCATAGATGGACTTGCCACCAGTGCCCTGCGACCGACCGTTAGCGTTGATGCTGCCAATGACGAGAGACGGGCAAAAATTGATGCTCACGTTGCCGCGGGTGAAGTCACCGCCCTGGAGCATGAAGTCCGGGATGATGCGGTGGAACGCAGAGCCCTTGTAGCCGAAGCCGTTCGCGCCGGTGCAGAGCTCGCGGAAGTTCCTGGTGGTCTTGGGAACAACCTCATCGTAGAGGTTGAAAGTGATGCGGCCCTTCTGCGCTATTCTCAGAGTTAGTCGACAAGCCTAACATAGCTTCGGAAACGACACGGTTTGGGGGAGTGGCATTGCCGGGGAGATTGACAGCTTCGGCATCCAGTGACACCGCACCAGGCCAGGGCGCGGTAGAATACCCGGCGCGGGGCAAAAGAGCTAAGAGAGAACTGGAAGGAGAGCGAGCTACTTACGCTTGACCTCCGAGGTCTTCTTGTCGTTGGCGTCCAGGACCGGACCCTCCCACTCGAGATCGAAGTAGCTAGCTTCCAGTCAACAGGGCGATCACACTAAATGGGGTCAGAGTCGAGTGTTGCTTACACTTGAGACATGTCGGCGGATGTGGCAGAGAAGGCTCTGATGGAGATTCTGGTGGTTTGTTGAAGAGTGGAGGGAAGATTACGAAGGAGAGAAGAGGCAGGTCGGGAGAGAGGAGAGCAATGGCGGGGTAGGAGGGGTCGAAACATTTTCCGGGCTGGGGGGGAGGCAAGTGGGTTAGCGTCTGACGCGGGGTGCCAATAAGTGGGCAGGAAGCAGGCGGGACGAGGAGGGGATAGGTCAGGAACACTCCCCTCACGTGATAGGTGAGGGGCTTCCAGCTCGAGATCGAAACGACGATCGCTGCTGCCAAGTTCCAATCCGTCCGAGCAAGTCGTGGGGGAACGGGGGCTGAGCTCTGGGAGAGGGCGGAGCCTGGCGTGTTCCCCCTGAGCTCCGGGAACCTCACCTAGAGATGCTGGGTTGAGGCGGGAGAGAAACGACAACCACCATCCTCAACAGGGACCGGAGCGGTGTCCGGAAAAGGACTGGAGCGCGGAGTGTGCTGCAACTTGCAGGCGGTGTCAAGGAGAGGCGTGGTGGTGTCTCTGCTGCTGGCAGCGCGACATGATCTGAGGTTGCGGGACATGCAAGATGCACCCGCAGAGTGGCACAGAAGCGGGACTTTTGAGTCCAAGCTTCCCTGATTGGTGTAGCGTGGGCCGGCTTGCCTCTGGCCCTGCAGCAGGATGGGATTGCGGGTTCAGGCGACATTGCGGGGGCCACAGGCAACCAGCCGAAGCTGAAGTGCCATGGTGATTCTGAACTCAGGTCTGATGGGGGCAACTAGCCAGAGAAGATGGTGGTGCTTCCGGGACAGATAGGCAACGCAAGCCATGCCTTTGACGGCGGGTGCGTCGGTAGTGAAGTTGGCTGATGAGAGGAGTGGACGGGCTAGGGCGAGCATAGGGACAGCTCTAAGGGGAAATGGAGCTTCCCAAGCTCCTAGCTGAGCTCCAGCTCCAAGGGGAAGAGAGGGCGCCGGGAACGCGAGACACACAGGAAAAGCACGCACCGTTACTTGGGACTGAGTCCTCTGGGTTTAAGATAAGTACAGGGTAAAGCACAAGGCGAATTGAAGGGCGGCGGCGGCGGAATGGCTGATGGGCAGTCTGTCGATGACACGAATTTTTTCTTCTGCAGCTTTTTTGCTGTTGACAGCCGGGCCGCTCCGAGCTTCGACGGGCACAGACCACCCACCCTGTGGGGATGCAAAACAGACACCTGAGGCAACAAGGCTACTGTCAGCCCAGCAAGGCCCCACAGCCAGCCGGCAATGGTCTTGGCGGCGGTCTGGAAATCGCAAGGTGTCGCTGGGCGCTTGGCCCGAGTTGCGCTGCTGCCCATCGCCATCCCCTGTTCGGTCTTCTCGAGACGACTCCAACTGCAGAGCATCCGTAATCGCCAACCATCCCCCCCACCCACGCCCACCCCCTTCAGCGCACCAGTCGTCCGCTATCCGCCGGCTTCTATCCCTCGCAGAAGACTACACGCAAGCGACGGCCCCGGCCACCCCGAGTCGCAGCCATGGACTTCGACAACATCAAAAAGCAGGTGTCGAACCTGACCCTGTACGATATCAAGGCCGGCGTGCGGAAGATGCAGAATGGTAGGAGCATGGCTCTTTCACGGTTGCCTCGGCGCTGTCCATGCTGACTGGCTGGCGTAGCTGTCATGAACTACACGGAAATGGAGGCCAAGGTGCGCCCATTCAAAACAGTCGAGGGATAGCCCGGGATTCCGTCTAACGCCTGCCAGGTTCGCGAAGCCACAAACAACGAGCCATGGGGCGCTTCCTCGACCCAAATGCAGGAGATCGCCGATGGAACTTTCAACTAGTACGCACCCTCCCATCGCGTACCCCCGCCACAGACTCTCTCTGACCCTCGTGATTCCAGCCAAACCCTCAACGAGATAATGCCCATGATCTACCGTCGCTTCACAGAAAAGGCGGCCGACGAATGGCGGCAAATCTACAAGGCCCTCCAATTGCTCGAGTACCTGATCAAGCACGGCTCCGAGCGCGTCATTGACGATGCCCGTTCGCACATCACCCTCCTCAAGATGCTTCGCCAATTCCACTTCATCGACCAGAACGGCAAGGACCAGGGCGTCAATGTCCGCCATCGCGCCAAGGAACTGGCCGAGCTGCTCGGCGACGTCGAGCGCATCCGATCCGAGCGCAAGAAGGCACGCACCAACAAGGGAAAGTTCACGAGTATGCAGGGCGGCGGCGGCTTTGGCAGCTCGAGCCACTATGGGGGCTTCGGGAGCGACTCTCCGCAGGGCGCCGGCGGCAGCACCTCGTACGGCGGATACTCCGGAGGGGTGTACGGCGATGGCGGCGGCTTCGGCGGCCAATCCGACGACTACCGCGCGACGCAGTCGCGGGCCGACAAGTTCGAGGAATACGACGAGTTCGACGAACCCCAGCGGCCCGCCGCCTCGTCCAGCGCCCCGAAACCCACACGAGACACGAGCGAGCGCGTGGGGGTTAAGCGCACCACGGAGCAGCCGAAGAAGAAGGCGCCCGAAGTGGATCTCTTCTCCTTTGACGAGCCGGCTGCTCCGGCTGCCCCGGCCGCTGCCCCGGCAGCAAGCTCCGGGCTGGCGTCCTTCGCGGGCGGCGCCAATGACGACGACGAGTTCGACGACTTCCAGTCCGCCGCCCCGGCCGCACAATCCTCAGGTGCCGGCGGTTCCCTTCCGCCACCCATCGTGGCCGCCGCGCCCAGCATGCCCCTCGCAGCGCCCCAACCCGTATCAGCGCCCCAGCAGGCCAACCTCAGCGGCATGGTCGCCATGTCGTCCATCTCTCCGCCGCCGAGCTCCACCGCGAGCCCCGCCAACTTCTCGGCCTTCTCCACCCCGCTCACGGCCACCACGCTCTCGTCGGCACCCAAGCCCACCGGCTACCAGGCGGCGGCGCCCAACTACTTCTCCTCGGTACAGACCGCCACCGCGCAGCAACCCGCCGCACCGTCGACCCTGGGCGGGATCAAGCCGGCGGGCGCTCCCTCGGCCGCGAAGCCTGCCTCGGGCGGCGACGCGTTCGGCGCGCTGTGGTCTCAGGCTAGCGTCGGCATCAAGAAGACGGCTCAGGCTGGGCCCGGCCCGGCAATGGGCCAGCTTGCCAAGGAGAAGAGCAGCGCCGGCATCTGGGGTGCTACCGCCCCGGCTGCGGGGGGGAGTAGCGCGTCTGGGTCGAAGCCCCTCGGCAACGGCCTGGATGACTTGCTCGGTTAGATTGTTTATGTTTTGAGGGGATGCGGGTGGCGAATGAGATCGGGGATTGTTTGGACTTGAGGACTGGAGAGAGTCTAGATTCATGACGGCTGGGAAACGAGTGTAGCAGAGAGGGGGATGATGAGAATGAATTGGAAGATGGACCCAATGCTGTTGTTGACGCGAGATGTTACCGACGCGGGCATATAGGAGCGGAGGCGTTCAAAACCAAGCCGTCTTAGCGTGCTGCCACCATTCTACAAGACCGGGTTCGTGATTCCGAGGTGTGCTGCCCCTGGCCGGGTTGCTGGCTGGCCGTCCCTCCTGTGCCGCAGAAACGCCGCAGGCCACTCCCCACAGCCATGGGAGGGCCCGACGCTTTGAGTCGAGCCAAGCCACGCATTCGGGGTATGGGACATGGTCAGATTCTCATCATCGGCACCTTAAGCAAGATGCCTTCCTGACGGATACAGGGGTTAGCCCTCCCAGTCTGCATCCCAATACCGGCAAGCAAAGCTCCAACTCCCCTTGCCCAAATCTCGGCAATATCAGTATCCACCATGACCGCACCAGCCCGCCAAGCCGGCCCCGACCCCCACCCCCGGCCCGCTCATCATTCAGGCCCGGCCCGGCGCCCACACATTCCCCACCTCGGAACCAGCCCGGGCCCGGCCGCCCTCCGCGACCACCGTCCCATTTCCCAACCACCTCCCACGCGACACCCATCACAAGCAGATCAGACGTCCCCCCGGGCCGCAACCAGGCCACTCCATCCTCACGGTGAACTTGAGGATGGTAAGCCCGCCCCGCGGGGTCTCCCACACGCCCGGCGACGGCCCATAAGCCGTCTGATCACCCGGCCGCGGCCGCGCCGCCGTGTCGCGGGAGCAAGCGATGGCAAGCAGCAAAAAAATGCGCGTTTGACCGTCCGCGTGGGGCGGGTTTGACGTGTCGCCTCCTGTCAGCGGTTTTGTACTTGATGGGCGCGCCGCCGGATTTCCCCTGGATTTCCCCTGGACTTTTGACATCTTCTTTCATTCACGGTTTGCTTTGGACGGACCACCGACGCAAACACGGCGAATACTGCATACCGTTGTGTCTTCTCACTTATATACATCCATTCATCCGCTCTACGTTACCCATTCAACCCTCGGCCGTCGCCGGGGTTCCCGAGCCAACATGGCCCCCGTCGTCCGCGACACCCTCTCCCTCCGCCCCTCGGGCTTCTACGCGTACGCCTTCCTCGCCGCGCGCGCCGCGCAGATCGCCGCTCTAGCCATCACCACCGGGCTAGCGGGCAACCTCCTCTTTCTCACCAGTCGCGGCGGGCAAACCCCTGCGGCGACGCTAATCGTCGCCATCCTTTTCGTACGTGCCCCCTTCCATCCCCTCACACAAAGGCCAGCGGCTAACAGACCACAGACCAGCGCAGCCCTAATATGGACTCTCTTCTCCTGGACCGGCTACAGCCGCCGCTACCTCCCGTACATGGCGACCTGGGCGGCTGACGGCGTCTTCCTTCTCCCCTTCCTAGCCATCACCGTCTCCCTCGGACTACCAATGGCCGACGCGCAGTGCGCGGCTGTTCCCGCCACCGGCAAATTCGAAATCACCGCACCGCCGGGGAGCAAAGTCGGCAAGATCGCCTTTCCCCGCGACGGGCGGGCGGCGTGCACGAAGCTGTTCGCCGCGTGGGTGCTGCTCGTCGTGGTGTGTGCCGCCTTCGTGGTGAGCGCGCTGGCGGTAGGGTTTTTGGATTTGGAGGAGCGGCAGTTGCGGAAGGCGATCTTTGCCGTGCGAGAGGAGCCCCAGCCCGTGGGTGGGGGTGGTCCGCCGTATGTGCAGGAGACGGGGGATTTCAGAGGGAGGGGGTTTGCGCCGACGCCGGCGCCGCCGTCGAGAGTGGACTGGAGCGCGCAGGGGAGGAATGAGACGCCCGAGGTGGACGAGTATGGGAATCCACGGCCGAGTATTGCCGAGGATCGGCTGAATCTTAACCGGCCGGTTACGCTTGCGCCACCAAGGGGCAGGATGGGAACAGCGGAGAGGTATGAGGAATCGCTGGACCAACCTGTGCCGGCGAGGATGCCGCGGATGCGTCCGGAGGATGGGTTCGGGCTGCCGGGTAACCCCCGCGCGGGATAGGGACTCGGGGTGCCTGGTCGAAGAGGCGGAAGATTCCCGGTGATGGCGGCGGGCGTGAATAACGCGGCGCGAAATCCAGGGGCGCGAGGCGGGGAGGGGCAAGCCACACCTTCACAAGGGGGTGGCGGTGCTTCGACTCCGTCAATGATGGCCGGGCCATCTGGGAAGAGGCCGGCAGTGCCCTTGGCAGGCGGACAAACCAACACCAACGCCATCCGGGGCAGCGGCGGCAATGGCCCAACGCCTGTTGCCGTGACGCCCTCAAATTCCGCTTCCTTCGGCGAGGCGCCCACAGAGAAGACGGCTGGAGGTCCAAGGAGTGGGTTAGCAAAGCCGCCCGGGATAATATCGCCCGATCCCGCGGACCTTCGCAGCCCCCACGAGTCCTTGGTGCCCAAGCCGCTGAGTCTTGGGCGGGGTGGGAAGTCGACGACGGAAAACCCAAAAGAGCAGTCCACGGAAAGTGGCTGGTGGGGGGCTCTGGCCGGAGTGATCAACAGGCCAGAGGCAGAGTACGACCCTAATAATGTTGTTTGAGACTGGAAGACAGCTCTGGCGGCTGATAATCAGTCAGTACATAGTTTAATTCCCATTCCCGAAAATGGACTTCACTTCACTCACCAATTCTTGTTCCTCACGCGCGTTCGATGACTCCCGTGACGCAAAACCCAATTGCCAACAACTCAAATCAACAACGCCGGCTGCGCCAAACAATTCAAGCATGCCCCAATATCCCACTGATCAGGGTTCCCATCAATCTCGGCCCGCCTCCCCCAAACATTCTCCAAGATCGCAACACCCTCTCTAATCGTCCCAAACACCTTCAGCGGCCCCATCCCGGCAACCATATCCCTGAATATCTGCTCCTGATCCTGCGCAGCAAGACACCCAGTCACCGTAAACGGCCAGACAACCGTCCTGAGACAATCCGGGCTGGCCAGGCTGAGAAGCAGCTCAATCGTCTGCGCGACCGAGTTCCGGATCTCCAAACTCGACGGCTGCCAGCCGGAGAGGACAACACTGAGATACGAAATGGCGGCCTGCGCCCAGATGCGATTGTTCAGCGCCGTCCCGTGGATGAGAATAGGCGAGAAGGTCCCCGCAAAGTCGCCCAGGAGGTGTTCCGGCCCCCCGACGGATGCCGGGCCGGCGCCTTTGCAGGCGGCCTCGTCCAGCTTCTGCAGGCCGTTGCGCAGGCGCTGTTCAATGGCCGACGCGCGGGCGGCGAGGTGGGCGACGGAGAGAGAGCCGGCGCGCTTCATCTCCTTTTTCCAGGCATCGAGGGCGGCGATCTCGCCGATGGAGACGACGACCCAGTTTTCGACGCCGGCGAACTCGCCGATGTGGATGTGGGGGAGGGCTTGCTCCTTCTCGCTGACGGGCATTTGTTTTCTCGCGTCGTCGTCGTCGACGGTCATCAGGATGTGTTGGTGCCACTCGTGCAGGCGCGGGGGTTGTTGGAGGGTGGTGCTGGCGAGGGTGTCAACGAAGAGGAGTTGGGCGGTGAAAAAGCGAAGGGTGGCTTGGTCGGATCCCCAGGGGTGGTTCTTGGGTGTCCATGAGAAGGGTTTGGAGCCCAGCTGGAGCAGGACCATCATGAAGCAGACGTGGCCGTTGTCCGTCACGGCGTGGTGTTTCATGATCTCGTTGAAGAGCTGGGCGGCAGCTTCGAGATGCATGGGCCAGTTTCCGGGCTTCCCGATGGCGACATCCGATGTCATGAGCTGGATGATACTCGCCATGACACGGTTGGCCTCGGCGAGGTTGCCCTTGACACCACGGGTGATGATGTCCTGCATCTCGCGGCGCAGCCATTGCAGAGCTAGCCCTTGTTGTTCGTGGAGGGCTTCGATATTGTGGGTGTGGCACAGGGGAGCGGCGTCTTGGATATGGCCAAGAACAATGCTGTAGAAGTAGCCGGCTAGGCTAAGGGCGGAGTGAAAGAGGGCCTTGTTCTTGGCGAGCAGGACAAGCAGCCAACCCCGGCCGGCGTCGGCGAACGAAGGCCGGTAGAAGGGGAAGAGGAAGGGGAAGACATAATCTAGGTACAGCATGGTCGAGTGGGCTTCCACCTCCTGGGACAGGACGGTCCGCAAGCCTGAGCCAAGCAGGCCGTGGTCGGTGGCGGTGGCGGGGGCGGGGTGGTCGGTTGGCGAGGGGACGGAGATGGGCGACTCAGCAGGGCCGGCATCGTATCCGGACGCCGGCGTGGACTCTTGGGTTCCGGGGTGCGACGTGGACCCATTCGTGGTGCTGACGGATGGGGGAGTGGCGTGGATGAGGTCCTTGGCCATGACGATGTCGTTGTCATCTGTCAGGGAGGCGTCGAGCGATTCGAGGCGGACCTCGAGGCCCTGCAAGTAGCGGCGTTCACGGCGGTGAGTGGCCCTGCGCTTGACCTCCTTCTTGAGCCATTCGGCCTTCTGCTTCTGCAGCTCGCCGCCGTCCATCCACTCGGGCTTCTCCTCGGTGTAGAGGCAGTCGATCTCGAGGGCCAGGCAGCCCTGGCACAGCGGCCGCTCCTCGTCGCATTTCTTGCGCCGCAGCCGGCAGGTCCAGCAGCCGCCGGAGCTCCGGGTGGTTGGCGCCATGACGTGGGATACGATAGACGCGGGTACAGATTCTGGATGATGGATACGTCGCACTGTCGGTTGTGTATGTGCTTGGTTTGGTTTAAGGCTGTTGTTGTTCTTGTTGGAGCCAAGGATTCAGCGGCTGCACTTCAGTGCCTTCAGTGGAAGCGCAAGTGGGGTCGGGTGGTGCGCTGAGTGAGCCAACAGGGATTTGTCAGCGCGGGCGTGTCTCATTGGGCAACCACACCAACAACCAGGCTGATAGTTAGTCGTGGTGGGGAGAAAGGAGAAGCGGCCTCAGCAGCTGGGAAGCGTCAGGGCTGAGAGTACCATGGACTGCGGAAAACATCATCGGGAATTAATAGGCTCCTAAACTTGAGATAAAAACAAGGTCAATATGGATATTCATCATCCCTGCGCCCATTGCTGATTCCCGAACGCAAGCTCAACCCTAACCTGTGATGTGTTCGTCGGGCGGCTTGCTTGTATCAGTGGGTGGGGCAATCTCCAGGCTCACTGCCAGCAGCCTGCCGACCAGCAGAACCCTCCGCCCATTGGGCAGCCCAGGTCATCACCCGAAAAGCAGTACATTACCAATCAGAAAGTTCATTGCCAAACAGCGCTCGGTCATGACTTCGTAACAGTTCCCTGCCCTTCCCAAGGAGTCCAGGCAGGCCATCGCCAGGCAGAGCACCTATCGATCAACAAGCCAAGCCTGTCGGCTCAAGCCTTCGTCTGGGCCTCCCGCACAGCCTTTGCATCGGCAGCCCGGTACGCCCACAGCTCCTGCGGCTGGCCAGCAGCATCGCACGAGGCAAACTTCCACCAGCCCGAGTGCCAGGCACCCGCGAGGTTGATCAGACCCCACTTGATGGGCGCGGGCATGGGCGGCCAGTTTGCCCACAAGCCCTCCTCAACGGTGCGGTCGAGGTTGAGCAGGAACAGCGGCACCACGTCCGTCATACCGGCCTTGGTGACCGTGCTCTTGCCCCAGGCCTTGAACATGGCTGACGCCGCGTCCTTCTCGGGGGTCCCCTCCTTGGGGGCGTTCGGGTGGTCGGAGAACTTGGAGATGGTGGTGATCTCGCTGTGGAAGTGCTTCTCAAAGGGCTCTTGGAAGGTCTTCATGATGTCGAGGAGCTCGGTGCCCGAGAAGTCGGCGGGGGTCTTGAGGCCGGACAGGTATTTCTCGAAGGCGGCGAGGCCGCCCAGGAAGGACTCTGAGAGTGGGAGGGGAGGTCAGCGTGTGCCGAGATGGGTTATGGCATGTTGGCGGCAACTAACCATGCTCCTCGTGGGTCTCGACAAAGATGGTCTTGTCGCCCAGCACCTCCTCGATCTTGGTGAACAGGGTGGCCTCCTCGTCGTCGTGGTGCGACTTGACAAACTTGTACCAGGTGAGGGCGTAGCCGACAAAGTCGGCCTTGTCTTGGTCGAGGACGAGCGGGGCCTGGAGATAGATGGAGTTGTAGCCGCGGAGGATCGAGTTGTCTGGACAGCAGTGTCAATCCCAGTCGCGAACATGTCGATTGGGGACGGAGCATTGGAGGAACGTACGCAGCAGGGCCATATGCGTCGCGCCCGAGGTGAAGATGTCTGTCTGTAACGGGCCATCCATCAGCATCGCATCACCAAAAACACATCGGATGCATCGGGTGTAAGTGCAGTCGGGTACCTTCTTGGTCAGGAACTGGGGCGTGGTGATCAGCTTCATGGGGCCGTCGGCCCAGGGCTTGGTGGGGGCGAGCGAGGTCATCATGAACGGTGAGCGGGTCAGCAGGAAGCCCAAGACCATAAACGGGATGGAGAGGATGAATCTCGTCTTGAGGTGGTCCATTGCAGCGAGCAGCAGTTGGCCGAGCAATTGCTGTCCTGTCGTATGATGCGAGCTCCCCTCTGTCGGGGAAAGCTTGGGGGACGCGCTGCTGTTGCACCAGCTCGAGTGGGGCGCTGCTGATAAAATCCAGGGGCACCATTGGCCCATGAGCTCGATGCTTGGGACGACCCCTGTCCTGTCATCCATCCACGTTCGTCCCCTTCCTGGAGCCCCTGCCGCCCCATCCTCTCAGCACCCCCCCGCGCCGTGGCACACTTGGCTGCTGCGGGGTTGCTGCGACCAGCGACAAACATGTTCGGCCCGCCCCGCGCTCTCTCTCAGTCACCGAGTCAGACAGGAGAGAGCCTGGGAGCCGGAGACGTGGTCCGGGAGACGAGACGAAAGCCATGGCCGCCACCCGCCCCCAACTGCGCGTCCGTCAAGCCACACCCGCCGACATCGATGCGGCGGTGGACGTTCACTTTGCCGCGTTTGATGACAATGTCATGAACCAGCTCATGTACCCCGGCGGGGTCACGGCCGATGGCAAGGCCAAGTTCGCGTCCCATCTTCTTCCCCCGCCTGCTGCTGCTGCTGCTGCTGCTGAGGACGAGACTGAGGCACCCGAGGGGGATTCGACGAAGACAGAGGCCTTTCTCTGCGTCGCCGAATACGTGGACCCCGACGCCGCTGCTGATGCCCCAGGCGAGATTGTCGCAATCGCAAAGTGGCTGCTCCAGCGCGCGCCCCTTCCAGAGGAGGAGTGGAAGAAGGACCGCCCCGCAGCCACCACCGAATCCTGGGGCGAGGGCTGCGATGTGGCTGTCGTCGACGCCTTTATTGGCAGGATGACGCGGATGCAGCAGGAACATGCCAAAGGCGAGGCCGCGTTGTGTAAGTGACCTCCTTTCTGGATCACCATCAACCCTCCCCGCGGATCGCATCAGGCATTGTGGCTTACTTTCCCTCGCAGATCTCAGCATCCTCGCGTGCAGCCCGACTAAGCAACGCTCAGGGGCCGGGTCGGCCCTGATGGAGTGGGGGAACAGGCTGGCCGACAGCCTGGGGCTGCCATGCCGTCTTGAGGCGTCTCCCACCGGCTACGGGCTGTATCGGAAGTATGGCTACGAGGATATCGATGTCATGGATCTCAAAGTGACCGAAACCTGGGGCAAGCCACACCCCGACGGTGCGAATTGGGGCGAGAACAGCGCCGTTGGTCTTGCTGGGCCCGCGCCCAAGGGGGTTATGCGCACCGTCATCATGAGACGGCCGCCCACGACCGCTGGCGCTTGAGCTCTGTCTCAGCAATGTGGATAAAATAACTAAATGTCGAATAAACGCGAGCCCTTCTTCGTGCATCCCACTGATCCATTGGCCGCGACCAAGTGCGCCCAGGCGAGGCGGCATCTCATGCGGGGTGGAGACGTTGGACGAGGGGGTGTTTGCCCGCTTCGTAGCATCGGACCATCTCATTGGCACTAGAACCGCCAGCCAGATGCAGCCCGCCATGCAGCCCGAAAGTCGCACAACAGCGGCCTGCGCCGCCACCATCATGGACCAGACAAACACGCACTCCCGTCTCGCCAGGCTCCTGGCATCATCGCGTGTCCGCCCATGCCTCCTCGGCACGCGCACCCGCTGCCGGCTCCCCTCGAAGCGTGGCGACGACGACGGCGAGGACGCTTGTCGACCCAAGATGGATCCCGTCAGCGCCGCCGCCAACATCATTGCCATCATCCATGCCGCGAACCGGCTCATCGTCCTGTGCCAAAAGTTCCTTGCCACCGTCAAGGACGCTCCCGGCGAGCTCCGCCTCATCCTCATCGAGGTCTCGACGCTGTGGGCCATCCTGAACCAGCTCGAGCTGCTCGTGTCCTGCAGCAGCAACGCGCCCGTCCTGTCCGCACTCGGCCGAGACCACGGGCCCATCATGGGCTGCCGGAGGGTTTTGACGGAGCTGGAGAATCTCCTGCCCCCGGAGTCCATCCTCGCCACTGAGTCCAAGAGAAAGGCGCTTGTCACCGCGTTTGGCTGGCTCCTCAAAGAGCACAAGGCAAAGGGGTTGCTGGATGAGCTGAGGGAGCACAAGAGTACCATTGCCTTGGCTCTGACGACCGACTCTTCGTACGTGACAGGATCTCATGTGTGCCTTGTGCCCCCCTAAGAGACTTGCTAACTCCTTTTTCTTGCCCCGATCAAGTCTCGATGTTAAGGAAATCAGAGAGAGCATCGAGCAGCTCAAGGCCGACTCCAAAGACACCCGGACAAACTTCCAAGACCTCAAGGCAGACACAAACAACATTTTTGCAGCCCTCACTGGTAGGTTTGCTGAAATTCATGTCCCTGTTCCCGCATTTCAAGTGCTGACGCCGTCGTAAAGACGTTCAAGAACAAAATGTCTACAGCTGGCTGCACGCCACAGACCCCTCCGAGATCCACGACAAGTCCCTCGACACCTACGAGCCCGACACCGGGGAGTGGCTGTTCCGCTGTCCCGACTGGGACTCGTGGCTGGAAGAGAAGACTCGCTGTCTTTGGGTCCACGGCATCCCCGGCGCCGGCAAGACCATCTTCGCATCCCATCTGATCGAGAAAGTCAAGGACCACTGCTGGGATCGAGGTCCAGGTGACGTGTGCGTCTACTACTACTGCCACTACAGCCACACCCAGGATGAGACAGCACCGTTTCTCAGATGGGTCTTGCTCGAGCTGTGTCGCCGGCTCGGCCAAATGCCCCAGGCTGTTTACGACTTGTACCGCTACGGCGGCAAGCCGACGGTGCGCACCCTGCTTCGCACGCTGGAGAGGGTCATCCAGCCATTCGACAAGGTGTACATCTTTGTTGACGCCGTGGATGAGAGCTTGAACCGGGAGAATCTGTTGCGCGTGCTGCGAGACCTGGCAACGGCCCCGGCCTTCGAAAACATCCGCCTCCTCGCGACGAGCCGCGAGTACGCCGACATCGAGGAGGTGATGACAGACATTTCAACCCCCATATCAATGCGCAACTCCTTCCTCGACGAAGACATCGCCCTATACGTCCAGTCAAAACTCAGCACCAACTCCAGGATGAAGCGCTGGCCCGCCGCCCTCCGCGAGGACGTCCGCAAAGCCCTCTCCGCCGAGGCAAACGGCATGTAAGTAACCCCCCGTCAAAACCCTATCCCAAACCACCACTAACCACACCCACCACCAGGTTCCGCTGGGTTGTCTGCCAACTCGACACCATCCAGCGCCTCAAACCCATCCCCGCCATCGTCAAAGCCGCCCTTGCCAACCTCCCCAAAACCCTCGACGAAACCTACGAGCGCGCCTTCCTTCGCGTCCCCGCAGACCAGCGCCTTTTCGTCCAGCACGTCCTCCACTGGATGGGCACGCACCGCGTCGTCCAGCAGTCCATCCCCAACCTCGACCGGCTCGTGACCTGCGACTTCTCCCGTGTGGATATCCCCTCCGGCGCGGATATCCCGCTTGAGGTCCTCTTCCAAGCGGTGGAGCGGAGCCTGGAAGCAGACGGCTCGGATGACGCCCTCGCGCTCACAGACTACGCGTTCGACGAGGAGCTCCTCCGCGAGCTGTGCGGGTGTTTGGTGACGATCACGCCGTATGCTATCCGGTCCTTCGGCCGCGTGATCGCGGAGATGCCCGTTGTTTCTTTTGCGCACTACACAGTCCTCGAGTTCCTCGAGTCGCGGCGGATACGCGACGGGCCGGCCAAGGCGTTCGCCCTCGACCGCGAGCGCGTCATCGTCGATCATGCCAACGTCCTGTTGCTCGGGGCGGCGGGCTCCGCCGACCGGTGGGCGAGCGGGATGCCCGTCAAGCCCGGGGAAGAGTTCTACTCCGACTTCGACCGCTACTGCGTCCACTCGGCGCTGCTGCTGCTGCATTACCAGGCGGCGGTGCTCGGCGCGGCCGCGGCATCGGAGTGGCTTCCTGCCGTGCTAAGGCTGATGGAAACGCCCGCGCCAGAGTTTGGGAGCTACTTCTGGTACACCCCAGACGTCCTCCTCAACCTGGAGGACCCGGTCAGCCCGGCGATCCAGGCGTTTCGCCGGACGCATGCGCTGAAATTCCGCTCACCGCCGGCTGAGCCACATCTCGAGATGCTCGTCCGCCTGCTCCGGCTGGACGAGTCGGGCGTCCTCGCGGAGGCTTATCTAACGTCCTTGGGCCGCGGGGATGACGACTTCTTGGCCCAAGTTGAAGTCGACATGCACCCGGGCGCCTTCAACGACCAGGGCGAAATCGTGCACTTCCGCGGCTCGGTCCTGGAGCTCTACGCGCACATGCCCGCCGTCGGCTGGGTGCAACAGGGCCACATGCAGGGGCTGTACAAACTCATCACGCGCACCGCAGGGCGCTTCGATCCCTCCAAGCTGCTGCTCTTCGCCATCGCCTGCCACCAGCACACCGACCGCGGGCCGGGGCACGAGTGCTGGGGGTGTTTGGTCCTAACCCAGCTGCTTTGCCTCGGGGCGAAGACGACGATGCCAGGCTGCTCGATGGGGGCGCTGCAGATCGCGACCGCGCTGCGGGACCCTGCGGGTGTGAAGCTGCTGCTGGATGCGGGCGTGGATCCCAGCGAGGTCGGGGGTCCGGGCGGTGAGATTGGGGCGCCGGAGATGGGGCCGCTGTTGGAGTCGTTCGGTTCGCTGCGCGGGAGGACGCCGTTGCGGATCGTGAGTGAGTGGAAGGCGACGGCGGAAATGTCGGAGTTGGGAGAGCCGTATTTTAAGATGCGGAATTTGGAGTTTCCTGAGACGTTGGTGGCGCTGTTGCGGGAATATGGGGCGAGGGATGAGCAGGTTGTGAGTCTGGAGCTGTCAGAGGTTTCGGTGACAACGGCTTTGGAGACGGTCAGCTTGTCGGGCGGTGGAGGTGGTGGCACTGTAGTCCAGCTTGGGGGATGTTAGAGCAAGGGCATGAGATTCGGGAGCAACACAGAGTTCGGATAACAATCCCGGGTTGCTCTTCCTGGATATTGGGGCATGAAATGAGTGCAAGCGTCTCCGAGTCCACTGCCATGGGGCTCGTCCCGTGCCTGGCCGTCGGTACCAGATTCGCGAGTAAACAACCGGACGGCGCAGGGGGGCCCGACTGCTCGTTTCCGGGCTAACGCGCACGATCTCGGTCCAGAGCCAGCGAGATCTCGCCGTGGGAGCCAGGCTTGCACGGTCCGACGCTTTGATGAAGAGCCGGGAACAGGGCAGGAAAACGGGGCCTGGGCGGGCGCGGAGACCCCCTGAATCGCTTCTCCGCATTCCCCGCCTGGGCATTAACCTTGGTTTCGGGAGGGCGGCTAATAAAGCCAGCCCACTAAGTCAGATGGAGTTTGCGGCTCTTCAACTTCCGAGAATGACACCTTTCTTCAAGATTCCCGGGCGCGTGACACTTTATGCCTGCCAGGCGCAAAGCGGGAGTTCAATAGAAGCAGTTGTTGTCATCGAAGATTCAATTTTGCCTTGGACCTTGAACCACCTTCAACCCTCCACACTCTGAATCACCAAGTCCGGCTCTCACACAGTCACAGTCAGTAAGCATGGCAGTCGACGTTGCAGTGGCACCCACCATGCCGGCGGTCAAGAGCACAGCGGGCGCCATCCCGCGGCGGCTGGGCAAGGAGGAGCTGGTGGGCACACACAAGAAGCATCTCGACCAGCAAAACAACTCGCCACATGCGCCGCGGGCGGTCAAGCAACCCATCATGTCCGAGGCCTACCCGGCGTCAATCAAGTCTATCAGAGATCTCGAGATTGTAAGCTACCCCGCGCCGAGACAAGAATGAGCCGTATGGCTAACCTCATCCCCAGATCCCGTTAAGTGAGCTCCGCGCAGAGACGCACCACAGGGGCAAGGGCATCATCGTGCGGGCAGCGAGCCCGCCGTTTGTGGGCGCCGGCGCGGTGAGCATCGTGGAGGACGCTTTCGGCAACGCCGACAAGCTGGCCATCTACAACCAGGCCGACTCGTCCATTCTGTCTGGCGTGCCCGAGGGCTGCGTCGTGGCCGTCAAGGAGCCGTACTACAAGAACAACGGTGCCGACAACGACTTTATGATTTGCGTCGATCACCCGTCAGACGTCATCCTCCTGCGGTTTACGGACCCCATCATCCCTGAGCCGCTCAAGTTGGGGCCGTTGCTCAAGACGGCGGAGGATTGGAAGAATGCGGCGGATCAGGCGTTTATTGAGAAGGATTTCCCGACAGCGGTGTTCTGGTGAGTAACTTGAGCCATCCGAAGTGCTCGAAATTGACGGAAACTGACGTTCCCAGCTACACCGAAGCTCTCGAAGCATCAGAGGACGACGCCGCCAAGCCGCCCATCCACACCAAGCGGGCGGGCGTCAACCTCATCCTCGGCCGTTACGACGCGGCCAAGGCGGACGCGCTCGCGTCCCGCAACGGCGGCCCCCAGGACTGGAAGGCCTACTTCACGGCCGGCCGTGCCGCCTACGGCCTCTGCGACTACGCCGAGAGCAACACCCTCCTGACGACCGCGCTGGAGCTCAACCCGTCCAACGCCAGCATCCAGAAGGAGCACGCCCGGTGCAAGGCGCGCCTGCACGAGGAGGAGACGGGCGAGTACGACTTCGCGGCGATGCTCGCGTCCATCACACCCCAGTCCGTCCACCAAGACCGCGGGTCCTTCCTGCGCAACACGCGCGTGGGCGAGTCGGCACACCACGGCCGCGGCCTCTTCGCGGCGCGCGACATCAAGGCCGGCGAGCTGGTGTTCGTCGAGAAGGCGACACTCATGCCGAACCAGTATGACCCGGGGCGGGCGTCGGCGGCGTTGTATGCCCTCATGGTCCGCCAGCTGTGCGACAACCCGTCGCTGGCCAAGTCGGTGCTGAGCCTCTACGGCGGCGACTACGAGCGCACGGGCGGGGAGGGCACCATCGTGGACGGCGCGCCCGTGGTGGACGTCTTCCTGGTCGAGGGCATCCGCACCAAGAACTGCTTCAGCGCGCCGCGGTCGACGCTGGAAGACACCCGCCCCAGCATCCCCGACGGCCTCCAGGCGCGCGGCCTGTGGGCGCACGCCAGCCTGCTCAACCACAGCTGCGTGGCCAACACGATGCGCTCCTTCGTCGGCGACATGCTCATCAGCCGGGCGACGCGCGACATCAAGGAGGGCGACGAGATCTTCCAGCAGTACGTGCCCGTCAAGCCCATGGCCGACATCCGCGGCAAGCTGTTCGAGGAAGGCTGGGGCTTCTCGTGCGGGTGCGCGCTCTGCGCCGGCGAGCGCGAGAGCCCGGCCGCCAAACTGGCCAAGCGCAAGGAGCTGCTCGACGCCGTCGAGAAGCTCTGCAACAAGCAGATCCCGGGGCGCGAGCTCATCCCGGACGCCAAGATCCGCAGCGTCGACAAGCTCGCGCGGCAGCTCGAGGAGGCCCACGAGGCGGGCGTGTATGACAGCATCCCGCGCCTGGCGATGATCTACCCGTGCCACTGGCTCGTGGCGGCGCACCGCGGGCGCAAGAACTACAGCAAGGTGGTCAGGTACTCGATGAAGGTGCTGCGGAACTTTGGGTTCAAGGTGCCGGATGAGAGCGAGGTGTGGGATCCGCGCGAGATCTACAACAACTCGGGCAACGCGACGCTGATGACCGTCCATGTGGTTGCCTCGCTGAGGAGGCTGGCCGAGGCGTACACGGCCCTGGGCCACAAGGAGATGGCGGAGCGGGCGGTCGAGGCGGCCGAGTTTGGGTACATGTTGGTTACGGGGTTCAAGAATGATCTCACCACGCTGGATAAGTGAGGGGGGAGGGGCATGCTTTGTTGTATAATAGACGTAAAGAGTCATGAGCTACATTGGGTGTTGGGCGTTGGTTTATCAAGACATCTCTTTGTTCCATCCTTACGATTCCGTTGAGTGACTCGGGCTCGGAACCCCCTATCGTCATTTTCTTTCTTTGGTCTTTGGAACAAAGCCAGATATTCCATTCAAACTGGGCATGGGGAGCAACAGAACAATCCCAAATAAAGAATCGTCAACAGATAGGAAGATTGAAGCAGACAGTTGATGGACCAGCCAGTGTTGATGCGGAATCTAACCATCTACCAACCCACCCGTAAATGGGATATTACCATTACATGTAAACCATACCCATGACGTAAACCGCCCGTGTTTCAAACAACAACCTGACAATGCCCGGGGATGTCCTCACCCCGTACCGCGTAGTTGAGCCTGCTGCCCCGGCACGCCAACCTCCCGCACTCCTGCCTGTGCCCCAGCTCCTGGAAGTGCTTCCTGATCCGGGGGTACGGCGAACCCGCGCCCACACTCCACGCAGTCAGCTTGCACTTCTCTCCACACACCCCCCGGTGATTCCTACGCCCCTCATGCCCGCGATGGTCCTGACAGACCCTCTCAATAAACGGATCCGACCCATGCTGCAACAACGCCATCACGACCTCCGCAAACGCCTCCTTCCCATCCTCCGCCGTCCCCACAAACGTCCTCAGCTCCGCATCCTCCAGCAGCCCATGCAACAGCGTCGCCTCATCCTGCATCCGGCGGCGGTTCGGATCGGCCCCCCGCGCCAGCAGCTGCCGCACCACCTCGGGCCGCAGACACCGCGCGGCCTGCTCCAGCGCCGAGTACCTCGCCTCCGGGGCGACAGCAACAACCATCTCCGGGTCCGCCGCCATGCTCCGCGCCAATTGCACCGCCACCTCCGCGTGGCTCGGCCCGAGCGCGACCGCCACCGTCAGCGGCGTGTTGGACAGCGCGCCGGCCCACGGGTGGACGCCGTCGGCGAGGATGGCGTGGCAGAGGAAGCCGTCGATGGGGGCGTTGGGGTCGGCGCCGTGGTGGAGGAGGAGGTCGACGATGGCGTGCTGGTTGCGGACGACGGCGGTGGCCAGCGGGTAGGTGTAGCCGGAGAAATCCTCGAAGTCGCCGGGGATGATCTTGGAGTTGACGTTGGCGCCGACGGCGAGGAATTTGGAAACGGCGGAGGCAGAGCCGAGGCGGATGCTGCGGATCAGGCCGATTGGGTTGGGGAGGGCGACCTCGCGCCGGTAGAGGACGGACCAGAGGAGGAAGTGGAGGGGTTTGGAGGTGCGGAGGAGGGAGCAGAGGGTGGTGTTGTCGGCTGCCTCGGCGATGTGGAGGAGGAGCTCGGGGGGGAGTGAGGTTAGGGAGCGCTGCTCCATGTTGGTGGATTTGCAGGGGTGAGTGAGGGTGAGGGGAGGTGTCAGTGGTGACTGTCAGGGGCAAGATGGACTGTTAATAAGATGCCATCGAGGATGAAAACGGCGTTGGACGGGGAGCCCGAGGGCGAGGCAACTTGGCGAATATATGCTTTGTTGTTGCGCTTGGTCGCGCTTTGTTGCGCCTTGTCCTCAGGGGGCGGGCCACGGCGAGCCGCCGCGGGCCATGTCCAACATCGGGGTCGAGGTCGAGGGGACCCTCGGGAAGCGCGAGGGGTGGACGACAGAGTGCCGTGGTGCTCGAATTAGCACAAAGGCGCTGGCCTCAGTCGACCGCAAAGGGCGGGCTGTTGGCGCCGGCGGTTGGCGTCGTTAGTTCAGCCTGGGGGTCCGCCCAAAGTCTGCCCTCAACACCGCCTTGGGCTGTTGGCCGCCGTGTTTGGGCCACACCAACGCGCACATCACCCGCCCAACGCCGTCTACCCGGCTGCGCCGCCATGTCCCGCACTGTCCCGATGCACTGTTGTGCCCGTCCCATCCGCTGAGGCGCGCGCCAATCCTTGCAGAATCCAAAAACTGAGACGAAATCGCCTGTCCACGCCGTGGAGTGGCCGGCGATGTGGCCAACTGCCACATTTGAGAGTTTCGGCCGCTTTTCATGGTGCCGCCCACGCCCCACGGCGAATTCGACCCCGAAATGCTGTTTTACTGACTTGACGTTTGCGTGTTGCGTCAGGGGTGCTGGTTTATCAAATAAGGGTTAGGGTTACCCCGTTTTCAACATTCCAAGAGGCACCGCCTGCCAGCGAAACTCTTGTCTTGAAACGGTTTTGACTTCAATAATCTGTTCTCCGGTAAGGATAGTTCCTGGTCCCTGACTCGTGTTCCTCTACGGTGATAGGACCTATCCCTGCGGATGATGCCGTCCCAAACGTTGACCCCTCCTCCCTTGTCAAGAACCGTGATGAAATGCAACCCAAGGATCTCAGGTTGCCTATCTACAAAGGCACGAAAAACAACCCGCCGTGAAATTCAAACTGGCGAAGCGTAACCGTGTGAAAGATACGAGACATAACCCGCCGAGGGTTATGGCTGACTGCTTTGGCGAGCCGTGGAGGTTGGTTTGAAGATACGAGACATAAAGTGCCAAGGTCACGTACAGGTGGATCAATGGCGTCGGCCAGCATAGAGATCATCGAGATTTTTTCTATTAAAGGCCGTAGGATCTACCATCTGTTGTTTTTCCTTCAGTTTGTTGCCCATCCACCACAGTCCTTCCCAGCGAGCCTCGTCGCAGTCACTCCTTGCCTCTCCCCTTCCCCCACTCCCTTAGCCACCAGGATGCGCGCCTTCTCTCTCTTTGCCCTCACGGCACCACTGGCAGCTGCCATCAAGCTTCTCGAACCCTTTGCCAACTCCCTCGTGGACAAGGGGCAGATGCACAACATCAGCTGGACGAGCGTCGACACCGATCCGAAGAACTTCAGCATCTTCCTTGTCAACTTTGTCGACTACCCTCCCTTTTACACCAAGGTCGCGGCCGATGTCCCAACGTGCGCGGGTCAGTTCGAGGTGATCGTCCCGTGCGAGGTCAACAGCTCGTACGGGTTCCAGTTGTGAGTGATCCACGTCCCGTATCGTCGACTCACGCGTACCGATTCGCGGATACTTTAATCAAGGGCTATGATGCTGATGCGTGCTGGTCACGCAGCAACGCCATCAATGGCAACAATGTCTATGATATCTACGCCCAGACGGCCAAGTTTTATGTCGAGGGTTCTTGCGAGTCGGTTTCGGGGTGCTTGGCGAAGTGAGGTCAACTCGCGCATCAAACATGATCCAGCCGTTCCCATTATTTGGGACTCTTCCATTGGGGTCCAGC
>FTEL01010206.1_pt1 | contig 22658 bp, 16 predicted proteins | sample 1658911 | NCBI WGS metagenome assembly FTEL01 (sample SAMEA3914869, study PRJEB12502) | metagenome | biome: forest; material: soil | place: USA | collected 2012-03-12 | depth 0.1 m
CGCCACACCCCCCACCGTCACCCCCAACCCCCACCCGGCCGTCACCACCTTCCAGCCCGAGGGCTGCTGGACCGAGCTGCCCGGCCCGCGCGCCCTCTCCGGTGCGGGCGCCTACTCCGCCAGCGCCATGACGACTGCCGGATGCGGTAACTACTGCCTCAACTCGGGGTTCACGTGGTTTGGGACTGAGTACGGGTCGGAGTGCTACTGCGGGAATGCGGTGGATGCGGCTAGCACTATGGCGCTTGCTACCGACTGCGCGATGGCTTGCTCGGGCGCTGCCGGCGAGGTGTGCGGTGGGCCGAACAGGGTCAGTGTTTACCAGTGGGTGTAAGAACTTCAGGAGATGGGGTGAGATGGAGTTGGGAAGCTTCAACGGAGTGGCGGGGTGAAGGGAAGGGAGGGGGGGTAGGAGGAGAAGGGGTTAGTTGTTCTTCGCTTCTTGAGTTTGTGGAGTGTGTTTTTGTGAGGAGGTAATATGATGAGGAGGGAACTTGAGGAGAGCGCAGGGGATGCTAATAGGGGATTGATTCTCTCGTCTTGTTTTGCGGCGCCGAGTTCAAAGAGGCTACGGTAATGCTTTTGCTTGGTTGAAAAGAATAGAGCAATGAGAATTGAACCCGAAAAAGCTGTTTGATCCTCCAAGTGATTACCCCTGACAACCAAAGGAAAGGAGAAGGCAATGGGCATGCCCTCAGTCCTCAGTGCTCACAAAACGAATACGTCCCCTTCCACTCCAGATCATTCTTCTGCACAAACGCACTCCTCTCCTCCATCAACTTGATCCTATGCTCCCTCGCCTCCTCGGTCGTCATCAGCGCCTCCGGAAGCACCCTCTGGCGGCGGACCATGTCCATCACCTCAGGCGGCAGCCGGTTATCCATCGTCTTGAGCAGCGCCTCGGTCGGCTGGACAGCCTTGCCCACGCCCTGCTCGAGCACCAATTGGAACACCTCGGACGGCAGGTCGCCCTTGGCCGCGTTGGCGTCGCTGCCGAAGACGGCTTGGGCCCACCAGTCGGCCTGCTGAGGGGGCACGTTGGCGGTGGAGATCACGCGCGTGAGCGGGTCGACCAGCCAGAGGGCGATGAAGCGGCGGTGGCCGGGTTTGGTTGGGTCCTGCAGGCTGAAGGAGGAGACACGGTGTTGGCTGTGGGAGGGTTAGCTGGGTGTATCAATAGTCTCCAGGAAGGGCTGTGTGTGCGGGCTTACAAGACGTTCGGGAAGGCCAGTAGCCGCCCCTCGGGCGTCTCGACGCTGCCGTAAGGCTGGACTCGATCGCTGCCAGCGTCGTGGGACTCGCTCAGGCCTGTGCCGTAGACGCGCTCAAAAAACTGATACTGGTCCTGGCCGACCAGGTCTTGGAGCTCCTCCTGCTCTTCCTCTGTGCTCATGCGAAATGACAGCTGGCTTGGCGTCACGTTTTCGGAATCGAGGTAGTACAGGGCTGTGGCAACGATGTGCTCGTTCATCTGGCCCTCGATCTGTTTCTTATCAGCACGGTCTATTGGGTTTCCCTGGTACGCCGGGGAGTGCTTGAAGCAGGTTCTTACATGCCACCCGCCGACGGGGAAGTACGGCTTCTCAGGAGTCAGCTCGATGGAGGCCATCTTGACAATGACTTGCAAGCCGGTGTCCTTGAATCTAGCCCCAAGGGCATCACCGACATCGAAAGTGAACGGCTTGAACTTCTCCGGCTCTGGGAGGATGGCATCTCTGATCTCCCTCCACTTCAACCGCAGGATTTTACGCGCCTGCTTTGGGCCCTCGTCGCCCATACCCTCTTCGTCATCGTCCATCTCCTCCTCAACCTCATCGTCATCCAGATACTCGAGATAATCCCGGTCATAGACGATGGGAGACGACGCCTCGTGGGCTATTATCACCTCCTCGTTGAGCGCCTCCCAGACATCTGCCTGGTCATCGACACTACGACACGGGTTAGCCACGATCATCCTTGACGGCCAGTACACAGACGAAATCACTCACTCGACAGTCGGGGGCAAGCCGAACCGGCATTGGGTTTCACCGTCGTCCGTCACGGGGCGGCTGCTAAGCACGCGTTGCCAGGCCGGGAGGGCTCTGTCGACGAGCTGCTCGATGAGCCGGTAGATCTCGGGGTGCTTCCTCGGGTGGAGGTTGTTGATGTAACTGGTGAATCGCACAGTGCCGTCGTCCTGGAAGGCCAAGTTGGCTGGCAGCCATTGGTACGTCTTGGACCAGTACGCCCGATCAATGAAGTGGCCTGCTTCTTGCGAGTGCTCATTACCCGACCTGGTTTCAACGCCGTCAGTCTTGGGCACGACCACACCTTTGCCAGCCCATTTGTCGATGGCATCAGTCACTCCAACGACCTCATCCTGGATGAACTTGGTCTTGCCTATGATGCGCGGTGATTAGCAGCGGCAGGGGGGACGTCGATTCCATGTGCGCTAGGGGTGGATCATACCATAGACGAAAGGATACATGGACGGATGGACCAAGTCCTGGACCTGTTCATCGGTCCACGGATGCCAGTCTGGCTCGTCGGCCTGCTCGGCGTGCAGCTTCTCAAACGCAGCCTTCAGGCCCAGGCGGAGCTCTTCGCTCACAATCGCGTCGCCCTTGATGGCAGTGCTGTGAGGTGAGGACCGGCCGGCCGAGTTAACGGTGAAGACGAGGCCGGTCTCCTTGAAGTGGGCAGCCTTGCACCTGAGCTCGGCGATGCACTAAGAAACCGGGTCAGCCATCGTCACGTCAGACCATAACGACACCGAGACAAAGAAAGGAAAGCTCACGAAGTCAAACGCAGCCGGCGTCATGATCCTCGAGCGGTTAGGCATCGGTATGCGCTTTCCCGCGACGATGTCATCGTAGACGTCCTCTTCATCCTGGGTCAGGGCCTCGTCGCGCCACTTGGCGACAATGGCTTCGTCAAAGACCTTCTCATGCCAGTTGGGCTTGTCGGTCAGACGGTCCATCAGGATCATCATGGTCACCTCGCGGACGGGCAGGAGATCCGATGTGCTGTCGGTCGCGCCCTCGAAGGAGCCGAGGCGGTAAAAGTCGGTGCCCGACCAGCCATCCTGCTTCAGGTAGCGCAGGGGCAGGTTGACGCCGGGATATTGGTGCTGCCGCGGGGCGGACGCCATGGTTCGGTGTTGGGAGGGAGGAGCTTGAAAGGGATGAGAGGATGTGGGTGTCAATCAATTGGAGGTGGGCGATGATGGAAAACGAGGCCAGTTGGCGTGTTTGGCGAGGTGAGTCGCCTCTGTCGATGATCGACTCAAGTAGGATGAAGTCGGTTTTTGACTCCCGACAAACAAATGGCCTCCCCATGCCGCCAAACGCCTCTGTTTCCAAATCCGTCTAGTGCCCCAATCTTGGCCTGTTGCTGCCTGTGGTGGCTGGCGGAAAGGGGGGCATACAGGGGGTACCAGTTTCTCCGCTGACGGACATCACAGCTTGGCGTGCACCACCACGGCCTCCAGCAGCTTCCAGGGTTGCTGCCAAGGTCTCGAGACCCTGTTCCTGCTTTTCGACCTCGCACTGATGGCTTGAGTTGGCATTCGTGGAACATGAGACTGGATGGCTGGTCGCTTCAGCTTGGCACGCGCACAGTCAACATTGTGAGATGAGACGCCAAACACATTCCAGGTAATAGGTAGTGGGTTGTTGAAGTATTACTGCTATCCAAGCCAGTCATGAATGTTAATAGTAGATAAGAAATTACTCGGAGGGAGTCGATCCCGGTTGTGGTTGACAAAAAAACAAAGAAAAACGGAAGAGATATCCCACTGTCTATCCAATAATGTGGAAGGAAATCCAACATGGCAACCTTCTTTCCCCCGATCCCCTCGCTTGAATCGGAACCCCCCTGTCCCTCGACACTCTTTAGTTCTTCTTCTTCTTCAAGTTCTTGATCTTCCCCAACAAGCCCCCAATCCCCACCCCCCTGACGCGGAACAGATAGTAAACGGCAATGGCGGCAGCAATGTCAAACAGAATGTACGCCCACATGATACCAAAGTTCCGCCACCGCTGCGACCAAAAGATGTCGACGCTGCCGAGGAATTGGTCCGCCAGTGTGAAGGAGCAGTACCGGCACGCCTCCGTGGCGGTCGGGTTCTGCAGTGTGCCCGGCAGCTGCCCGGCCAGCGGGGCCAGGTACTCGCCGCACGTCAGGTTCGGCGGCGGGTTGAACACAAGGTCCTCGGAGGCGGCGCACTGCACGACGCGCCCGTGCAGCATGGTCGCCACGATGCCCGAAATCCAGTAGGTGAAGGGCGAGACGTAGTACATGAAGATCCAGAAGCCCGGGAGCGCGTCCTTGGTCTGCAGCACGCCGCTGAAGATGATGCTCATCATGGTGAAGAGGATCACCAGGCTGGCTGCCGCCTCGGCGTCGGGCATGGCCGCGATCGTCATGTGGGCGAACGCGCTGGCGTAGATGAAGAGCTGGATGATGAAGAGCAGCACGAGGCCCTGCCGCGCCGACGACTGCACCCCGACCACCGGGTAATAAAAGCACGCGTAGGTCAAGATGCCCGTCAGGATCTGGTACGGCATCTCCACCACGATGTTGGCGATCAGGAACGCTTTCCACGAGTAGACCTTGCTCGGCCGCTCGCGGACCTCGTAGAGCGCTCGTTGGGTGATGAACAGCGGTTGAATCTGTCAGGGGGGTTGTAATTAGCATGCATTCGCGTTAGGAAGGGGGTGTGGTATTGAACATACCTGCTGGACCAGAGTCGTGAAAATGGTGGTCAACATGAAGACCGAGAAAAGAACATCCCGCATGCCGGCTTGCGAAGGGTCTGGCTTGTAAAAGGTGAAGCCGATGAACAACCCAGCCAAGATACCCAACGCCAACTTCGCCAGCACGTAGCTCGGCATCCGCCAGTACTGCTGGAAGATGCGCCGCGTGACGGCCCAGACCTGGCCCGAAAACGGCATGGCAAATTCGGCGTCGGTATCGCCGTCATCATTGCCGCCAACGTGCTCCTTCGCGCCGCCCTGGCCTTCGGCCTGTATCCGCTCAACCTCAGCGCGGATGCCACGGTACTCCTCGCTGTTCTTCCACACCGAATGCCAGTCCTCTCCTTGGCGGTTGACGCCGTCTGCCACGATCTCTAGCATGAACTCGGCCGGGTTCTCGTCGTCCCCACAGTGCCGCGAGCCATTCCGCTCAAAATAGTTCAGGAGAGAGTGCGAGTTCTTGCCGATATCACCAAAGTAAACTGTCTTGCCACCCTTGGCCAAGAAAAGCAAACGGTCAAACTGCTGGAAGAGGATGGCGTTCGGCTGGTGAATCGTACAGAGCACAGCCTGGCCCGCGTCAGCCAGCTTGCGGAGAAAGACGCAGATGGCCCAGGCGCTCTGAGAGTCAAGACCGCTGGTAGGTTCGTCGAGGAAGAGGAGGAGCTTGGGTTTCGCAACGAGCTCGACACCAATGGTCAGCAGCTTGCGCTGCTCGACGTTGAGGCCCTCGCCGGGAATGCCGACCACCGCGTTGGCGTACTCCTCCATGCCGAGCATCTTGATAACCTCCTCGACGAACTCGTACTTTTCCTTTTTGCTGACCGACTTGGGGCGGCGGAGCATGGCGCTGAAGCGGAGACTCTCTCGAACCGTGGCCGTGTCAAGATGAAGATCTAACACGAAGTTCAGCCGGTGCCACATGAAATTGGGGGGAAAGGACTCCTCTCACCTTGCTGCTGTACGTAGCCGGTCTGGCGCTGGAAATCGGCCCCAAACGGCCGGCCATTCACCAACATGTCACCCGTGACGACGCCAACCTTGGTCCGCTGTGCAAGCACATCCAGCAAAGTGGTCTTTCCAGCGCCTGAGGCGCCCATCAATGCTGTCAGCGTTCCAGGCTTGACCCATCCAGTCACATTGTCCAGCAGACGGCGCTTGCCCTCCTTGACGTCAATGTCGTACACAACATCCTTCCATGTGAAGATGTCCCTCTGCGGCTCGATGGCGACTTCTTTGAGATTTTTAGCAGGACCCTGTTCGACGCCCGTCCCAGAAGTGCTGCTGGAGGCTTCCTCGTCCTTGGCCTTGCGTTTGGGGTCAAGGTACGCGGGAACCTCGCCATGGGGGAAGACGAGCGCCTCGGCTGTACTCGCGGTGGACGAGTTGAGCTCCACTGCCACGAAATAAATGATCATGAAACCGATCAAGAGCCCGATCAGGATGCCGAAGTTTCGCCACACATGTGACCAGCTGTAACCGTACGTTGTCTCAATATATGCGTCGCCGCTGACAGTTGCACGTCCGGCTACGGCTCCCGGGCTGTTGCAGATCCAGGAATCTCCGACGAGGGGTGTGAACGGCGGGATGATGGCGGAGCAGGTGAATTCTTGGCCGTGGAACTCGTTGGCAATCAGTATCTCGAAAGCGTAGTAGATTGGGTTCAGCCATCGGATCCAGGCGAACCAGTCACGCATTTGGGGGGTAGGTATACTACAAGGCCGGTTAGAAGCTGCGCAGAAACCGGGGGAGGGCTGGTTGTCAAGAACAGAAAGAACTCACATGTAGCCGGTGTACATGACCAGCGCCAGTGCCAGCACGCCAGCAAGAGCCATGGCCTGGGAGACCGTCTTGGTGATGGCGGCCAGTGTCCTGAAGACTGCACTCATGACAAACGTAGTGATGTACGTGATCAAGAAGAACAAGAAGAACTGGCCGGGCGTGCGCCGCAGGCCGGCCAAGAAGTACACGATCAAGTCGAAGACAACGGATGCAGCAAACTTGACGGGTATGTCGGCCACAATGCCGGCAGCCGCCTCGGTAGCCGGGTGGTAAAACGCGTACGAGGCATGCTTTTCGACGATGGGCCGCTGGGCGTACAGACCGCTGATTTCAGAGATGGCCGTCAGGGCGTTGAGAAGAATGGCCATGAAGAGCACGGCACCCTTGCTGGCGAAGCCGACTGTCGCATCCGGTGTGCCGTAAAAGATGGACCCGATGATTAGGGCCATGATGAGCTGAGATCCCAGGTGGGCCGCCGTCGCTGAGATGTTGTTCCAGATACGTTGGTACCCGCGCTTCGTGTTTTGTCGGACCTGCATCAGGAGGCTGATGGTATAGGGGGAGCCCGGGCGCACGTGCTTGGCCTGGCGGTAGTGCTTCTTCTCGCGGAGCTGGGCGATGCTATCGACTTGGCGGTCGCCCTCGAACTCGGCCGAGTACTCCGTCATCTCTTGCTGGAGTGCCCTGAACTCGGGCGACGCGAGCCAGTACCGCTCAAAGTCCTCGGCCGTCCGCGGCACCTTTTGCTCCATCCCAGACCGGGGGGTACGCTCGTGGGGGTTTGTGACCGAGGTCAGGAAATCACCGGTCGTCTGGCGTGCCGGGCAGTGCCAGCCCTGGCGCTCAAAGTAACCCCTGGCGCCACTGGCGGAGCCAAAGTAGATCTGGCGGCCATCGTAAAGCACCGTGGCCTTGTCAAAGACGTCGTAAATCGCCTGGCTGGCCTGGTACATGGCCACGGCGTGGGAGTGCTTTCCAATGTCGGACGAGAGGCGGAGAGCCTCGACAAATTTGAGGGCGCTGGCCGAGTCGAGACCGCGCGTGCTGTTGTCCCAGGCGCAGATCGGTGAGCCGGCGACCATCATCTCGGCAATGCTGACCCGCTTGCGCTCGCCACCAGACACGCCGCGGATGAAGTCGTTGCCGACGCGGGTGTTGTACGTGTGGGAGAGGCCAAAGACGGCCATGACGACGCGGGCAATGTACTGGCAGTACTCGGTCCGCGACATGCCTTGGATGCGCTGCGAGGGGGTGCGCATCGCGGCGGCGAACTCGAGGGTTTGGCCGACTGTGAGGTGTGCAAAATGCTTGTCGACCTGTTCTCTGGGTCAGCATAAAGACGAACTGGTACATTAAACACGGCGGCACACACTTCTTGGTTGTAGATGACCTCTCCCTTGAACTCCTTCTTCATCTGGGTCTGGGAGGCGCCATTGTAGTGGATGTCGGTCCCCTTGCCCAGAGTCAGGCCGTGGAGCTCTCCGCAGATGGACTTGAGGAAGGTGCTGCAGCCTGAGCCGGGGCGGCCAAGCACAGCCAAGAGCTCGCCGCTCTTCAGCAAACCGTTGAAGCCATGGAGGATCTGCTTGTGGTCCTTTTTGGCAGCAAACAGCTCACCGACCCGGAGCGGTGCAAGCAGGACGGACTTGACCGTGTGCTGGAGCTGCAGGGCCGAGCCGGATCCAAAGACATCGAGATCAGTGAAGACGACGCCCAGGCCGCTCGGCTTATGGCCCTGGTCGTTCAGCTCGGACACGAAGCTCTTGACCCATTTCGTGACGTCGAAGGATGCGGATTCGGGGTTGAGGACAGGGTCGGTCTCGAGAGGCTCCGGCCCGCCTGCGGTAGGACGAGACCGGCGCCTTGAGAGGGCGGTGGCGATGCGATGGAGCTCTGATGAGACTCCTTCCTCCAAGATGTCATGAAGGGGAAGTGTTGGGGAGCCGGTTTGGTACGGGGTGTGGTAAGGCTCCTGGTCGGCTACGGTTTCGGAAATGTCGCTGCGGTGGGTCGAGCTGGCGGCACTCGCGGTGCCCGCAACGGTTGACACATGCTCGGCGTGCTCAGCGTGCTCTGCGTGCTCCGTAGAGCGCTCATTGTCGAGGTCTGGCATGAGGGGCGGTGGTGGTGGGCTGAAGTGGTGCCCTGAGGAGCATGGCCAGATCAGATTCGGTAGACAGGTTGTTAGGCAGGTCGTCTGGTGAGCGAGACATGATGACGCGCGTGAAAATGTTTACACGACATTATATCCTCAGGTCTGGTCGCCAGGGCCAGTCCCCAATCGGTCGATCGCTGGGACCGAATGCCGCGGTGGGCCCGTTGTTCTATCGCCCAGAGCGTGGGATGAAAGCGGAATCCCTGATGCCAATCCCTGAGGTCCATCCCTGGTGCCACCGCCTCGGCTTGTTCCCGACTGCTCGTGTCCGGCCATTGGGCTGTCCTTTGTGGTGTCGGAACGGACCCGTAACGGCGAGTCGGAGTCGGTGCCCCCTCCATCAGTGGATCATCGTCATTTTATTCCTATTTCAGGTTCCTGCCGGTGTCCTGTGCCGCGTGTGCTGTCCTGCCAAGTGTGATGCGTGGCCCGCGAGAGCGTCAGTCTCGGCCAGACGGGGACATCGGGGGTGACGGGGAGGGCAGAAGTGCGTGACTGAGCCCAAGGGTGGTGGGTGGGGGTGACGGGACGCAAGAGCAGGACGGAAAGAGTGAGAGCCCGACGGGGGCGAGGGAGTGCAATGCTCGGGTTTGCCACATGCACTCACCACCACGAGAAATGCGGAATGCCGTTGTCGTGGCCATGTTCGGGGAATTCCATGCGCGGAAGGGATTCAGTGTGGCATCCAGTGGCATCCAGCGGCGTCCAGTGGCACCCTGCGGCATCCGCTAACGCCCAATCGAGGGATTTGACAAGTCTCGGCGCGGCCTTAGCATGGTCGGTATTTGCGAGTGGGCCGCTGAGCCGCGTCGGTGTCCGCCCACTACGCGGGAGTGCTCGCGCGGCGTGATGCTTGTTTGATGTCATCGCCCGCTGCTGGGTGTTGGTCGCTTGTCCATCGCTTGGGCCAGACCGGGATTGTGATTTTCGTGTTGTGCCGTCTCCACCACAGCCCTCACTCGAATTGGCCAATCAGGCACCGCTCTCTGTGCCCTGTCGTCACATGTCGGAGAGATCGATCTCCCGCTGCGAAGGCAAGGCACAGGGATTGGAGTTCCACCGATCCGGTTCGTCCAACTTCGTCAAACTCTCCAAAGTCTCCAGCATGCAGATGGAGATTTGGGGAATCCTCATATCGGATTGCGGGTCACGGTGCTTAGGTTGCTGTCCGTCAGCCCACTGAGGCCGTGAACTTCGAATTTCGACGCCTCGCTCACGCGCACCCACAATTTGACCGCCCCAGGATGCCATGTCCTCCATCATTTCGTCCTGGAAATCGAAACAGGACGGAAATCGGCTGTCACTTCCCTCGTCCTTTGTCCCTCTCTCTCGTTTCCCCAATCTATCCTCCTGCCCAGTTCTCGTTGGCCGCAGAGCTCCACGCTATCCTGGACATGGAGCTTGACCCCGACCCCCACGCGATGGATGACACGCCCATCAACAGGCACCCAGGAGATAAGCTTACTTGGCCAGGGCCCTTGGGCCCGGCTCGTTCCGATTTCAGGCCAGGAGATGTGTACCGCCGGGCCATGGACTGTAGCATACCGAGCCGCGTCAGCTGGGCCTCGGCGGCAACTCTGGTTCCTGGCCCGGTTGGGCCGGGATCAAAGCTCGCCTCCCGGCGGCTCACTGGGCATCCACCCGGGAAGTTCTGATCCTCCGATACTCCCTGGGGCGGACAAATGTTGCCTGAACATGTTAACGGTCTACCCGCCAGGCCCCGGCCACCTGGATCCTGTGGTCCTCTGAATCTGTGGTTTTCCATCTCGGCCAAATCTCCCTGACATCATAGCAGCTCATGCTACCTAGTGGACTCACGATCATAAGAGGGCACGGCCGTTGCAAGGGAAAGTCTGATCAAAAACATCCTAGTATCTCTTGTAGCAAACTATACCACGGCAGTGCGTGAGATTACTCAACTGCCCATCCTGTGGTCAATACTCATCCACCTCACGAGAAAGTGATTAAACCTTGATCATGCGCAGCTGGAGTTTAATGTCTTGTGATGTTCTGTTGCCGATCGCTATGACAAGCCGCAAATGACCCATTCCTGTTAGCCACTGTTCCCTCGCACCGACAGAATCACCCATAATGCTGATAATCCCCAATACCAAATCCAGCCTGAGGACATGAAATGCCAGATACGACCGACAGGGTGCTTGTTCTCTCCAAACCCTCAGGTCCGTCAGCGGCACGAGCTGTGCTTCTGCGGAATCTTCGGGTCCCCCCGCAGCAGCAAGCAGGGAGGTACACCCGGACACCATGGGTAACCCGCCCTTGTTGAGAGAATAAGGACACGCAAGCCACGTCCATCCGGTCTTTGATCCGTAGACAAGATCCCCGCGCTCGCGGCACCCGGGCGGTTCTCCATCTCTGAACTGATGCACACCCGAAACCCGACGTTGACTGCCCGAGTTCGTCCCCTGAATCCGTTTGCTCTGGGCGGAAAGCAGCTTTCTTTCCCCTAAGCGCTGTCAACCCTGACAACAAGAACAACAACCCTTCTGTTCAAGGATTCGAGGGACGGGGAGCACCATGCTCGAGCTCCAGGGACATCGGCATCCATCAACTCCCAACACCATTCTAGTCCCTGGCGACTTAAAGTCGTGGCCAACTGAGCGTGTACACAGCGTCTCGTGACGAGAACGAAAACCCCGACAGCAGGGTACCACAACTTTCATGAGCGGTTCGAGGGGGAACGTCCGAAAAGCAAGCCTCGAACCGGGACTAGGTAAGTTCGGAGAACACTGTGTACTCGAATTCAACCCCCTATACAAAATAAACAGAATGATCCGCCTGGCGCTGTCGTCGTCCTCCTTCTGCACCAGCCCCCCCTGCCCTTGACTCACGGGCGGCCAAACTCAGAAAACAAAACAAAGCTTGACTACCTACTGGCTGTCCATGTTGGCCAAAGCCGTCATGGGGGTCTCCTGTGTGGGCTCCACGACCGAGATCTGTCTCGGCCGCTGCACGAACTCTCTCACCGGCGCCAGAGACTGGTTGTCAGGCTTCTTGGCGATCACCCACACAACATTGGGCTCCTCGAGCCCCCCGTCGCCCCAGACCGTCTCCTCCATAACCTCAAAGCCCAGCCGGCGCACGACCCGCATCATCTTGTCCTGGCCCCAGCTGCTCACGAACAACCACCCGGTCTCCTTCCCGTGCCACTGGTCGCAGATCTTGCCCTCGCCCTCCTCCTGCGGGAAGTTGAACAGCAGCATCCCGCCGGGTTTGAGCCAGCGGTGGGCGCGGTGCAGAAAGACCGTCTGCTCGTCCCGCTCCAGGTGCAGCAGGCTGAACAGCGCCACGACCATGTTGAACTCGGCCGGGGGGAAGCGCAGGTCCATCATGTCCTGCTCGGCCCAGACCGCCTGGAGCGACTTGGTCTCCTTGGGGAACTTCCTGCGGGCCTCGTCGATCTGCCGCGCCGAAATGTCCACCCCGATCGTGTCGATGGTCTCGCCGAGGAGCATCTCGAGCACCGGCGTGCCGCCCCCGCACCCGACCTCGAGCGCGTGCATCCCCCACAGCGTGGGAATAACCGCGCCGTCGTCCGAGAGCACAAACGGCCACGTCACCGGCTGCTCGCCGCTCGCCATCGCTCTCGCCATCGCTGCGTTCCTTTTGTCCTTGCTCGCGTCGTCTTTGAGCAGCTTGATGAGGCTCTTCGCGTACTGCTTGCGAAGATGCACGTTCTTTTCCGTGGTCCACTTGTTGTTGTACTTGTCGCCTTGGGCGTCGTAGCTTTCCTTGATGCGGGCCTTGAAGTTGGGCGGCGCCTGGAATTCGGTGACGCCTGGCTGCCGGACAGAGTCCAGGTTTGGGTGGGGGTCGGGAACGGCGACCATCTTGGGGAGAATTCGGGTTTGTTGGCCGAGACGTTATCGGGTATGGGCGTGTTCTGTGCGGTTTGCTTTGGGCTCGCAAGGCGGCGATGCTGTGATGTCTGGTTGGAGTGAATGCTGTAATCTCGGATGACGATGTTGTGTGGACTCGGGATCGAGGACAGCTGGGAGCGTCTCGTTTCGGTTGAGGCAAGTCGACACGCTGCGCTGTCTCGGCTGCAGTGGATCGTGGATGGAAGTCACTCTAAGCAGAGTGCCTTCCGTGGCCAGGTCACGGCTGGCATCCGACTGAGGGAAGTGCCCTGGTGTCAACCTGGCAGTCAACCGTGGCAAGCAGGGAAGGGGGCATTGTCCGTCCAAGGGGAGGTTGGCAGCCACCATGTTCTGTCACGGAGCAACAACCTTGTCATTTTCAAACAAATTCCATTGGAAACTCCGAGCTGGCTGCCCAACCTTCCCAGCATCGGCATTGTCCAGTTTTTCCATGGTATGAATGATTCCAGCCTGAGCCTGAGATGCACCTTGCCCGAAATCCGGAAATCACGCCTGCCCCTTCCTTCCCAATCTCCCAACTCCGCAAACCGCTAAACATTAACCGCCACCAAGTGCTGTCTACACGCCGTTTGTCGAGACGGGTTCCTCGGTCGGCGCGGCTTGCCCGTTGACCTTGAGGGGTTTGGAAGGAGCCTTGTCATCAGTCGGGGTCTTGGTTCCGTTTGCCGCAGGCTCCTCCTCAGTGTGCTCCCCCCACACCCCATCGGGCTTGTCGTTGGTCGCAGCAACGCTGGTGCCGTTCTGGCTGGTGCCATTCTGCTTCGGCACCTCCTCCTCACTAGCCTCCTTCTCCTCCCCCTCATCCTTCTCCTCGCCCTGTTTCACCTTCTCCTGGCCGTCCTCCTCGCCCTCCTTCTCCTTCTCCTCGCCACCCTCGGTCTTCTCCCCAGCCTTCTCCCCTTCTTCAGTCTTCTTCTCCTCTTCACCGTCGGTCGTTTGGTCCTTCTTTTTCCTCTTCTTCTTCTCCTCCACCTTCTGCCGCAGCTCCTCCAGCTCTTCGTCAGAGGCATAATTCCGCATCGCCTCAGCCATCTTAGCGGCCCGTCTCAGCTTCCTCTCCTTCCGCTTCTTCCTCTTGGCCTCGTGTGCCTTCCTCTCCTTCTCCTTGGCCGCGGCAATCAGCTGCACCTCCTCCTTCACCCACTCCTGGGCATTGCCCGTTGCGTCCAGCGGGGAATTTCGGTAGTTAAGGAGATACCCCTGCACCTGGGCGGGCGTGAACACTTCGTCGGGGATGGTCTTGCTGAACTCGAGCGCCAGGCGCTCCAGCTCCTGCTGGGGGAGCTGCACCTCGCGGTCGGCCGGGGCCGCGCCGTCGGCGTCGGGGCCGTACATGCGCAGGAACATGAGCTCGCTGCTCCGCGGCGAGATGTGGCCCAGGTACAGCATCTTGTCGACACGGCCCGGGCGAACGAGGGCCTTGTCGAGCTTCTCGGCAAAGTTGGAAGTCATGAGCACGATGCGCCCCTCTTGCGAGGCGACGCCGTCGAGGACGTTGAGCAAGCCAGAGAGCGTGCAGCTTGAGCGACCGCGGCCGTTGTCGCTGTCGCTGTCGTCCTTGTCCTCGTCCTTGTCGCTGTCGTCGCTATCGTCATCGTCTTCGGACTTGCGCTGGCGGCGCTTGATGCCGACGGCGTCGATATCCTCAAGCAGCACCAGGCACCGCGGGGGCAGGGCGGTGAAGAGCTTCTCGAGCACCGAGTCGTCGCGGACGCTCGGCATGTGCAGGAGGTACAGCTCGAGGCCGAACTTGCCGGCCAGCGCGAGGGAGAGTGAAGTCTTGCCGGTGCCAGGAGGCCCGTAGAGGAGGAAGCCCCTGCGGTAGGGGATGCCGCGCCTGTTGTAAAACTTGCGCGTGTTGACGTCAAGGTAGTTGGAGATGTCGGCCACCAGGCCCTCCTTGATCTTCTCATCAAAATGCACCGTCTCGAGCGGGCGCAAGGGCCGCAGGATGGTGGTGTCCCAGGTCTCGTCGTAGCTGCGCTTGCTGATGCGGACCGTGATGTAGGCCTCGCGCTGCTTGTCGGCGAACTCGCGGCAGGTGCCGAGGAAGCGCTTGATGGGCTCGACGGAGCGCCCCAGGCACATGACGACGAGCGGCTCATCGCCCTCGGGGGCGCCCGCGTACTCATCCGGGGTCCGCGTCCACGAGCTGTGGTAGTGGGAACTGCTGGTGAGGATGCGGCGCACCATGAAGATGTTGCGGCCGTGGATGAACCAGGTGGTGCCGAAGGTGGGCAGGTACTGCACAGGCATGCGCTTCTCGTGGTGGTAGTCGTTGCGCTCCTGGTTGACGCGGCGGTAGGACCAGGCGTCGTTGCGGATGGTCTCGGAGTTGGCGGTCAGGATGCGCGTGCCCTTCTTGAGGAGCACGTGGGCACCCAACCAGTTGAGCACCTCGCGGTTGAGGCGGTCATTGCCTGCGATGGATATCGAGGCGGTGAGGAAGCGGACGATCCACCAGTACACCTTGGACCCTGTCTCCTGTATGCTTTGCGCGCCCGAGGAGGCGGCACCCATGAGGGCGGCGACGGTCAGGACGGTGGTGAGGTCGAGGCGCAGCCATTTTTTGAAAAAGTCCTGCAACACCGAGAAGCCGGGAATGCGCTTTTCGAGGTCCTGCACCGTCGTGCTCTTGTCGTTGTTGAGCAGCGACGTGCCGGCGAGGGCAACGAGGCTGTTCATGATGGGCGAGCAGACTGGTGGTGGAAGACACACTGTATCCTCAGGCCAAACTCAAGGGGTTGAGGTATGTACAATGGGAGGAGGGAGATGCCTTATATAGGGAGGCAATGAAGGCTGGGTTTTCCACGACGCGGAGGATGCGTCGGCCTGTTTGCCCAGGCCGTCATGCGGAGCACAAAACACAGTATGAAAAAGGAGGAAGAGGGAGACAAACCAGGCCGGGACCGCATCGCCGGCCTGTTGATCTCCTCCTGCCATGCGGCCATGCCATGCGAGGCGGAAAAGCGCAAGGCAGCAGTTCCTCCACTCGATCCAGTCATCCAGCCATCCACGCCCACAGCTTGCACGAATTTCCTGCATGCACACCGCCCGCTCGGCTGCTTGTTGGTTCAGCGGCCGCGCGCAAGGCCCCCCAGCGTATGGCTGGGCCAGGCTGCAGTGCCCCCCCCACTGCATCCGTGGTCCCGTACAGCGTCATGCAGGAGAACCCATCGGCAAGGGTTCAGCGCCACCATTCGCTGACACCCAGGCGCCGTCAAGCCGTACGCCGGCGGCCGGCGGGTGGGCGACACACGCCGCCCCTCCTCGTCTCGCCTCATCATGCCCGATGACTGGAGATCTGGGACGAGGGCATTGCGGCAACTGGCGCAGGGGAAGCCAGGGGCAGAGCGGGGCAGAATTGAGCAGCGAAGGCATGGGCAGTACCTGCTTTGCTCAAGAGCGGGCCGCGCGCGGTGTCAGAAAAGGTCCAAGGTTCCAAGGTTGGCTGACAGACAAGATGACGAGTTGCAGCTCGGCTGCGACCGCTGCCTGCTTCCCCGCAAAAATTGGCCCCTTGGGAGTGCCCCACGCCCGCGCTCTCCAATCTGACTGGCGCATCCCTGCCATTGCTCAGCCTTACTTCGCCCAAGTGTGCGTTCAACATCGAATCTGGAGGGTGTGCTCAAGGATGCCTTCCCAGACTCTGGGATTGCCTCAAATGACGAATCAGAAATGCGCACCGCCTTGATTTCCACACGGCTTCTTTGGGTCCCTCGCAGGCCAATGAAGTCGATACACCGGCTGCAATGTTGATTTGGGATGGATGGCGGATGGAAGTCGCCCACGAGCCAAACACTCAGGGCCTACTCCTCGACTTTCTTCAGGGGGCCCACATTTATTTTGGGCGACGACCCCACCTTCAACATTGAAGCCAGCTCTAAGATGTTCTGAGAGTCAAAATGTCAAAACACAACGGTCATGGCCACGGAAGGGTATTCGATTGGTTGGGATTGTGATTAAGGCTCTCCTATTTGCCATTATTCTCCACCTCAATGAATCAGCAAAAAAATACACATCATGTTATTGTTTCTCAGCAAGAACTGTAGCAAGTGATTGTGCATACACAATGCATTGACCCACCCTTTTTACCCCGCTATAAAGCCCGCAGCCACCTCACCCCGCCATTGTCGAGCTCCAAGCTCCAAGCTCCGAGACCCAACGCCTAAGTCCAGGTCCCGATATATTTTATCGCAATCTCACGAGCCGCCCAAACGCTACTGTCGCCCGTGTAGCCTGTTCCCACACCATACACGATGCGGTTCGTTTCGAAAAAGCAGACGCTGCAGGGCATCGACGAGGAGGATGGCGTCTCGCTGCTGATCGTCGAGCCCGAGGACATGTGGCACGCCAACAACCTGATCGCAGTCGGGGACGTCATCCACGCGCCCGCGGTTCGGAAAGTCACGGTGACGACGGCGACGGGGTCCACGATCGGCAAGGGAATCCGCACAAACCTCTCGGTCAAAGTCAAGTCAACCTTCTTCGACCCGCTCGCGTCCGAGCTTAAGGTCTCGGGCACCGTCCAGAACCAGAACGACTGGGTCGCCGTCGGGCAGCACCACACCATCACGCTCCGCTACGAGAAGGCCGACATCAAGTTCACAATATGGAAGAAGGCCGGGTGGGACTCGGTGGCGCTGCAGACGCTCAAGGAGGCGCTCAGCGAGGACCGGCCCGAGGCGATCGCGGCGGTCGTCATGCAGGAGGGGCTCGCCAACATCTGCCTGATCACCGAGTTCCGGACAATAGTCAAGCAGCGAGTGGAGAGCACAATACCCAAGAAGCGGTCGACGGCAAAGGAGGCGTCGGGTGGCATGGCGACCTTTTACGAAAAGATCCTCACCAACCTGCGCAACGCCATCGACTTCACCATCCCGCGGACGCTGCTCCTCGCCAGCCCGGGGTTCGTCGCGCAAGACTTCCGCGCGTACATGCAGTCGGAAGCGGCGCGGACGGGCGACAAGGGCCTGCAGCGCATCGCCAAGGACGCCGTCACAGTGCACGCCAGCACCGGGCATGTGCACAGCCTCAACGAGGTGCTCAAGAGCCCCGAGGTCAAGAAGACGATGCACGACACCAAGTTCACGACCGAGACGAACCTGATGGACCAGTTCTACGACCGCATGCGCAAGGACGACGGGAAGGCGTGGTACGGCACCAAGCCGGTGGAGAAGGCGGTGGCCGAGGGCGCGGTGGGGAGGGGCGGCGGCGTGCTGCTGGTCAACAATGGCTTCTTCCGGAGCATGGACGTGGCGACGCGGAAGAGGTATGTCGGGCTGGTGGACAAGGTCAAGGCGGACGGCGGGGAGGTGAGGTTGCTCAGCAGCGACCACGAGAGCGGGACCCGGCTGGAGGCGCTGGGTGGCATTGCGGCCATTTTGACATATCCCATGTTTGACCTGGATGACGACGATGAGGAAGACGAGGAAGGAGGTGGGGGAGAGGGTTCTGGCGAAGGGGGGATGGTATTATAACAACAAATAGCAATCCAAGACGAAATCCAGTTCGATCCTGCCGCTCTCTCTCGATGGTACTCTGTGATCGTGCACGGCGAGTTTCCCACATCCGAGAAGGGCCGAGACCAGTCTCACGTCTGTGTCCCCCACCCGTCCCCCTGGCTTTGCGCTAAGAGCCGGCCGACGGATACTGCCGCGCCATCAGGGTTGGGCAAACGTCATTCCTGCGTCGTCACCCGAGAAATGGGGTCGTTGGCCCCGTCCGTTTCTCTTTTTGTTGTTTTGACGCTGAAACGATGAAACAGTGCAAAAATTCTGACTTCCCAATCAACTCCCCCTCCCGAGCCACCGTCGGTTCCATGGCACAGCGAGCCTGGACGGGGTGTCGAGGTCGCCTTTGTCCGACACCCCGGTGGATCAGACTCGGCATCCAGCAGCACCACCAACTCATGCTAGTCACCGTCGGACATGCCTGATGATGATGCAACTGCCTCGGAGCTTGCCCATAATTAGCAAAGCATGGACGAGTTTCCTGCTTCCCCTCGTCCATGTCCGTCACATGGCACATGTCAGACACCAAAACGCCAACCCCCAGCACGCGCCTTTGATCCGCCAGCTTTGTTGGTTAGCAGCCGACTATTACCAAGACCCGAAACACAGGCGAGACTGTCCTGCCGATGCAGCCGGCGGCCGGTTAGCTTTGTCGCAGTGGCCGCCTGCCGACAAAGCCGTTGCCAGGTTTCGCGCCACCGGGAACGAAACGAGATCCATCTGTGGTCAGATTTTGGATTTTGGCTCAAGGTCCTTCTTCAGTGGAAGTGCAAAAGCGGGGCCACTTGGTGGCGTCGGCAGCAGCCGGCCAATCAGGAGCAGGGGTCGGAGGACGGCACAACAGGGCCGGCAGTCGGGTTGCATCAGACCCCGAAAGCCTGGGCAACTCGGTGTGGTGCTCGACTGGGTCGACTCCACTCTCGCAGCGAGAAGGGGGGAGTGTGTCCCCTGTCTCTGCCAGCGTCCCACTGGTGGCCGCTGGGGTGCATCCCGTGTGCATCTGATCAGGCATCGAATTGAATTCGCCCGCGAAGCCGCACCGCACCCAGGCGCGGGCGCACAGCACGCACATCATTGGTGGCTGCTGCCCAGCTCACACACACACTCACATGTCGGGCGATCCGGGGACGAAGATGACGGGCATCTGGTCGACGTTAAAGTCAGCTGCGCCCGCGCTCGCGCAGCAGCAGCAGCAGCAGCAGCAACAGCAGCAGAACCAGCAGATCGAGAACACCACGTTGCCACGAGGCACCACTGTCGCCGTCGACATCACCAGTGCGACTCCCCGTCCTTGTGCTTCACTCCAACCCCCACAGCCACCTCCTTCGCCCCCAAGGATCATCGGCACGCCGCCGTCATCCCAGCCGTTGCCAAGACCATCCCTCTCGCTGGACGTTCGAGGTAAGCATGCCAAAGGAATCCCTTGATCAATTAATTATCCCCCGGCTTCCCTGTTGGTCGACATGCGTGGCACTGCCCGCTTCCCTTCGTGCGTCCGCGCGCTGTCATACCTACACAAGTACCAACAAGTGGCGCCTCCTCCCATACGCGTATCCGTCGTATGCACACCAACACCCCCCCTGGTCCAAACACTCATGCGTCGTCAGCAGCAAACACCTGGAGCCACGGCTCGACGACTCCCCAATCTCTCTCCCGGAGCCCTGGCAGGAAAAGCCCCTCTTCTCGACTCTCACGGAGCAGCAACAGCGCCGCGCCCAAGGACAAAAGCAAGGACAAGGACAAAGAAAACGGGGTCGAGGATGCGGGCGAGGCTGGGACTTGCACGACTGCCAACGGCGCCGGCAGCAGCACTGGCCTAGATCAAGTCGAGGACCCCGTTTCTGCTCCAGCTCCGGCTCCGGCTCCGGTTGCTGCTCCTGCTCCGGTCCTAGCCCATGCGCCCGGCGCTGGGTCTGCGATTGACCCATTATCACAGGTGGGTGTGGACGAGTTGCCCCTCTACCGCCGCGACCCCTAGCCTGGCTAACACTGGCATGTGTCTTGCGACCCCCAGCACATTTTTATGCGAAAGAACCCCGAACCGACGATCCCACAACGATTGACGCAAATGGCCGAAGGGCTCGCCCGCGCGAGCTCGGAATTATCGAGAAATGTGGTGCCCACGGGGGAATTGTCGAGGGAAAAGAGGTAGGGACTTTGAGGTGGTTCTGGGAATACATGGTGGGCGGACGGCTGACGATTCGTCTTGGACAGCAGCAAGAGGGGGAGCTCTTTCTTAAGCAGACTGAGCATGCGCGGCGGGCGCAAAAAGGACCTCGGAGACCTCGACTCCGACTCGGAGATCGGCAGCGAGGTGCGCATGGATGGCATCAACGCCCGCGTCTTCAGCCAAACTCTCGGCAGCCCTTTGATGTCTGGGGGTTATGTGCCCCACCACAAGGAGCCGCCACGATACATCCGAACACGCGCGAGCAACAAGCGAACTCGAGAGTTCAACCGCATGTTCCTGGCCCAGGAGCTCGTCGGGACGCGACCGCCCGAGGTCGACGGGGAGGCCACCACGGAGCCGAGCAAGGCGCCCGTGGTGTCGGTCAGCGTGGCGGGCGCGAGCGATAGGAAGACGACCAGGACAGGCGGCGCAATCTGGGCCACCGAGTTCAGCAAGGACGGGAAATACCTCGCCACCGCGGGCCGCGACCACGTGGTCCGCATCTGGGCCGTGCTCTCGAACCCCGAGGAGCGCCGTGCCCACGAGGAGGACGAGGCGGTTGAGGGTGATGCGGCGGAGAGGCTGAGCGCGCCCGTGTTCAGGGACCAGCCGGTCATGGAGTTCAAGGGGCACACGGGCGAGGTTCTGGACCTCAGCTGGAGCAAGAACAACTTTTTGCTCTCGTCGTCCATGGACAAGACGGTCAGGCTGTGGCACATGAGCAGGCCGGAGTGCCTCTGCACATTCAAGCACAAGGACTTTGTGACCAGGTTAGCGTTTCATCCGCGCGACGACCGCTTCTTCCTGGCCGGGTCTTTGGACACCATGCTCCGGCTGTGGAGCATCCCGGACCGGGCGGTAGCGTTTTCGGCCCAGCTGCCGGATTTGGTGACCGCCGTCGCCTTCTCCCCGGATGGCAAAGTGGCCATTGCGGGGCTGCTCAACGGGCTGTGCATGTTTTACGAGACGGAAGGGTTGAAGTTGAGCTCGCAGATCCACGTGCGATCGTCGCGAGGTAAGAACGCGAAAGGAAGCAAAATCACCGGCATCCAGACCATGGCCATCCCGCCACCCAGCCCGGTCGACATGGCCGGGTCCACGACGGCCTCGGTGGCTTCAACCGATGTTGGCGCCGGGGAAGTCCGGGTGCTCATCACCTCGAACGATAGCCGGGTCCGGATTTACAGCCTGCGTGACAAATCACTCGAGGCCAAGATCAAGGGCCACGAGAACCTGTACAGCCAGATTGCTGCCACATTCTCCGACGACGGGAAGCACGTCATCTGCGGCAGCGAGGACCGCAAGACGTTCATCTGGAGCCTGACGGGCAGCGATGCCCTGGTGCAGGACAAAGACAAGCCTCCTTGTGAATACTTTGAGGCTCATGGGGAGATCGTCACCACGGCCTTGTTTGCGCCGACCAAGACGAGGATGCTGCTCGGCCAGAGCGGCGACCCCATCTACGACCTGTGCAACCCGCCGCCTGTGGTGTTGCAGAGCCTAGAGGAAGCGGCGAGCGCGGCCGTCAGCCAGGTTGCCCTCACGAACGAAACACAACCTGTCACCGAACCGGTTTCCAAACGCCCTGAGCCGAGCCGGGCGTACATTGCGCGGTCGACCCACTACGACGGCAACATCATCGTCACGACGGGCGACACGGGCGTCATCAAGGTGTTCCGGCAGGACTGCGCATTCGCGAAGCGCCGGCACGAGAGCTGGGAAACTGGCAGCACCCTCAGCCGGCGACTCGCCGCGCACGGAGGCACCTACGTCGGCGGCGGGCTCGGCCGCAGCGTCAGCGTCATGACGCGGACCAGCGGTGGCAGCACCGTGCACAGCCGGCGGGGTTCCCTCAGTCGACCCAGCGCGGCGGGCGCCGGCGGACCGCCCCAACTGAACCTCATCGGCGCCCACTCGGACCGGATCCTCAGCTGGCGGCAGGGCATCGAAAACGGCGGCGACCGCCGCTCCCTCCTAGCCAACGGCACCGGCACAGGAACCCCCACACACAGCGAGCGGTCCCTCAGCCCGACCAAGGCCAGCCGCACCTCCCTCAACTCGGCCTACAACATGGCCAGCGAGGCGCGCAAGCAGCCCTACGTCGGGGCCGCGCCGTCGCCCGCCCGCAACCGCGCCGGCAGCACCATGACCAGCCCCACGCCGAGCGTGTTTAGCGGGCCGCCCGAGCAGCGGATCCCCTCGCGGCTTGTGAAGGACAAGGACCGCCCCGCCAAGGAGAGGCAGAAGCAGGAGGAACCATCCGTCCCGCCCACGCCTGGGTTTACACTCCACCCTGCCAGCGAGGACGAAAAGACCCAACCACCCCCGGTGGCGCAGGCGGAGTCGAACGGCGGGGCAAGCAGCGGCGGTGGCGGTGGAGGAAGCGGCTCATCGTTCTGGAAC
>FTEL01004245.1_pt1 | contig 22605 bp, 32 predicted proteins | sample 1658911 | NCBI WGS metagenome assembly FTEL01 (sample SAMEA3914869, study PRJEB12502) | metagenome | biome: forest; material: soil | place: USA | collected 2012-03-12 | depth 0.1 m
CCCTTGCGGACCGAGTAGGGGTCCTTCTCGGTGTCGGTGTAGCGGTGGTGGGAGCGGTGCAGGCTGGACCACCAGCGGGCGCTGCCCTCGACGGCGGCGCCGCCGCCGGCGGCCAGGAAGATCTTGAGGGGGAGGGTGGCCTTGTAACTCGAGTGGGCCCAGAGGCGGTGGTAGCCGGCGGCTGGGAGGGAGGGTCAGTCATTTTATATTCTCAACCCTGCATCATCGAGAGAGACCTACTGATGCCGAGGCCGGCAAAAAAGTAGTACGAGACGGCAAAGATGGCCGTCTTGTACTGCAGTTCGATCCAGTACGACGAGACCAGGCCGATCAGGGGGATGAAGATGATGAAGGTGGTGTTGAGCCAGTTGACGTGCTGGTACCAGTTGGCGACTGTGATGGGCTGCTCCGTGATGTCTGCGGGCGGGGGGCACTCGTCAGCATATGCGTGTAACGGGTACGGGTGTGCGTGGTATACAGGCGTGTCGTCGGGACCACTCACGGGGCTTGCGGATGTCGTAGTTCTTCTTCCGCATGGGGATGTGGTCGGTGGTGCCGTCGGGGAAAGTCTCGGCCTGGGCGACCGGGACCTGGGACGACGACGACGGCATGGCGAAGGGAGGGAGGAGGTGACGCGGGTCACCAATCTGCAGGTGTCGTCGATGCGGGTGGTGGTGGTGGTGGAGGGAGGGGACGAGGTTGCGACTCGGATGCTTGGTCGTAGGAGGGACGATGGAGACAGACGAGGCCGACTCAGGTGTTGGTGGTTGTTTATGGTGGATGGAACGAGAGGACAAAGTCGGTCAGGGTGCAGGACGAAGGCGAGGTTAGCCAAGTTTATAATCCCCGGGACGGCTTTTTGCAAATGGAGCAGGGATGAGTGGCCAGGCGGGGGGAATGGGGATGGATGGATGGGAAGGGGGGGGGTGCGGATGTCGACAAGCGCCAGGTCCCTTGCTTGGTTCCCGAGGGAGAGACGGGATTGAGGGAGTGAGTGACTGATGAGAGAGGCAGAGGCAGAAGCAGAGAGGCGGTGGGAGAAAGATGGATTAAACCAAACGCAGGGTTCAACAAGATGCAGAAGTCACAGCCAGGGCGTCAAACGCAGCGTAGGGTACATCCATCCCCCTCCTCCCTACCTACAGTCTACAAGTACTGGGAAGTCCCCCCTTCCCCCTCCCTTCGCTCCCTTCAACACTGCCAAAATCCGGTGGCCACTTTCACCCGTTGGGGGGGATGGAGCCACCGCAGGGCCATCAAATCGCCAGCGATATGAAACCCATCAGCCGGGCCGGCCGAGGCTTGCTGATGCTGCTGCAACAAGAAGAAACCCCATCCCCCCCAACTAGCACGGTTTCTCAGCCCACTTAGCCCTGTGCTCGGCCGAGGGAAGCATGTGCAACGCGCCATCTCTGTTTCTTTCTCTGGTCTTCTGCCCTTGTGCCGATGGACTGGCCGGCTGGCTGGTTGCTGGTCCCCCAACAAATTGTTGAGCAAAAGACGAACAAAAAGCGTTGGGGAAAATGCATTTGCATGTCTTGGCAAGTCTTTTTCCAGACACAGGCCGCCGCTGATTGGCGGTAGGTTAGCGCGCACTACCGAGGACCAAAGTTATGGCGAAAGCTCGGCGGGATGGACGTCATGCCTGGGACAACAAGCTCAAGTGGGAGGGCCAGCCACTTACCTGGACGATACGACGCTCAGCCAATAAATCGGATGACCCCCGCCTCTCTGCGTCGAGAAACTCGAGCGGGTGGTGCAGTAAATTGTGTGCGAGCCCGCATCCTTACGTCACCGCTGATCGAACCCAACGTTGCAGCGAGCCCGCCACGTGTACTTGAAGGTAGGCATGGCTAGCGGCCTCGCTCACGTGGGAAGGATGCTGGGCAGAACCAGGTCTGTATGACCTGGAAGACGATGTCGTATTCCGAAAAGGCAATGTTCGAGGCCAGCAGAAGAGGCGCTCCAATACCCGACAATCGCAGGATCCGACGCCCGAAAGTCGCCGGCAATGAAGCCGATTCGTGAGCCACCCGGCCTTGACGCAGTGTGCAGGAGACGAAGAGATGAACGGACTCGTTTGCTGGGGGAGAAGATATTTGGCGTGTAGTCTCTGAGAATCTTTTTAGAGTTTTCTGCTGACTGTATAGTTATAACTAACTATAACGTACATTATCAGTGAGTGGCCCATATCAGTGAGTGGCCCAGTGGTAAGTGCAGCTCTGATATTCAGCTGCAGCACTAACTACGGGATTAAGCCGGGAATTACTTGTTAGTGCTACAGCTCAATGTCAGAGCTGCCCTTACCACTGGGCCACTCACTGATATGGGCCACTCACTGATAATGTACGTTAGTTAGTTATAGTTAACTAGAAAGAAATTGTAATATATCTTATATGGGTGGAGCCCGGCGAGGCCGGCAGCCACGGTACACTGACCGAGACCGAGCTTGTCCACAAGTATAGCGCAAGCCTCGGGTCCTTTTGGGACGCCCTTGCCCAGTTCGGCGATGTTAACGTTCTTGAGGTCGAGGACGTTGACGTGGGCGAGGACGACGACGACGATAACGACGACAACGACGACAACGACGTGGACATGGACGAGGACGAGGACATGGCCATGGACATGGACGCTGGCGAAGGCGACAAACGCCCGTACAGCCCGGGGTCCGATTCCTCCCTGCCATTGCCACACAAGCGAGTTCGGACACAAAGAAACTTTGTGTATTACACCAACAGCACGAAAATGAAGGTCGATTCGAGCCCGTCGCACAAGAGCAGCTCTCCGCAAGCGTCCCAAGGTTCCGATCCCGGCCAACGCATCCGAGGAAGCTGACTCGGGCCCTGCGAGCGGATACCTAGAGATGAAAAGGCAAAATCGACGCTGGGAGTTCTGGGCGTATCGCCCGCTACGTTGCGTAGTTATAGTTCCAGCTCTGCTCGCCTCGCATATTATCGACTTATACATGGACGACCAGCATAAACCAGTGGACACTAAAGGGAGTGGGACGGAGCACAAGACTCGCCGGCCGCATAAAAAGTCTAGATATGGCTGTACAAAGTGCAAAGCGCGCAGAATCAAGGTAATCTATCCACCCACCTACAAAGTCCATTTCTCTAATTTTTCTGTGATGGCGGCACTCAGTGTGATGAGCTTACGCCGCGCTGCTCAAGATGCGCTCGGATGAACCTGGCCTGTCAATACCGCAAGGCGAGAGACTCGGACCGTGGGAGAGAGCCACCTGACTTCTCCTGGCTCGAGCAAACACTTGCGCCGGCAGAGGTTGAGCTGTTCAAGCACTATCTCGAGCACACGAGTAGGGATCCGTCCGTCGACAGCCAGGACCAATACGCGTTGCAGATCGGCATCCCGAAGCTAGCCCGCCACAGCAAGCCGCTCATGAAATCTGTGTTGGCGCTGGCAGCTGTCTGCAAGTGCTGCGATATCATCCGCCACCCCTCATCCTCCCATGACGACTCGGATCGCGGCCAAGTCATCGAGCTGTTGTCGCTCGCTCACCGTTATCACCAGGACTCGCTGCGCGAGATTCAGGCAACGCTCCACGAGGCTAATCATTACGACCGCGTCCTCGCAAACGCCGCCATGATGGGCATGTACGGGTCAGCCAACCACTGCACCCGCATCTGGCTGGCCAAAACGGCAACTCCTGACGGTCTAGAGCAACCCCTGTGCGATCTGACGGCACCCGGCTATCCCCAGTGGATGAGCCTCTTCCGCGCTGCCCGCCTGGCATATGCCGGCCTCCTCGGTAGCACGCCCTGCCCAAGCCCAGCCGGCTCACCCCTGAGCCCGTCTGTGCAGTGTGAAGTTGTACCTAGCACGCCGTCTCGAATCCGTGTCGAGCAACCTAAACCCCCCACAATCATTAGCCACCCCCTGGCACCCATCCTGGCCGCCACGCTCCGTCCAGCACTCGCAAGACTGCAAGAAAAAGCCGCCTTCGTCCAAGCGAGGAGTCACACCGACACCGACACCCAACTCCAGGCTTGCTTCGCCGCTCTGTCCATCTTCACCGAAATCGCTACCGCCTCTCTCCTCCCCCACGGAGAGAACAACAACATCGTCTCCCACCCCACGCCAGCCCTCCCAACGCCCCTCCTAAACCTTCCCCCCTGGCTACAGCACTACGCAGCCAACATCACCTCGATGATGCCCTCCCCCCTCCCCCGCCGCACAATCATGTCCTTCATCCACAAAGTCCCGGCCCCCTATCTCGACCTGGTCGAGGCCATGATGCAGCGGATTCAAATCCAGACCTCGACGCCACCGCTGCCGTCATCCTCCTTACTCTTGCCACCATCCCCTTCGTCGTCCTCGTCAACGTTACCGCCATCGGGATCCGACGTGGAGGGTACCGTGCCACCAGACCCGCCTAGCCTCGCGCACCAACTCGCTGTCGAGATCTTCGCGCACTGGCTTGTGCTGGTGCTGTTGCTGGACGGGGTGTGGTGGATTGGAGGGGTGGGCGCGTGGGAGCTAGGGCGGGTGTTGGAGGTTCGGAGGGTGCGGTGGGCAGGTGAGCGCTGTTTGTGGGATTGGGAGGGAGGGTGGTGGCCCGAGGGGATGAGGGTGGTGGCGGGCGTGGTTGAGAGGTTTAAGGAGTAAATGGAAAAGGAAGTGAAACCAGGGACGAACTGGGTTTGCCAAGATTAGTGCATGACGCAACAATCGAGCCCTCCTCTCATAGGGGTTTTTTAGTTTGGAGCTTTTGTCGTAGGCCTCCTGCTATCTACTTAGCGAAGCGGATATTCCTCTGAAGTTTCTCGAGATCTTCTATTCTAGTGATATTCCGAAGGGATTCGCTATCTGGGCCCAGCCTATCCAGAGCTCGTAGAGCTTCCTTATATACCTAATATATCCTATAGTTACGCCATTTGCATCCTTTTTCTTCCTCTTTTTTTTTTTTCCTTTCCTATTTCCTATTTTTCTGTTTCTTAGAATTCGAATTGAAGAGTGTTGGGTGTCCGGTGTCGGGACATAGGGGGCGGCGACAAGGAGGGTGGCGGCGGCGGTTGGTTGGGCAGGGAGAGTGCCCGGCTCACCCTGCTCGCCCTGCTCACCCTCCTCCACCCTGCTCGCGCGAGCGACGGAGCAGGGTGAGCCACCTTGGCTCAGCGGCCGGAGCATGCCCGGAGCCAATCCCGCAAGAGTGCATCCCTATGGCGGGAAGATTGCACTCTTGTGCGCATGGCTCCGGGCTCACCCTCCAATGGGGTGAGCATGGCAAGCAGGGGTGAATACTGTGCTAACCAGGGGGCCGTGGAAGGAGTTGCTGCTGGAGAGTAACCCTAACTTTAGCTCGTATAGAGCAAGCGAAGTCTAGGTAATCGCCCCTACGTAGGTGGCAGAAGCTTTATGGATACTAACGCTGCGCAACGCTGTATAGGTCTTTACCAACGTATTATATATCCCACTCCAAGAATCTCAAAATCTACAGCAGCGGGTTCTAGAACCTTGTGGCCAGCCCGCAGCGGACCATGTGCAGCGACGATAGCCAGGACAATGCAGCGTTGTATGACTCCATCGAGAAGATGTTCGCCTAGTTATTGGTTCAGCATGATCAACAACAAGAATGTGGTTCCCGACGGGAATGGTCAAGGAAATGTCTCTGTTGTTGCACCTCGCCTCGGGCAGCCAACGACGGCGGGAGAGTGGATGAGATTTTCAAGTCAGCAAGTGTTGCTGTCTCTTTTAGAGAGAACGGATAGGTAGCTTGGGGTCGGGTGTCGAGCGGCGGCGGCCCGCAACACCTTTGACAGAGCAGTCAGTGACGGCCGTGCGCGTGACAAGTCCCGGGTGTCGGCTGCCAATGCGGAGAATACCCCACAGCAGGACGGCAGCGGGGAACGGCATCTTGCATCTCGGGCAATTGTCTCCGCGTTCCCGGGGGCATTGTGGAGATACTGTCATGAGAACCCATTCAACCCTTCAGGGCCAGGCAGGCCAAATTTCGTTCCCCAATCTTCAACATTGCACCCAAGTGTGTGTGACTTCGGTAATCCCTCACTTTACCGGCACCATTTTCGTTGTCGCAGACCTCATAATCATCGTCGTTGGCCTTGTGAGATTTACCATGCCTCCTGTCTCCTCAGTCCCCAGGCCAAACGGTCCAGGTGCCTCCAGCGGGCAAGCATCTCGAACTCGTGCCCCGCAGGCTTGCCTGTCCTGTAGGTCTAGGAAGGTCCGATGCGACGTCTCTATGCGACGCCAGCCTTGCACCAACTGCGACCTGGACGGTAAGCATTGCCTTCTCGTGGGAAGGGCTTTCAGACTGTATGAAGAGCCTCTAACGGCTTCGCCTTGACCCTCGTCCTATACCGTGTCGCTAACCGTTCGCGGCGGATAGTCCTCAAGAGGCGGTCAGGAGGTACAGCCGGTTAGGGCCCCGGCCTCTCGGCGAACTACCGGTACTACCGCCGGATATGCTGGTGGATGAGACTTCAGACGCGCCCTCTGCACCCGCGCCGCCGCCAGATGATGCCCCATCAGTCGGGTTCGATGGTCTGTATGGACTCAATCTCGACATGACCGAGTCCAGGGAAGCCTACAACGTCGGTGCTGGGCTGCAGGCGCACGGGGACGACGCGGGAACTCGGGCCACCGAAGCAAAGTTTGTGTGGCGCCATGACTGGGATGATGCCAATGGACCACGTCGTATGGGTACAACGAACCCTCCCCTCTCACAGCCGCTTTTATATCGTTGTTTAACTCCGATGCCACCAGAGTCAGACCCCCCGGCGCATATGTCAACTGGCCCCCGTGGTACGGGCGTGAGCGACTCGGGATTAACTCGTCAAGGGAGGCAAAGATCGAGTACCAAGCCCACAGTCCTCTACTCGCACTACGGATACATCACCATCGGTAACTTGCCTAGAATTCCTCACGAGGACGCCAACTATTTGGAGGCCCAAGGATGCCTTCATATCCCAACGCGGCCGGCTCTGGATGACTTTGTAGAACAGTATTTCACGCACATGCACGTTTTTCTTCCTCTTCTCAACGAGGGCGACTTCTGGGACATGTATCTTCAGCACGCCGGCTCCGCTTCTCCGCACAAGATCTCCCTGCTCGTGTTCCAGGCCATGCTTTTCTCAAGCTGCAGTGTAAGTTGCCAACTCGTCAATAATTACGACCTGATGAACTGACAGAACACATCAATAATTTGTATCGCAAGAAACCATTGAGATTCTCGGCTTCTCGAGTCTCCGAGGAGCACGGGCCGAATTCTATAGGCGAGCCAAAGTAAGGAATCAACACCACGCCGAGCCGCGGATCTGTTTGAAGGCTGACAGAAGAGTGAATTCAACCTTAACAGCTTCTGTACGACTTGCAGACAGAATCTGCCTCGCTGCCGCTGGCACAGGCGGCCTTGCTGCTGATGGGATGGGTGCCGCCTTCCAATATCTCGCTGAGTCCATACCAGTCCTGGCTAAGCCTGGGCATCCAGCACGCGAGGAGCATTAACGCGGACCGCTACGCCGAAATGCTGGAAACAACAGGCACGACCTCTCTGTCTGAGCGAAAACACTAGAACGCTCTCCGCCGTCTGTGGTGGTGCTGCGTCATCCTAGATCGTATCTCCTCCCTCTCCACGCGATTCAGCGTTCAAATAACGCACGAGCGATTCAGTTTCAAAACCGCCGTCACGCTCAGCACGGCAGATCTGGAGGACGAGATCTACCGATCACGTGTCGCTAGTTCGGCAGCCAAACAACGCCAGATTGTTCTCTTCACTCGATTCCTCGAACTCATGATCACAATGACTGACGTCCTCACGCTGGCGTTCCCTTTTGAACACCCTGCCCAGTCCCGCCGCAGCTCCCCGGACGATGGCCACCTCACTATCGAGCAGTCCGAAAACGCAATGCGGGACTGGTACGCCCAAACTGCAGCACAGTTCCCTCCGTACGGAGACGGCACCGCGAAGCAACCCAACACGAACGGGGACACAGACAAGTCCTTGGTATTGCACACGAATCTAATGTACATCTATTACCAGTGAGTTGCCGCCATGATGCCTGTTTGCACATTTCTCCCCACAGAGGTCTGATTGCGCTTCAGCACCGCCGAAATCGCCCTTTGCCATTACAAAATACTGCGCCACTCTGTCGCAGCAGGCTCTCCGAAGCCTGGAACAGAAGGCACCATACCAAAGGAGCTACTCAACAAGAGCAGGCGCGAATTACAGGATGCTGCGCTCAAGGTAACACAGTGCTATGGAGAGCTCACTCGACGTCGCCTGGTGCGTTAGCTGCCCATATCAGCGTAAGTGCCCGCCCAGCAGTAGCAACTAATAAGGACACGGTACACGGCTGACATGTTTGGCATTCAGAGTTGCGTGCATCGCAACGCCTTTGGCGTTACATGTCGTGACTGCAAGGCTGTCGTCGCTGAGCACCGAATTGACACTCGATCCGCAGTCGACAAAGCCACCCTCGATTTCAGCCTCGAACCAAGAAAGGCTCGACGTGCTGGTCGAAGCGATGAAATCCTTCTTTCCGCAGTACCACGGCGTGGAATGGATCAAAGAAACGGCGAGACACGTTGCCAACCTGGCCCAGAACGACACCCAATTCCTATGGCGAGGCGGCCAAGTGCCCGTCACGGACTGGAGTCAGATCCTGGCAACTCATCCGACTTGGTATCTAAGGATATCCTGGACCGTCGACTTGTGCATCAGCAAGGGCAGGCTGCCCGAGGGGCATGACTTTCCTGCCTGGTTTCGCGGACAACTCTCCACTTGGCAAGAGCAGCAATCGCAATCGACATCATTAGGCACCAACTCGCCGACGATGATCGTCTCGTCCCGGAATTGTGATGTTGACCAGATCACGGACTTTGTGCCAGGACTGACTGAATTCATGCCGCGGGAGCCGCATTCGGCAGAACAGAGCAACAACACGGGGTCACGCAGAGATCGATATGGTGATGGAACGTCTGCCATCTCTGAGGACTGGATGAGCTACGAGCGTCTGCTTACTGGAGGCGGATCCCCTGATGTCGATCTGGGCGGACTGGACTGGGCATTGTTCGGGACTTTGCAGGGCCAAACTCACAACACGGACAAGACATGGGATGAGGACCTTTGGGGTACGCTGTGACCAGAGAGCATCGGGGAGGCACTTGTCATTTAGATTGCATCCATGCACACAGGTGGTTAGGTGATGGAGATACACACCATCTGCACACTACGCGTCGAGACTGTCTAAGCTCTCTCCACGTCAGAATCTTGCAAAGATGCCATGTATTTGCTTCCTTGCTCCCTTACTTCGCTGCCCTTTGTATGCCTAGTACTTATCCAGAGCTTTGAGGAACGAAATGGTAACCTTGTCTCGCAAAGATTCTTGCAGCCAGCCCGGCAATCCGCGGATCAGCGAGGTCCAACCCATGCTTTCCGGGCAGGCGATCCGCCCGCCGTAGCCGGAATAGAGCTGATTTGCAATCGCCGTCGCAACCTCATCGGCAGATATGGTGGTCTCCTTGAGCTTGCCGGACTCGATCAGCGTCGAGATGAGCGGTGTCCTGACCCACGTGGGGTGCACAGAGCTGGGTAGGACAAGTCAGCATGATTTCGAGCGGGGGCATCGGACGACAAATTGGAGAGTACTTGCCTGGTTCGCACGAGAGGTGCCTTGTAAACATGTCTCAGTTCCTGGCCCAGGCCCTCGTGGAAGGAGAGCAATCCGGCCTTGGTGCAGGCATAGTCCACGTTACTTGCCTGGGTGGCGAAGGAAGCTTGGCTAGCCAAGTTCACAATGTGGCCATGGTTTCGCTTCACCATGCTGGGCAAGAACTGTTGAGTGAGGAGGATGGGTGCGATCAGGTTCACATCGAAGACTTTCCGAGTTTGGGCCTCGGACTGGTCCAGCAAGGGCATTGCATTTCCAATGCCCGCATTGTTGACGAGGACGGTCGGGTCCCCGTGTTCCGAGCGGATGCGGTCTGCAATGGAGACAATGACGGCAGGATCCGAGATGTCGGCTTGATAGAAGAATGTGTTGGGTGCTGTAGATGCGGACCACGTTTAGCAACGAAATCAACTTTGGCCTGAGCAGCCCTGCGACATGACGAGACATACCGAGCTTGCGTCGCGGCTCATGTATGTCAACAATGATGACCTTGACACCCCTTTTTGAGAGCTTGGTGACAAGCTCCGCACCAATGCCACTGCTTCCGCCGGTCACCACCACGATCTCCTTCTTCCAGTTCCAGGTCTTGTCTGCAAGGTAGTTGTTTACTTTCCTCCGCGTCAACACCGAGCTCAGACGGGGCAACAAGCCCAGTGCCACCAATGCGGTGGCGACGGCTTTGACTGCAGGTAACTTGGCGAGTTGTGCCACCTGGGGCAATAGCTGGTCGTTCAATCCGAAGGAGGCCATGGCGATAGCAGCGACGATGACGATCGGAGGTGTGAAGATGTAGGTTCGGGATGTGTCTGGGGGCGTCGAGGTGACGGAGAATTAGCCTAGCCAGAACCCGAAAGAAAGAGACTCTGATGCTCCTTGTTGTTCAACACGCTCAGAAGTCAGGCGTTTCATCCGGTATCAACTACGGAGTGATGGAATTGTGCGGAGGGTCCGTAGCCAGACCCAAATATGATCACCCTGCAACCGTTAATAACATTGCCAGTCTCCTGGCCCTTGGTATTGCCAAATACCGAGGAGAACTGGGATCGGATCCCCCAAAGTCCCGTATAAACGTGTACATACCCCCAATGTGGCTTCAGTAGCCCCTCACATTAGGTTCAGCCCTAGCAAAGCCCGAGCCTCAGGCCGCCCTCGGGAAGCCCGAGGCAGACCCCTCAGCTCCATTCGCCGTCTGCGCCCACACGTGGGGAGCTGCTCTCCGTGTGTGGGGTAAGCAGGGATGCGGCGGGCCGGCCTCTGCGATTGATCCTCACCCCTATGTATATTCATCTTGATAAAGCATGTAGAACTCACCAGCTGTGTGGTATATCACGAGCGTGGAATTTCCCCTTGGCAGGTCGAATCCTTGCTGCTCTATCCTCACATTGTCTTGCATACTACTGATCTACCCCACCACCCACCTCACACCGAGAGATGGCTTCGAGCAGAGAGGTTGACATCCCCACCTATGATGGACTGAAGCTGAAGGGAACGCTTTTCACCGCGGGGGAAAAGAAACCATGCGTCATCATGTCCAGTGGCGTAAGTCAGAACCGATGAAGCTCTTCTGATGTTGCTTCTCATGCTGAAACACCATTATTCACATCTAGTTCGGTGGCCTTCGCCTGCATTTCCTCCCTGATTTCGCTGAACGTTTCCAGGCGGCCGGCTTTGGTGTTCTGACATACGACAACCGATGCTGGGGCGACAGCGAAGGCACTCCTCGTGAGGAGGTTGACCCATGGCTGCAGACGCGCGACTACTTCGATGTCTTCAACTTTGCCACCTGCCTCCCTGAAGTCGACTCGACAAAGGTGTTCTATTGGGGATCCAGCATGTCCGGCGGCAACGCCATTTGCGCGGCCGCCATCAACAAGAGCATCGCGGGCGTCATCTTGCACGTCCCGTTTGTGTCTGGGGAGGCCATCAGCCGCACCCCGGGCATGGTGACAGCCCCTCTCATTCAGGAGCGCGGCCACACCGCCGTGAGCGGCTCTGGCGCTTCGGTGCCCATCTTTTCGACTACCGTCGATGATATTACCAACCCGCTGTCCAAGGTGGTGCTGAAGGACCTCGACGCGTTGCCGTTTGCTGACGAGATGAAGCGCCGCAACATGCCATGGGTCGAAGCTACCAGGGTCCAGAGTCTGATGAACACGTTGCTACATGAGCCGCGGGCATACATTCACCGCATCTCTCCTACGCCCTTGCTGATGATTGTCGCCGATGGCGACGTCACCACGCAGACGCACCTGCAACTCGATGCTTTTGATAAGGCACTGGAGCCCAAGAAATTGGTGCTTCTGAAGGGGGCAGGACACTTTACACCGTACTTTGGAGACCTGTTTGAGGAGAATGTGAAGGCTCAGATTAAGTTTTTGAAGGACGTTACTGCCTGAAGAATCTGTCGGGTAGCTGTTGGGTGTAGTTATGTGCTATCAGCCCAAATACGAATGGTTCAAGTGGAGTGACAAGATGTTGACTTCTGTTGTGACATTGGGCAACTGTAAGGGTTGTTTGCTACATAGTACCGGGTCAGGCACACTTCGGGATTGAAGGGAGTGTAGATCAGACCAAGATGTGAATGCCCGACTTGTTACATGTAGGTGAGTGATGTCGTTGCCCGCGTCAGTGACTCGGTAGTCGAGCACAGCACGGAGCTTGTTGAGGGGTACTGCCCGGCTGTCTGCAAGACCGCCCGCGTTTCTGCCACCCACCGCTTCTCCAGCCCACAACTGGGCATCCTTTCCTTCACCACCAGACAATACACATGTTCTCGCCACCTTTACCGTCGCGCCTCCCAACAGAGCTTCTGTCAATATTGTCATATTCTTCACTAATCTCGTATCCTCAAGCTCCATCATGAACGGCATGGATCGTATTTAGGAAAACACAGTGTTCAAGCAGCGTACAGACGTTGGAGCCATAATTGGGGTGGCCTTCCTAACTGAGAGGTTCGCAGATCATCTAAGTCATGGCCTTGGCCAGACTAGTTGAACGTGTATTGGGAATGGTGGCCCGGGGAAGTTCTCGGCAGGGGTCCCTCGGCAAGAGTCCCTCGGCAGGAGTCCCTCGGCAGGGGTTTCCGGACCGGGTGCTGCAAGAAACTACTCGTTGTTAGCTCGACGCATGGCATGTCCAATGGTAGTGTCAGCTGAGCAGGGAGCGGAGAAGCGATGTCCACTTGACTGGGAAGAGCCGCACATCAGACTATGATGTCTCGGGCTGTATGGGCTTGTTCTGCCTTGGGAATCAGTCGGGCTTCTGAGGCCGATGTTGTTCCCTCGGCACGCTACGTAGTGGACATATGTATGTAGCACATCGTATACCTGCGGAACCGTTGCACCTTGGCGTTTCTCAATACTTGTACCTCATCTCATCACTCAGCATTTGCATTTTTGTAACCTCGACGCAACTCTCCTGAGCCGTTAAACTTCCTCCACCCAACCGCGTTGTCCGAGACATCTCCAAACATGGGGTCAATTGCCAACGCCAAAGGGGCTGAACCCTTCACCCTGAAGGACGCACCAGTGGAGAACCACCGGCCCATGAAGGTTGTCATCATTGGAGCGGGCTACTCTGGCATTTACACCACGATCAGGTAAGCCATATATCTTTCACTGTCGGCAGGACTCTCAACGATTTGGACTGGTAAAACCTGACAAGACGCCACCAGGATCTCCCAGAGACTCAGGAACATCGATCTCACGGTCTATGAAATGAATTCATGTTTGTTTCGCCGCGAGTATGGCGCATTCAAGTCTCATCCCATTGCGATACAGGTGGTTGAACCGATACCCCGGCCTTGCCTGTGACATTCCTTGTGAGCAAACCCCAAAGACCGTCATGCATTCCTCGAGACTGTGCTGACTGATCAATTTATGACCGTACCAGCATACTGCTACCAGTACAGTTTCGCACCCAACCCTTACTGGTCTTCGCTTTATGCCCCGGGCCCGGAAATTCGGAAATACCTGCAGGAGGTGGCAGAGCGATACGGAGCAACCCGTTTTATCAAGACCTCCCACAAAGTCGAGACGACAACTTGGGACGCTGAGAACAAGCTATGGTAAAAAGACACCCAGTCCCAAGACAGGCAGTGGCAATGGTTCAGGCAGTTAACTAACAGTCAAAAGGCGAGTCGCCGTGACCAATCGCATTACAGGCGAGACACTCGAACACACAGCAGACATCGTCATCTCTGCGCGAGGTGGCCTCAACCAGATTGCCTGGCCCGACATCAAGGGCTTGAAGAGCTTCGGCGGGAAGCTCATCCATTCTGGCGCTTGGGATGAAAGGTTAGGCAACAAGCAGCCGTCCATTGGCCAGGGATTGAATTCGCTGACAACAATAAAGCTGCGATCTGCGTAACAAACGCGTAGGTGTCATCGGCAATGGATCGAGCGCCATCCAGATTGTGCCCGCCATCCAGCCCTTGGAAGGCCTGAAGCTGTGGACATTTGCGCGATCCCCTACCTGGATCACCGCCGCATTCGGCGACATGGCAATGGTGAAGATGGGGATGGACCCCGCCAACACAAAATGTGTGTATTACCAAGTCTCCGTCACCTAACAGCACGCCATAGAGAGCCAACCGTAGTGGATGGGCTGCAACAGTCTCGCGGGAGCATCAAGAAGCCATGGCAAGGAACCCTGAAAAGCTCTTCCAGTTCCGCAAGAGCCTCGAGTCTGAAAACGCCAAGATCTATCCCATCACGCTGAGAGGGTCCAAGGAGCAGGTTGAGGCCAGAACGTTCTTCGAGCAGCAGATGCGCGAGAAGCTGGCTGGGCGTGAAGACATCTTTACGATTATGCTCCCCAAGTTTGCTACCGGGTGTCGCCGCTTGACTCCTGGGCCTGGGTATCTCGAGGCTCTCACGAAGGACAACGTGGAGTTCATCAGCACGCCCATCGATGAGATCACGGCCAAGGGTATCAAGCTGACTTCCGGAGAGGAGGTGGAACTTGACTTTATTGTCTGCGCGACGGGCTACGACGTTGAGGCGCCGCCCATGTTCGAGGTCATCGGGCGCAATGGCGCCACATTGGCTAAGAAGTGGAAGCCGCAGATCGAGTCGTACCTGGCGCTTGCCGTGGACCAGTTCCCCAACTTCCTCACCGTCGGAGGTCCCGGCAGTGGGCTGGGTTCGGGGAGTCTGGTCAGCGTGTTTGAGGCGCAGGGCGACTACGTCGTCAAGGCGATCCGCAAGATGCAAAAGGAGGACTATGCGACGATCGAGGTCAAACCAGAGCGGGTGGCCGACTTCAGCCAGTACATCGACGAGTACTTCAAGAATACGGTGTACACCGACGAGTGCTCGTCCTGGTACAGGCAGGGTAAGAGCGGTGCCCGCATTGTGGCGCTCTGGCCAGGATCGTCGGCGCAGTACCTCGAGGTGCTGAGGTCGCCGCGGTGGGAAGATTACAACTTTGAGAGCGCAGATCCAACAGGTAACCACCTCCGGTGGTTGGGCAACGGCTGGAGCACAGTCCTCAAGGAGGGGGATCCTTCTTGGTTCCTGGATGATGATGTGGTCGATAAGCCGGAGGAGGGCGAAAAGTATTATCGCCGCCCCTTCTCGTACTAAGGTGTCGCGCTTCTACCAGGTACTCATGGTAGTAACAGATCACGTCAGGAAATTTGTTGAGTCACCTCTGCACATCTTTAGGGATCACTTGCCGTCTATCACAGCACCACCAGGATGGCGAGGACGGATTCGTTCTTGGCACTTTTGCACTGGAATGCGCGATTCGCTCAGGAGCCGGGAGGGAGTGTTGCGGGGGAGGATTGTAGATTTGAAAATGCACACAGGACCTCTAACATCGATAATTCTGTCTCTCCCGCCTTGACCTGGGCATAGGCTCTATTCCCAACAAGAGGTGTCTGGTAGGGCAGTTGGATTTTGATTGCCGGGGGGGCGGTAGGAGGGAGGGAGAAAGGAGGATGGGACGAATTGCAGAGACAGGGGCCCATGGGATCGTCTGTGGCGGACTTTCCGGATCCCCTGGCCTGGCCTGAGCCTGAACATCTTGCGTCATGGCTCGAGGATGGGTCTGGGGAGGAGGACTCCCATGGGCCCCATGAAGGAGATGACGCCGTAAGAACGACCCCGCGAGTTGGTGTGTCTGCGGCTGAGATCGGAACTAGTGATGTTGGAGGGGGGAAGCGCGATTTTCGACGAAGGCTGATGGCCGTCGTTTCCACTGTCAGCTTCGCTAGCAGGCCGGATCCAGCCTTCTTGACTTCCGTCTATCTCCGCGCTCGACCACTCTTCGACCGAACCATATCCAGCGTCAGACGACCTCACCGGCAGCTCAGAACTGCACATGCCGTCGCAAACCACGCTGTCCCGGTATCCAACGCCCGCCGTGTAGGCGAACAAGACAAGCAGCCCCGCGCAAGACCCGGAGGACGTGAAACCGACACGGCATCCTCCCCCGAGGTGAGTAAAGACTCCCGTCCCCCCCACAGACTCTTGCACCAAATCTAATGCATATATCCACGTCCCCAGACTCGGGACAAACCGCCGACTCCTGTGCCCCGAGGACCACTGCACGCAGGCATTCGCCTCAAGGAGAGATCTTGGACGGCATGTTTCCACGGCCCATCGGAAGTTCCGCGTTCGCTGCCCACACTGCTCCAAGGAACTCGGAGCACCCTCAACGAGACGACAACCTGAAACGGCACATGAACAAGTTCTGCAAAATGTCCCAGAGACTGCGGCGCAGGTCTTCTTCTTCAACGCCCGCCATAGTTTGAAGAGCTGCCATTAACTTGGTTCGCAATGAGACACGCGTCGCACATCGGGATTCTTTTTTTTTTTTTTTTTTTTTTTTTTGGTTTTATATAGCCTTACGACGGAACACAGCCTCCTCTCGAGCATGCCAGGGTGCTTGTCTGGAGCAAGCCTACAAAAGAATATTCTACGGCACAAAATATCCAACCCACTTGTAGTCCCCCTCTATTACAGAGCACCAATGTTCTCCTGCACTGCAGGCCTAACCTGCAGGGGCAGGTGTCACATCACACATTACACAATACACCACACTTCCCACATCATCAACACGAGGATATCCTCACGTCATGCAGGGCCGTCACAGCGTAATTGTAGTATTCCTATCGAGGTACCCTCTGCTGCTGCACGCTGCCAATTCTCACTCAGCGCAGGATAGCGTCCCGACTCCCCTTGACCTGGGCCCTCCAGTTATCAGTCTGCATCTCCAGCTCCTCGACCGACACCCTCTTTGTCGAGCGGGACTCCCCACCAAGCATCGACCAACCGCCACCACCACTGGCAGCCGTGAACGACTTGTCGCCGGCGTGGCTGCCGCCATTCGCGCTGATGCCGCCCGAGGGGCGGTTTGGGCCGCTGCTACCACTATGTCCAGATGTCATGCCGCCCAACGAGGGGAAGATGGTCTTGAAGAGCGGGCGCAGGGTCGCGAGATTGGCACAGGTGATGCCCGAGGTGAGCTCGATCATGGACCAGGTCCCGCTGTCGACGTTGCCCCAGGTGAGATCGTCTTGGATGTGGAGGAATTTGATGCGCACGATGGAGAGGATGCAAGTACTGGTAACTCGTAAGCGGTTGTGTGTTTCTTAGGCAGGAGGTGGATAACGCACAAGAACCCAAGCGAAAACAACCCGAGCAGGGCAATCTTTTGCGGCCGCGGCAGATGGAGCCGCCACAGCGTCGGGAGCGGCAGGCAAAAGACGGCAAAGTCGGTGATTACGTTGCCGGCCGAGTTGATCTCCCACCACGGATGCTCGGGCACGCAGTGGCCGGTCACCGACTGGTCCCAGAAGCTCGCGACGGGCACGCAGGTGAATATGGCGATGAGGAGCGAGGCGACACTCCAGGCCATGACCACGATGAACGCCCAGAGGAAGCGGTTGACGTAGCCGCCGACTGAGAAGACGCGCTGGTACTGCAGCAGGAAGGTCGCCTTGACGGCCGTGATTGCGGCGCCGTACATGACGATGGAGACGTAGAATATCTTGAGGTAGAGGGGGAAGCGGGACATGTCGATGGTCCAGATGTGCCGGCCGATGCCGTTCTCGGTATCTGGGGCATGGTAATGAGCAAGCCTGTGTGACATCAACCTTAAAAGGAAGCTTACTCAAGGCAATGGCAACTCCGCAGCCGATCGTACAAAGCTGCATGCGACGTTGTTGTTAGTAGGGCACCGTAACCCGAAGTGGCGTGCGGGTGGTAAGTCGGGACATGGACATACCAGTGACAGCAGAGCAAACCCATCATCAACCCCAAAGCTCTTCACAATAACGAGGCGAGTATAAATGCGGGCTCCCGTTGTCACTGCGCAAATGGTCAGGGTCCCCGCCACCATGGCAATGACGTTGGAAACCCTGGACTCGTTGTCGAGAGGGCTCGGGGGCGGTGGTGTGCTCATGTTGGTGATGGCGATGGATCAGTGTAAGTCAAGTCGCACGAAGCAATGCAGTCCTGGCCAAGAAGCCAAGCTTCGGCAAGCTTTCGACAAGCCTTGACAAGCTTTTGACGGCCTGCACGGCCTGTTAAATGCCGTCGGCTTCCCGGGTCAAGCTCTCTCCTCTTGCGGTGCTCGGACGCTTCCCCGGATTCCGGCCCTCTGCATGTTCTGGCTGTGCCGCGTCCCCTAACCCAGAAGCGGACACAGGCCTCTCCCGGTGACCAGGTTACTTGGATGTACACCAGGGGTCCTCAAGACGACGGCGAGTTGATCACCAAGTGAGGGGTAGCCCCCAAGCAGTGCCAACCTCTCGTATGTCTCTGTGAGCTTTCATAGCATGGAGTGTTATTTCCAAGTCTTCTGATCTCCCAGTTATCATTTTCCTGTTCTTCCTGTTGTCTCCCCAAGGCTGATTCTTGTGCCGCCGCGCACTGACCTCCTCTGGTACCATATTCCCTGATTGCAATCAACGTCAATGCACCTATTTCTGTTTCGTCTCCTTTACCCGGCACACTAGTTCAAGCCACAACCCAAACTTGCCGATGCAGCATGTTCCATACGTCTTCTTGCGCGTTGCCTGCCGCATCGCGCCACGGCTCACCAACCACAGCTCGGCCTCGGACGACGGACCATTGGGTCTTCACCACTGATCGTTCCATGCCCGGAGAGCGCTAACCACGCAGGATTCAAGTCGGCCACAAAGTCCAGCCCGTGCGTACATCAACCAGCCCTCCCCGAATCCCCGCCTCACCCCTCAACTCGATCCAGTCGGGCCACTCCCCTCGCTTCCGGCAAAATGTAGCTCGCCCGTAATGGGCAACTTTTGGTTGACCCGACCAACCAACCAACCAACCAACCAACAAAATGCCCGAGTGGCCTCCCAGCCCCAGGTTCTTTTCGTCGGGGGGTCCGGAGAAGCGGTCAATCCTGCGCCCAACATGACCCGAACCATGGACGGACACCCAGAGCCCATTCATGCTGGCCCACTGCCCGGCAGGCAATCTGTCTGTCGCCCATCATACCACGGTCTGAGCGCGCGGGGTCCTAAGGAGGGAGAGGGGTTGACCTTACTGGAGGAAGGTAGTTATGCCTGGCGGTCCTTTGGGAGCAACCTGTGTCCGTCGCCGTTGGTAGGTAGTCTGCGTAGGCTATGTTGATGAGGCCGTTGACTGCAGGCAGTTCCGAGCGTGGTGGGCAGGTTTTGCTCCTACCACGACACATCATCAGTCTGGAGCTGATGCCTATCTCCCTGGCGTTCTGATCAGGATCTTCCTGGGCGGTATCGACCAGGTCAATAAGGATGTAATGGCGACTTTTTTCGTCACCCAGTCCCAATCACCGACTTCGAGACGGGCTTCTACACCCCGATGGGGCCCGCGCGGACGCCATGTTTTCTCGCCACCGCCGACGAGCGCGTCCTGGGGCTGAGAGGGATTCTGGTCGACCGTGTTCAGCGGATCGGGGCACGCTGGTATGGGCACTTTGGTTCAGATTCGCATCCCGACCCCTCCGAGAGCCCCGGCGTGACAACATTCCTCGATTATTTCTCCCAAATCCAGAATCTTTGCGGGCCCGCGCCTGTCGAGCACTCTGCCGACAGTGCCAATTGGCTCCGTGACACGGCATTGCGCATCATGATTGCCGACATCGCGAAAGATGTCGACCCGGTCCCAAGTCGCGCGGGGACCTAGGACGTGGGCAGGATGCGGGATTGGCTGGAACTGGAGGAGTTGGAGGAACTGGAGCGCATCCTCTTCCAGGAGGGCGCGGACGAGCCCACAGATCAGCGGGCAGCGGTGGTCGATGATGCCGCTCTGTGGGATGCGCGGCGAGAGCGCTACCACCACCTGGTGAAGCTGCCTGGAACCTTCGAAGCGGTACTGCGCCTCAAGATGATGAGAGGCAGACGGCCGTACCGTACCGAGAACGAGGGCTATGTCGGCATGGGGCCCGGCCATACCCAGCCCGGCGATGTGGCTGTGCTGTTTTCTGGAGGGGAAATGGCCTACGTGCTTCACCCGCGCCCGGACCGTGGGGTCGACCATTTTGAGTGTGTTGGGGAGACGTACTGCCACGGCATCATGGACGGCGAGGCGGCGGATCGGCCGTTTGAGGATTTCTATCTGGTGTAGGTGGGGAGGTGGATGTCAGGGATGATTCAACAAAGGGGCAGGGCTCAAGAAGTGGTGGATGGTAGGCATGTTTTCTTTGTGCTTGAAAACCTGCCCGAAACTCGGTGAGTGTTTACAAACGGGGTGGATTGCCCGTCATCCAAACGTTACCAGACCAAAACCAAGCAAAGAACCGGCACGGTAGTAAGATATAATAAACCGACCCTGTCCCATCCCAGGCTTCACACTCCCCAACACAGTCCGATTGTAACACACTGGCCCACTTGTTGTTCACATCTTACCTGATACATCATGTTTAGAAACATAGCCGATGTTCGAGATGTGGACTCGCGGATGGACTGTGAAGGTAGCAGATGGAAGGCGCCCATCCCCGGAGCAGTAATTACAGTTTGAACTCGGATCACCGGTTGGGGTCAGGAGTGGTTCTTTGGGCGGAGCAGGGTGAGCCGGGCACTCTCCCCGCCCAACCAATCGCCGCCGCCACCCTCCTTGTCGCGGCCAGATCTATAGTGCTTGCCAGGGACTTCAGCCTCCACCACCCCCAATGGGACCGCTACGACCCGAAGGCTGAAGGCCTTCTGCAGCTGGCCCGACTGTGGGACCTGAGCCTCGGTACCCCCGAGGAACGGTAACAAGGGAACCACAGAGGTACCAGCGGGGAAGACCGCCAACCATCGACCATTGCTGGGCCTCTCTAGACCTGCCGGCGCCTTGAAGCCGGTTACCCTGCTTCTTCTCAACCGCGTCACCTCCCCGCGTATCCACCCAAGGCAGCATTACTCCTACCACCACGAAACGATGGCTGGCGCACGGCCACTCTCCTTCGGCACGCTCTTCGACCTCGCCGCCCGCCTCCCTTACCTCGGCGAGCTCAAATACCACTAGCTGTAGGAGCGTTTCCCCATTGCCTTCGAGTCCTGGGCGTTGCGTGTGCTCGTTCGCGTCTGGGCAGGCCCGAGCGCGAGGCCGGCGTCGAGATTGCGCGGGCCGTCCGCCGTGCCCCGCCCCTCCTGCCGCCGTCTCTTACCAGCGCCGTCTCTGGTTCTGGAGGCCGTACTACCGCGGGGACGACTTCGACCAGGCCGCGCAGATGCCTGATCTTATTAATACTAGCGCGTTGTCGTTGTCGTTGTCGTCCTCGTTGTCGTTGTCCTCGTTGTCGTTGTCGTTGTCGTTGTTGTCCTCGTTGTCGTCCTCGTCAATGGCACCTGAGTTTAATGGCGTCGACCCCGTGTCTCTGGGGCTCCAGGCCCCGGGAAGCCGCCTGGAGGAACTGGAAGCCCGCGCGGTCATCACCCCTGATCTTTTCCCATCCGGTGATGATTCCGCATCATGACCGTCAATGCGGCACCTCAAGGTAGAATTTTACCCGTACGCGTCCGACTGCCGCTGGTACTTTCCAGCCCGCGAGGCGAAAACCCCCATCCCATGGGCTTCACCACTACGCGAGAGAAGCACTGCCCGCCCGGTCTAGAACACCATGAAGAGCTGTAGAACTTGTTAAAGGAGGAGGAGGAGGGGATTAATATGGAGCGCGAGGGGTTATACACCCTCCGCCGGCCAGACATATTCCGTAAGTACCCCCTTACGGAGCACGTCAACCCGTTACTCTTGGCGTTTGCCTTATCTCTACAATACAAGATACCGGCCCTTCAAGACGCCGAGCTTTTTACGTAGCTCACGTAGCGGCCCTCCGAGGGGCGGGCGCAAGAGTATAAAATGAGCGACGACGCACCCCCCTCGGGCGAGTGGCGGGCGACCCTTTTCCGCTAGGGGGTGAGATATAATACGCCGAAAGGGGATGGGAAAGGAAAGGTGACAGAGCAGGTCGGTAGGGACTGGAGGCCGGAGGAGGAGGTTGTAGAGGCGTTTGAGGATCTTGTAGGAGGGTATAGAGAGAACGTAGAGTGCAAGGCGTTTGAGTTTTGGGGGCGGGGGGAGAAAGGCCGCGCGATCTAGGTTACTAGATATTCATGATCAGGCCTGAGCCCGGCCTCGAAGTAGCTATGTACCTCTCTAGCAGCTATCTAACAACAGGAATTAACATGAGGATCTAAAATGCACATCCCAATGGAAATCTCCCCCTGTCTGACCGCCCAACCTACACCACGACTGTCTACCAGAACAAGGAAACTACAAACCGTCGCCCATCTGAAACGATGGCAGCTATCCCACAACAACCCCGACGCTACCATCACCGTTTTAACCTGTTCCTAATAGTATCTCTGCATAAAATAAGTCTGCCCGATGTACTCCGTCAACCAGTATCCTAACCCGTCCCTTTCCAAAAGAACCGGCATCTGCCTCCAATGAACCAGACACCAACCCCTCTCCCTTTTACCACCTGCCCCTGACCCCTTTCCTTACCCCTTACC
>FTEL01007081.1_pt1 | contig 22572 bp, 15 predicted proteins | sample 1658911 | NCBI WGS metagenome assembly FTEL01 (sample SAMEA3914869, study PRJEB12502) | metagenome | biome: forest; material: soil | place: USA | collected 2012-03-12 | depth 0.1 m
AAAGCCGCTGCGGTTTGTCTCGTTTTTTTTTTTCCCCCCCCCCCCCCCCCCCCCCCCCTTTTGCACTGATCTGAGAAAGGCTCGGGCTTGTTGACGAACACGACGGCGGGGGTCGCAAAGTCTTCTCCATCGGGCCACGTACAGACGCCAGCATACGCCCTGCGGCAGCAGCTGATAGATTAAAACACCAAGCAAAACCTCCTGATGCTGTTTGTGCTACCCCCTTTTCGACGACACATCACGCTTCCCGCCCCTCCATCCTCGAGCTTGGTTGTGAGACGATCATTTTCGTTTCGACAGACATAACCTCGGTTGTGTCTTTCTCTGGCCCCAAGCAGGAGGGGAGGGACCCAGGACATCGCGCCATGGCCTGAGCAAAAGAACTCCCAAAACTCCACTATGACTCGCATATTCGCGAGGTAGCATCTCGAGAGAGGGAGGGTAACCCCATCGAGAGAGTGACTCAAACAACCCAAACCAGACCTCCGTTTTCCCTCCTCTCTTGGCATGACTGACCAAGGACGCCGCCAACGAAGCCAATGAAGCCAGCCTCGCTTGCCCTTCCCCACCACATGCACCATAAACGACAATGTACCAAAGTTTATTATTACTGTATTGCCGACGGCGGCTAGCCGGGGAGGACCCTGGTGGGATCTGGGCGAGATTGAGTAAACCGGGCCGTCGTCGAGATGAGATCTACGGGAGTAGGGGGGGGCGAGGGAGGGGGCGAGAGACCCCGCTCGGAGGAGGCCCGCCTGGCTTAAGCTCATGTTGCATGCTGGCTGCCATGTGAAAGTGATTTCTGGGGTTGTCGTCAGCAGGCGGCTGGCCGGGTTGGTCCGGGTTGGTGTTGGGCTGGGCTGGTCTGGTCGGGTCGAGGTGCTGAGGGGGGTCCTCGTTCTCGCCTGAGCTTGGCTTGTGGACGTTGTTGGCTGGGTGGGCAAGTTCCTCGTTGTTTTGGTTCTCGTGGTCTATGGTTGTTACATTCCTTTGGTTCTTACACTGGGATGTGTGTCCCTCCTCGTCCGAACGCCTTGGTCCTCCGTGAGATGGGACAACAGCAAACCCGACAGCCAGATACAGTTGTGGAAATTTCATACATCATGACAAGACACAGACACAACCAACACACAGCTTCTCCCGGCTGGCTCACTCCTCCCCATCATCGTCCTCGTCACCCTCAATAACCATCCCCTTCGCGTTCGGCACACCTACCAGAATCTTCCCCCTCGGCACCTTCACATCGCGCACCTTCATGCACCCAAACACATTCAGCTCCCTCAGCCCTGGGCAGCTCCTAAACACACTCCCTACAACAAAATCCGTCACCTCCTCGCAGAAGCTAATCTCCAGCTTCCTCATCTCCTCGTAGCGCGCGCCGGGCGCAAAGACCGCCTCCATCGCCGTGGCGCCAATGTGCCTGCACCCGTGGACATTGAGGTCGCGCAGCGTGCGGCCCGAGTGGGCCATGAGCGCGCGGAAGCCGGCCGAGCAGAGCCCGACGCCGTCCGGGTTGGCGCGCGGGTGCGCCGAGTCGAGTTGCCGGCACTTAGAGAGGTCGAGGAACTGGAGGCCGCGGTTCTTCCAGCCGGAAAAGAGGCGCACGAAGCCGGCGTCGGTCATGTCCTCGCTCTCGGTGATGCGGAGTTTGACGAGGGAGTGGCAGTGGGTGTGGATCGCGTCGAGGACGGAATTATCCGCCTCGGGGACGCGCGTGAGGGAGAGGGTTTGGAGGTGCGGGCCGATTTTGGAGAGGAGGTCGACGTAGGCGTCCGAGTGGACTGCGTTGCGCAGGTCGAGGCTGAGGTGGCGGAGGGTGGGGATTTGGGAGATCGCGGCGATGCCTGTGGCGCTGACCTGCTGGTTGTGGCAGATCTTGAGGCGCGTGAGGGAGGGGCAGCGGGTGGGCAGGACCGCGAGGACGTCGTCGTTGACGTGCTTGTCGGTGAAGTAGATGCGGAGGGAGCGGAGGGCGGCGCCCTTGTTGTGCAGGTACTCCTTCCACTTGGTTTCGGAGAGGAGGTTCGCGCCGTGCAGGTAGAGGTCGTCCAGCTCGATGTGGCGCGAGAGCAGGTACTCGAGGACTTCGTCCTTGAAGTGGATCCCGTTGCGGATCTTGAGCTTCTTGAGGCCCGGCGCGGTCTGGAAGATGCGGATGAAGTCGTCGGAGCTGAGCTTGGCGCCGTCGTACACCCTGACTTCCTCGGTCGACGGCTGGAGGAACAAGGTGAGGGTTCTCGAGTCGAGCAGGCGGTGCTTGGAGAGCTTCCTGGCGATCTTGTCGATAATCTCCGAGGGAAGGTCTCCCAGGTCCTCGGCAAGGTCGATGTTCTTCGCAAGCTTCTCGATGCAAAGGGTCATCAAGCTCTTCGCGCCGAGCGAATATGTGCCGTCCAAGATGTTGCTCTGCACCTGGCGCCGTCTTCCAACAGCACCGCCGGTGGCGCGTTTCGTTGGCTTCCTCTTTTTCGCAGCGGACTCGTCTTTGTCAAGCTCCTTGCTGCACGGGCCGCAGAGCAGGCCTCCGGCTGGGCCGTTTCGGCTGTACGCGGTGACGGTGAACCGCTTTCCGCACTTTTCGCAGTTCTCCTGTTGGCCGGGGAGGGGACCCAATTGGTGCATCAGCTGTCGGGCGAGTGCGTCCTCATCATCCGAGTCAAGCCCTCGCTTCCGCTTCTGAAACTGTTTACTGGCCTTGATCTTCTCGATGGCGTTCCGCTCCTTCTTCCTCGCCTCGTCGTCTCTTGAATTAGCCGCTGCCGCACGCCGTCCTCTAGTGGCTAACGCAGGGCCGGTAGAGACGGCCGGAGCCTCGGCTGAAGTCTCGGTCGGGGCGTCCGCCGCGGCAGCTTGGTCGGTGGTTTGGCCGGTGGCTTGGTTATCCGCATTGTTGGCGTCATTCTCAGCTGCTCTCCGTCGCGCATCAGCGTCCAGGCGGATCTGGTTCGCGGAGATATTATGGGACTAATCCAAGTGTTGTCAGCATTCGCAGTTGGGGTTTGTCAATGAAGGAGGAGCCCACGGCTAAGAAGTCGGTCAGGGCCGATTGCCTGGGCAAAGACACCGGTCAGTTCAAAAAGTTATCGATTTCCAGCAGCCATCTTCTCGGATAGCTTACGGGCCCACAATGGTGCGTCGCTGCCGAGTCTGGCGGGACCTGAATTGAGTCAGTACAAATTAATCGCCTCGGGATCGTCATGTCGGCCGGAAAAAAACTCACATTTTGAAAGTTGGTCGTCAATGACCGGTAACAAGTGGAAGCAGCGAAATGGTGTGTTTTGGGGGGTTGAAATGGAAAATCGAAGGAAGGCCGGACAAGGACTGGTTGTGGCTGCCCAGAGAGTGCTGGGGAGTGGTCGGGTTCAAGACACGGTTTGACGCGAGGCGGGGCCGGTTCAATTAAAATCGCCAACGCCAAAGCACCTGACTTGCCGGCGCAAGGGGAAAGGGGGGATGGGCCAGCGCTGAGTCTGTCTGGGGACAGGGATATCGCTCACCAGGTTACCACAGCCGTGTCTCACAGTGCACTCTCGCTCCCTCGATATGGTTCGGGCCCGGATTCTTGGCTTCGAATCAGAGGCTCTGCTTCTTTCATTCACAACCGGACACTCCGTCGAATGGAAGCGGATGCAGGTTGACCAAGCAAGGCCGTCGTGATAAAGGACCGGCACCGTGAAGGAGGCACACCAGAAATTGGCAGGCCTTTGTCGATGCAAGCAAGGGAGAGCCGAGCAGGGCTCAACAGGGAAAGCTGGCCTGGAGATCTCTCCAAGCAAGGCTCCTGCTGTTCGTCGGGCACGCCATGGCATCTCGGCCAACCAGCTGCCGTCTCGGCCAGCTGCTGCCTGGGGCTCCCCGTCAGCCAGCGAATAAATTGGCCCGCAGGTCATGTGCATTCGCGTTGAAGAAAACGCGAACCCCCTTCCTTCCCTGACCCCCTCCACGACACTCGTCTGGCAAGGAGGTGGCAATCATTCTGCTGCGCCCCACGTTCTCTCTCTTGCCATCCTCCCCGCCCTTCTTGTCGATTGCCAATTCCCGGGCACTCTGCACAGGGGATTTTCCATCAAGAGGAGAACCCGCTGTCAGCAGTTCTTCCTGCGCATTTCCACTGCAGTTGGCCGCTGACTGCTGCAGCCTGCCTGACGCCGGTCGGGCGCCTCCCAGCACAGCCAGCCAGCCGATTGACGCACTCTCTTTTGTGTTTCTGTTCTGTGTGGAGCAAAACATCACCGACCAAAACACCACACTTGATCTTGTCGACCCCCTACCCTTTCCTCCCCTGATCACCCATTCAACGACGCCCTCCTCAACAGGCAATCTTGCCTGGAGAAACAGCATGGTCCGGACAAGGAGGTCGGCAGCTGCCGAGGAGATCACCGGTAAGTGCCTTCAATTCCCCGGTTTCACATGCCACACACCACCACTACATGTTCCCTTCTTTGTTGTATGCATCGTAATATTGGTCGCTCAATATGCGGGTATTACCTGAGTCGCTTTTTGCTGACCTTGTCTCTCCAGTTGCACCGCAAGTCAATGCGATGGTTTCGGGAACGCGGTCCCGTCAAGAGACGGCATCAAGTGTGGCATCGGATTCCTCAACCGTGTTCACCTCAGCTACCCCATCCTTGGGAAGTGGTTACACGACCCCTCTCACTAGCAACTCGGCCACGCCGACTCCGGCAGAGTCCCTGGTGAAGCCCGGCTCGAGCAGGCCGCTGACGAGGATTGAGGTGCACTTGCCCTCCGCGAAGCCTCCAACCCGGAGCCTTCGCCAGAGCATCTACTCCATGGGCAGCAAGCGCAAGCGGGATGTTGTCGATGACAGCCAAGATGAAGACGACGATTTCTCTGACAACTCCCCCGATGCCATTCTTGCGCGAAAGCTGCAGGCACAAGAAGATGCGACTTCATCTCAGCTGGTCCGGTCCCAGCCCCCTCCTAGACCTGGACCTGTGGCTCGCCGTGGCATGCGATCAGATGCCCCGGCAGCTACCGGGCGCACTGCGAGGGTCGCAGGATTGAGGAGCGATGGCAATGAAGCGACCTCGACGACACCTCGATCCGCCATCGGCGCGAACCGTCCGGCACCGACCAGAGCCGCGAGCTCTGGCGAACCTGCAGCCAAGAAAACGGCAATTTATGATACAGACGACCCCGACTACGCCTTTTTGAGACCTGCCGACGACGATAGCGACGATGATAGCGACGATGCACTAGATTCCGATGCCATAGAGCAACTTTGGTACCACGCGACGGGAATTCCGCCCAGGCGCAAAGGCCCAGCCGTGCCGACCCGACGGCGAGGAACTAAGGGAGCGGACGCGGCACCTGCCCGCGTCCCAGACTCCGACGAGGAGGACGGCGAGTCTTCCTGGGACGAGTACATTAGCGACGACGTCTATAGCCTGGAGGAAGAGGACGAGCCTGGCGATGCCGACCAGGTTGCAGGCCAGACTGGCCTGGGCGACGCAGATGTTGTGCCCCCCCGGGGCGCGTTGCAACGTGCGATGGAGAATCGCCGTGCTTACCGCGCTTATGCCAGCACTCGCAGGGTTCGGAAAGACCGATCCCGACTCGAGCAGCATCACCCGGAGCTCACCACCATGTGGACCGAGCTCGAAAGCATGCCCATCTTGAAGGCCGGCAAGGCTAAACAACCCACGTCGATTTCTCGCCAACTGAAGCCGTTCCAGCTCGAGGGTCTTGCCTGGATGACGGCAATGGAGAAGACCGACTGGAAGGGTGGGCTGCTTGGGGACGAAATGGGCCTCGGCAAGACCATCCAGGCCGTCTCGCTCATCATGTCCGACTTCCCCGCCAAGAAGCCTTCCCTCGTTCTGGTGCCACCCGTGGCCTTGATGCAGTGGATGACCGAAATCGAGTCGTACACGGACGGGACCCTCAAGACTCTCGTCTTTCACGGCACCAATTCCAAGTCGAAGAATCTCACCGTTAAGGACATCAAGAAGTACGACGTCATCATCATGTCGTACAACAGCCTGGAGTCGGTGTACAGGAAGCAGGAAAAGGGTTTCAAGCGCAAGGACGGCCTCTTCAAGGAGAAGTCCATCATCCATCAGACGGACTTTCACCGCATCATCCTCGACGAGGCCCACTGCATCAAGACCCGGTCAACCATGACGGCCAAGGCGTGCTTTGCCCTCAAAGTCACGTACCGATGGTGCCTCTCCGGCACGCCCCTGCAGAATCGTATTGGCGAGTTCTTCTCACTGATCCGCTTCCTCAACGTCCGCCCCTTTGCCTGCTACCTCTGCAAGTCATGCCCATGCTCCACCATGGAGTGGCAGATGGACGATGACAACCGCTGCACAGGCTGCGGGCACGGCGCAATGCAGCACGTCTCCGTCTTCAACCAGGAACTGCTCAACCCTATCCAGAAGTACGGCAACAAGGGCCAGGGTGCTGAGGCATTCAAGAAGCTGCGCATCCTGACGGACCGAATCATGCTACGTCGGCTCAAGAAAGACCACACCGACTCGATGGAGCTCCCAGTCAAGGAGATTAACGTCGAGCGCCAGTTTTTTGGCGAGGAGGAGAACGATTTTGCCAACAGCATCATGACCAGCGGCCAGCGCAAATTCGACACGTACGTCGCCAGCGGAGTTCTGCTCAACAACTACGCCAACATCTTTGGCCTCATCATGCAGATGCGGCAGGTGGCCGACCACCCGGACCTGATCCTGAAGAAGAACAGCGAGGGCGGACAGAACATTCTCGTGTGCAGCATCTGCGACGAACCAGCCGAGGATGCGATTCGATCCCGGTGCAAGCACGACTTCTGCCGCACCTGCGTCAAGAGTTATCTGAACTCGACGACGGATCCAAACTGCCCGCGGTGCCACATCCCGCTGTCGATTGACCTGGAGCAGCCGGAGATGGAGCAGGACGAGGTGCAGGTCAAGCAGTCGTCGATCATCAACCGGATCAAGATGGAGAACTGGACGTCGTCGTCCAAGATCGAACTGCTGGTGCATGAGCTGCACAAGCTCCGGTCCGACAATGCCTCGCACAAGTCCATCATCTTTTCCCAGTTCACGACCATGCTGCAGCTTATCGAGTGGCGCCTGCGTCGTGCGGGCATCACGACGGTCATGCTCGACGGTAGTATGTCACCAGCCCAGCGGCAGGCCTCGATCACGCACTTCATGACCAATGTCGACGTCGAGGTGTTCCTAGTGTCCTTGAAGGCCGGCGGCGTTGCCTTGAACCTCACCGAGGCGTCTCGGGTGTTTATTGTCGATCCGTGGTGGAATCCTGCAGCGTAAGTTCCTCTGTTGCATTGGAGATGATTGCGATGCTGACATCCAAATAGTGAGTGGCAGTCTGCCGACCGTTGCCATCGCATCGGCCAGACCCGCCCGTGCACCATCACCAGGCTCTGCATCGAAGACTCGGTCGAGAGCCGCATGGTGTTGCTTCAGGAGAAGAAGACTAATATGATCAACTCGACGATCAACGCTGACGATGCGGCGATGGATTCGCTCAGCCCGGAGGACCTGCAGTTCCTCTTCCGCGGAACTTAAGGGCGGAATGCCCACGGAGGTTCAGCGTGTCTTGTGTTGTATTGTTTTTTTTTTTTTGTTGTTTTTCGTTGCTGGACTTTTGCTTTGCTACGCCTTGATATGATGTTACCTCTTCCCCCTTGGCAGGCATCCTCACCCCGGATATCAGTTGCCGTGTTGCCCACACATTGGGCTGTCGGCTGACGGGTACGTGGGTGGGATGTGAAAAAGCACGACAGATTTGGGATGGAGGGTGATGTATGTACGGTATAGAACATGGACACGGCTACGGATGGGTCTGGGGGAGTCTGGGGTGGCCAGGCTCGGATAGCTTTGCAGTTCATGGAGGGTCAGCTTTTTGTAATTAATATCCCGTCTTCTTCTGAAGAGACACACCACATACCCTCCAACTCTCACGGAGCAGACTTGGTGTTCCCGTTCTGGGAAGTTGGCAAGTGCCCATGTGACATCAAAAAGGCTCGGCCGAAGCTGGCAAACCGGGACATGTCAAGCTGGAGGTGAGTTTGACAACCCCACATCGGCTTGGTTGCCGGGCTTGCCCCACCATCAGTTCGCCCCAATGCGGGGTAGAAGCGGGCGCACCAGCCCTGCGGACGGGCCGCATGATCACGCGCGATTGGGCGGGAGCTGCGGAGATCCCTGCCAGTTCTGTTACAAGAGACGCAAGCTGGGGCAGGTAAGGAGCGGGAGACCGGGTAAGGAGCACGAGCGTCATCTTGTTCGTGTTTCTCTCCCTCCTCCTCCTCTTGCCTGCTGTTGGGTGCTTGCTTCATCTTGTTCGATTTTCCATTCTCTCCATCTTGCATAGTTGCGTTGTATGTTTCTGGATATTCCACAACGGCAACTGAAGCATTGGTAGTGTGTCAGCATCAGCATATCCCGTTCACTTCTTTGGCCTGTTGGTCCGGATCCGAGGCCGCCGCTCTGTGCCGCCCGACCTTCCTCGACCCGTTCCAACAGCTTGTTTTCCGACCTCGTGCTGGGCGACGAGCAAGTTTCCTTGCCTCTCTCGCCGCCGCGCATGTCCTGGTTGTGAGGAGCCGCCGAATTGGTTAACCCGGCCTCCTCCCGGCTTTCCCTTCCTCTTCTTCTTGGATATCTCCCCCCCGCCGAGCCAGCTAGTCCAACATGCGATTCGACCTCCTGGCGCTGGCCGCTGTGGCCGCCGCGTCGACCCTCACCCCCAACGTGCTGCCGCTCATCGTCCGGAACCCGTACCTGAGCACCTGGCTCTACAATGCCCGCGATCCTCCCTGGGAGAACTGGCCCATGTTCTACACGGGCGCTCATGTGCGCTAACCTTTGCCCATTGTGTGCCTGCCCTGTCCCGCTGACGCAGAAGCACAGGTCGGCTTCTCGGTCATGGCGTCCGTCCCGGACACGGGCACCGTCTACCCACTCCTCGGACGCGCGCAGGACTCGCTGAACCGCAACCACCGCGCCTACAAGATCGCCTACCCGGACTACCTCGGCGCGACCTTTGACGCGTCGACGACGAACCTGACGTACCAGATCCCCGGGAGCGCCACGCGCCTGACGCTGTCGTTCCTCTCGCCCATCACGCCGTCGTCCACCTTCCGGCAGTCGATTCCGGCGTCGTACCTGACGGTTATTGTCGAGGGGTGCCTGGACGTTAACATCTACACCGACACCAACGGCGAGTGGGTCACGGGGAATAGGGGCAACCAGGTCCGCTGGGAGCTGCAGAGGCTGTCGCGGTCTAAGAGCACCGGCCTCTGGGGCCCGAAGCTCAAGACGTGGAAGGTGTCGCGGATGCACCAGGAGCTGTTCACCGAGTTCGCTGATCGCGCCGAGTGGGGAACCATGTACTTTTCCGGCCCGGAGGACGTTCAGCACCAGAGTGGCACGTCTGCCCTCCTCCGCCAGCACTTCGCCGAGAAGGGCTTCCTGAAGAACGAAGTCGACAAGAAGTTCCGCCGGGTCATGGAGGAGGAGCCCGTGTTTGCCTTTTCCAAGTCGTTCCGGCTTTCCGGCGGCGGGAAGCGGGACACCTGCCACCCCAAGACGGACAGCGTCACCTTCACGTTCGCGCTGGTCCAGGACCTCGTCGTCCAGTTTGCCCGTGCTAAGGGCATGACCAACATGAAGCCCCTCTGGCAGTCGTACATCTCCGGCGCGCACGACATGATCGCGTACCACTACGATGACTTCGAGACCGCCGCCGCCCTGGCGCGGAACTACTCGGACGCCCTCGCGGAAGACGCCTACAACTCCGGCTCGGCCGACTACCAAGACATTGCCGCGCTCTCGGCCCGCCAGGTCCTCGGCGCGACCCAATTCTCGGGCACCCCGGACGACCCCATCATCTTCCTCAAGGAGATTTCCTCCAACGGTAATTTCCAAACCGTCGACGTCATCTTCCCGGCCTTTCCCTTCTTCCTGTACACCAACCCCAAGTGGCTGGCCTACCTCCTCGAGCCGCTGCTCGAGCACCAGCTGAGCGGCCAGTACCCCAACGACTACAGCATGCATGACCTCGGCTCGCACTTCCCCAACGCAACGGGCCACCCGGATGGGAGGGACGAGTATATGCCCGTCGAGGAGTGCGGCAACATGCTCATCATGGGCCTGGCGCTAGCCAACGCGCTGCGGTATGACACCGACCCCGTGTTTGCGCGGGCCGCGGTGGCGCCGAATGTGGAAACCCACGCGGGGTTTGATCAGTGGAGTAACTGCATCGACAAGCACGGGCTGGACAAGCGCGACAGCGACGACGAGGACGGCACGGGTGTTAACCTCACGGGCGGTAAGGCCGCCGAGAAGTGGCTGTCGCGCTCGTACAAGCTCTGGAAGCAATGGACGGGCTATTTGGTGCGGGAGTCGCTCATCCCGCACAACCAGCTCTGCACGGACGACTTTGCCGGCTGGCTGGCGAACCAGACCAACCTCGCACTCAAGGGCATCATCGGGATCAAGGCCATGAGCGAGATCGCCGACCTGGTCGGGCAGGACGCCGACGCCAAGCACTACCGCGCCATCGCCGACGAGTACATCGACAAGTGGCAGGAGTACGGCATCTCGCGCGACCAGACGCACGCCAAACTCGCGTACACGTGGTACGGCTCGTGGACCACCATCTACAACCTGTATGCCGACTCGCTGCTGTGCTTCCATGTTAAGGACGGCGAGAAGAAGGAGGAGCGGGCGTCCGATGGCGGCCAGAAGCCGATCGGGCCCCCCGGTGGTGGGGACGGGACGTTTGTGCCGGATAAGGTGTACCAGATGCAGAGTGATTGGTATCATGCGGTGCTGCAGCGGTATGGGTTGCCGCTGGACTCGAGGCATTTGTATACCAAGAGTGATTGGGAATTTTTTGCGGCGGCGGTGACGGGGAGGAAGACGCGGACAGAGATCTTGACGGCTGTGGCGAGGTGGGTGAATGAGACTGTTGTTGGTAGGTTTGCCCCTTTCCTTTTTGTTGTTTTTTTGGTCGCCTGGGAGTCTCCAGGATGGGGGAGGGACAAGTCAAGGGGAGAGAGAATGAAGCACGACTAACAAGCCCGATTCCTAGATCGTCCATTGACGGACTTGTACGAGACCGAGGGCCGGGGAGAGTTCCCGCGCGGCGTCTACTTCATGGCGCGGCCGGTGGTGGGCGGGCACTTTGCGTTCCTGGCGCTAGAGCGGGCGTGCGGCGGCAAGGCGGTCGAGGCGCTGCGGTTCCTGGACGAGAAGCCGCCTGCGGCGATCAATGTCGAGCGCGTGCTGCAGGTGGAGAGGCATGCTGCTGTGATGGTTGGTGATGGTGACCTCTAGGTAAGGGACTGAGGTCTCATGGGGCATGTGGTGGCGTCGTGTGTTCTGTTCCCTTTTCGGAGGGTTTGGCTGCCGGCTTGGTGCTGTCGGAGCTGAGGTAAGGGTATCCAGGTAAGGCAGCGGTCGTGGGTCTTGGACTGTAGCGAGAGTTGCATGGTATCGGTATCGTACATACGAAATATCTCTGTTGCTGTTGCAAACGGCGCTTCGATCTGTCTGGCACCACCTCCTTATGTTGCACGTGCCCCGCCGGGATCGGATCTTGGTGGTGCCGTGCCGGCACTTTCGCACTGTCTGTCTGGAGGTTGCATTGCTGTGCGACGGTCGAGGGTCGTGTGCGGGTGATCAGTCCATGCATGAGCACCTTGACATCGGGGCGACCAATTGCCAGCAGCCCTCAGCGCGCCCGAGGCGCCGTGTCCAATGGATGCCAACACTTGTGCAGCCTTGCCATGGTTGCCGCCCGTGGACGTCCAATGGTATTGCTGAGGACAGAGCCTGGTGAGGAGGCGCTGCAGATGACCAGAGGCAGTGCCGCAGTTGCTGCAGCGGATTGCAGGATTGTTGAGAAAGTGGCAGCACAGAGGACGCAGAGGAGAGCAGAACATTGAAAATCGGAAGTGTCTGGCCTGAAATCAATCCCTGGCGGCATCTCGATCTCAGCAGCCGGGGGGAATCATCAGGCGCCGTGCTAACTGCATGCGGCTAGCGCCCTGTGCTCCATATGCAATAACGGAAACGAGCGCGACTGGGAAACGTGGTTGCACGCATCGTCGCCGCCAAAAAATTTCGCCTCTCCTCGTCTCTCCCGCCCCCGTGTTGCCTCACCTCGCCCACGCACCTCTCTGCCCTGCCATTTCCCGGTGCATCTCTTCTTTGCCGTTTCCATCCATCGGCACCCACCCACCATCTCACCACATTCTCGCCCTACCTGCGCGGGAACATACAATACACCGCTTTAATTTTCGACCGCGACCAACTCGGTTCTCGGCCGGATCCGTTTGCTGGACCCTTTGTTTTTTCTCCTTCCCCATCAACCAGGCGACGCTCTCCACATCACAAGGTCGACCGGCTCCGCCAGCCTTCTTCTTCCAACTACCCATCAACAAAACAACAACCACACTACACATTTAATCTATCACCATGGCCACCACCTCGATGGATTACGAGGCCACTGGCGAGCGCTACGATGGTAAGTCGCCTGTTGCTCGTTTGTTTCGTCACCATGACGGTTTGCGCGTGCGCGTCGTGTCGACCATCATCACGCTTTACCGCCTGCGCCGACTGTTGCCGACCACCACCGACCAATGCTAACCGTCCGCCTCCAGACGATGGCCCTCGCTACGACCGCGACCGTAGTGCGTCGCCGCGTCGCGATGACGGCCACGACTCGCGCCGCCGCTCCATGTCCCCCAACGGCAACGACCGGTACGTCGGAAGACACAATAAATATCCACAATGCAGCCTTCGCAGAGCCGCCCGCTAATTCCCGCAGCAGCGCTCCCATCAAGAATGACAGCGGCAGCAAGGACGATGAGGGCGCCCTGAACCCGGGCTCCAACCTCTTCGTCACCGGCATCCACGCTCGCATCGAGGAGGCCGAGATCACCCGCCTGTTCGAGAAGTACGGCGAGGTCGAGAAGTGCCAGATCATGAAGGACCCCCACTCGGGCGAGTCGCGCGGCTTCGGCTTCGTCAAGATGGTCACCTCCGACATGGCTGACGCCGCCATGGAGGGTCTGCGCGGTGAGGTCATCGAGGGCCGTACCCTCAACATTGAGAAGGCTCGCCGTGTCCGCCCTCGCACCCCCACCCCGGGCAAGTACTTCGGCCCTCCTAAGCGTGGTAAGTTAACGGCCTCCCTCTCTGTGGTTGTCGTGGCAGGTGACTAAGTATAACAGAGGATGGTCGTGGCGGGCGTTTCGATGACCGTCGCCGTGGCGGATACGGTGGTGGCTATGGTCGTGACGATTCGTACCGTGGCGGGCAGCGCGGTTACGGTCGTGACGACCGTGGCTACGACCGCGGTTACGACCGTGGTTATGACCGTGGCTACGGCGGCGGTGGCGGTGGCGGCCGCGACTACCGTGACGACCGCGGCTACAGCCGTGAGTATCGCGAGGACCGTGGCTATGACCGTCGCGAGCGTGGCGGCGGCGGCGGTGGTGGTGACGACGCCTATGGTGGCAGCCGCGTTGACCGCTACGGTGGTGGTGGTGGTGGCGGCCGCGAGGATCGCGAGCGCTATGGTGGCGGCGGCCGTGGTGGTGATGACCGCCGTGGTCCTAGCTACGAGCGCGAGCGTTACGACCGGCCCAGCGACCGCGAGTCTCGCCCCCGCGACTCTGCGCCCGGCGCTGCTGGCGGCTATGGCGACGCGGCTCCTCGCGGCGAAGCCCGTGAGCCCTACGGTAACCTTCCATGAACTCTCCGCTCCGACAAAAGATCTTGGGCATGCTAACCGTCCACAGGCGGCCGTTAAATGCGCCACTCTACCCCGACAGCTGCGTCTCGAGGCTACCCGCCATATCTGACATGTCGCAGACCAGATTTCTTTTTGTTTTCTCGTTTTTGCTTTGGCAAGGGCACATAATTCGGATATCCCCCACCCCCAAAATTCGATCGATTGGAGTTCACGGCAGGCAATGGGAGGGTTCATGGCCCTGTTTCGGCATATCGCCCCAATATCAGTCCCCTGGGTCTTTAGCCATTGGTGGTGCGACACTCGACTTTTCATGGCAAATGGGATCTGGCTCGGTCTGCAGCAGCACTAGTCGACGTGGTCTGAAGGGCCCCCATCTACTACCCCCCTCTTCGCTCCCCTCGGCTTGGATCAGAAAACGGAGTAGATGGAAGCCGCCTTGTACGATTATCTTTCTCTCTTTGCGCCTTTTCACGGCACAGGCGGCATATCACTACGCGTGACGACTCTGCAACAGCAGCAGCACTTTCTTCGCCGGGGGGTTCTCTCTTCCGTAGTCGGCATGATTCGCAACCCAGCATTTCGTCAACCCACAGCAGCAACCATTGATCGTGACAACCAACGCGCAAAAAAAAAAAAAAAGACAAGAAATGCCCGTCGATTTTGCGTGGCACGCATCGTCTTTTTTCCCCTCTGGGCCGACTGATCGACCCGTTTTGGGGGGGAGTCCAGTACACACTCTTTCCTCGGCCCTGTAAATACGATTCCCGACACGGTATTGCCGCCGCGCTTGCGTCCTTCCTTGAACCGTCCGCCTGTCCGCCCCATCGTCTGCAACTATACCCGCAACCCTCGTCGTCCTGCCTTGTGCGTGAAACCGTGCAATACTCTCGCCCGCCCGCCAGTTGTTCGTCCCCGCTAGACGATGATGAGGATGGGTTTGTTGAGTGCGGACACTCATCCCCGCCCCCCGTCCCCCCTCCGTTTGCACGGAATGAATTCTCAGGGTGGGGCAGCAGGTGAATTTTGGAGGGTTTTGCTAACTAATTAACTGATTGTGCTAACTGTTGGACGGGGTCTTCTTGTTTTACGGAGCAAAGTTAACCTTGGATATTTTTAGGTCTCGCGGACCGTGTCAGAATCAGGTGTCGTTCGAAGAGAGTCCGCGCACCCTGTCTGTTGTCGTTTCGACTTTTAGAGTTTCGAACGCCTGGCCTGTCAAACCGGCCAACCAAACCAACCAGTCAACCCAGTCAGCCGTTGTTGTGGTTGTTATGGTTGTTCCTGTCCCGGCAGATCCGTCCCCCGTCGATCGATCGTCAGGGGCCAGGCTTGGTGTTTTAGGCGTGTCAAAACGCCTGTCCGTCGATCGCCAAGGCCCCTTAACCCACCCCTGAGGCCCCGACTTTGTTTCCCCACCTGGGGGGGGCCGAACGGGTGCCGGACGTCCCGTTCATGCCGGATCGGGCTGGGGGGATGCCGGGGCGGGGAAGACCTGGTGAGGTTGGCTGGGGAGTTGGTGGGTTTTGGGTTGTGGGAGGTGAAGTGAGTTCTGGCCTGGCTGTTGTTGTGCTGGCCGGCGCTGGAGTCGGGTGAGGGTATGGTGATGGTGAGGTCGGTGCGTGCCTCGCTCGCTCGGGATGGCCGGGCTTGGCCTCGCGTGGTCTGTCCGGTTTGTCTCACTTGATACCGTGCGCCGGCTTGGCTGGTGCGTGGGGCGGCTGAGACTTGGACTGGGGATTGGCTGGTGGGGTGAGACAATGTAGGGTGGTGAGTTGACGTCTTGTCTTCTTTTGTGTTGTCTTTTTGTGTTGTCTTTTTGTGTTGTCTTTTTGTGTTGTCTTTTTGTGTTGTCTTTTTGGTTCATGTCTCTTTTGTTTCTTGGTCGCATACTATGGTTGTTATCCGTTGAGGGATAACATCCGTCTTGTCTTATGCTACAGGAACCGCGTTGGTTCCTGTTTCTCGCTGGTTACCGATTCAATGCCTCGAGTTGTCTTCGACTTGACACCGAGACTCGACTTGCACTTGCAGCATGCATCACTGCCATTGCAAGCAAGTTGGTAGTTTGCTGTCTTCAGAAAGAACTTAATTGACGATCGATTTACACTGTTTGGCCCACCGATGCCCAGTTGACTCTGACAATGCATGTACACCACTTGTCCCATTGGACTGTTTGGCAATGCATTTACGTTCCTGTATCCATCCACCCGCAGTTGGCTGCCAGGTGTTAACCGGGGAAGAAGACCTAAATTCCGAAGAATGGAGAAACCCAGGCTATCAAAGGAGCGAAAAGTCTCCGAGTCCTACGCCAGCGCCATTGGAGAGTGTTCCTGTTGTGTCAGGCTTCTGACAACACGCGGCACTCGGGGTGGGAAACTCTCCAGTTCCCCGATTCAGGCAGGCTGGTGACGAGGCTCGAGGGTGAGTCACAGTATCGGGGAGGACTCGAGGAGAAAGGGATCATGGAAGGGGGAGGCATCGGCATCGTATTGCCAGAAGGATGCCGCGTTTAAACCTGGCGATCGATCCGTACTCGTCAGGGGGGTGACGACGTCAGAGTTGCTAAACAAGTTTGTCGTTCTTGAATCGCGCGGTGACAACTGAGAGTGACATTGTAGTTGAACTCTGGCATGGCACAGACGCAGCGTGGGAAATGTTGGGGCAGTCAGCCGAGATAAACCGAAATAACCAAGTTAGCAGCCGTCGGGAAAGATTGCACCGCGCACCGCGGTCGGAAGCATGTCCAGTCGGTCGGTAGCTTGGTCTGACAGCCGAGATGTGTGTGTCCACACGGGAAGTTGGCTGACACCCACCAGCAATTGGAAGCCAGGACCAACACCACCACCACGACCACCGCCACTAGTTATCAGAACCCGCACAACAGCAAAGCGGCTAACACGGCACATGGAGCTGTGACCGCTGGGCGGGCATCAGTGAGTCAAATCGCGGAGTCCGCACCCCCCCCCCCACGGGCCACGGTCTCGAACGCGAGAGGACAACCAACAGCAAGGCTAGGTCCCGCGATTGCGTATTGCGCCAGAACAGAAAAAAAAATATGAAAAAAGACGCCTCGCAAAAAAAGAGGAACCCCAATTAAACGGAGCAAATGGCAGAATTCCCCGATATCTCCGAGTCGTCTTGGTCAGCAGAAAGCTGGGGTGACGCGCGCGTGGTGGTGGAGGTGGAGCCTGGGGCGGGCCTGGGGCAGCAAGGCAGAGAGGAGAATGGGAAGCCAAGCTGGGGCCAAGCCGGGGCAGGCCGCGCGAGCGCAATTGTTTGGTTGTTTTTTGGAGCTTCCATTGAGGTCTGTTTGGGGAAGGAAAGTGAAGTGGCCCACCCACTCGGGGCTCGATTCCCGCTCGATTCTTCCCACGCGCCGCCCCAGCTCCATCCATGCCCGCCCGCCTGCCTGCCTGCCTGGGTGCCTTGCGCCTCCTGCCGCACGCACACCACAAATCGTGGTCGGTGTCTTCTCTTGCCGTGGTCCGACGAATGGGTCCCTGCTCCAGCAGCGTGTGATGCTGGGGAGCGGAGCTGGTTGGGGCTAGGCAAGGTGTCATGCCGGGCCTGCGCTAGCTCGTCGAGCCTGGTTCATTGTGGTGCTCGGCCGACACGCACGCGCATCCAATTCCATCCATCCATCCCATCCATCCCAGCCAGGGAAGGAGGATGGGGAAACGGGAATGAGGGGAGGGGAGGCGGGGAGGCAAGGAGGAGGCGAGGAGGACGAGGAGGCGAGGAACGGCAGCAGCACCAGCGGGACAAGACGGGGGTCGGGCCAGAGTCGGCCGATTTTTTTTGGTTCCTTCTTTTTGGAGACGTGATATTTGAAGGTGTGGTGCCGCCCTCGCTCTCGGTTCCTGGTCTGTGGGTTAAGTGTATGTAAGTGCCCAAGGCGGTATTAGCATCCATGCCCCCAGGCCACCATCCCGCTCGTTCTCTCCGTCCCCGTCTCCGCTCCCGTGTGGGTTTTGCATTTGATTAACATCCACATCGCTGCCGTCGCCATAGTCGTCTCTCATTGCGCCGTTTCGTTTCGTTTTTGTTTTGCTCTCTCGCCTGGGATCCCAGCTCCAGCCAGCCAGTTCGGTCCCTCGTCTGTTTCCACACGCCATCAGCGACCCGGACCCGGCACCCAGCACTCTCGAGTCTCTCGACGGATAGCGCATATATCTTGGCAGAGTATTAATACCGGGCCTCTCGCCCTGCCCTGGTGGGCCTACCCCGGACCTCGCAGATCTCGCCTCAGGCTTGAATCTCGCAACCATGGCGGACGGCTCAAGTTCAGAAGAAAAGCACCAGGAGGCGGCTGCCGCCCCTGAACGGCCACCGTCCTCGTCCACACGGCCCCCTTCAGCCCACAATGCCTCGTCGTACGAGGACCAGGAGAAAGCGGCCGAGCACGAGCAGATACGGGTCGCAGACAGCATCGCCGACGACGATGACGCCGCCAGGAGAAACAACCTCGACCGCATGAAGAGCGCCGCCACCGTCACCAGCGTATCCAGCACCCTCGCCACGGGGATGCTGCCCGAGGACAAGCCATGGTACAAGCAGCCGAATCCGTTGCGATGGGGCGGCACGCCCCCGGTGCCCACGGAGAAGACGGTGTCGCCAGAGCACAAGGCCGGCTTCCTCAGCGCGCTGGTGTTTCAGTGGATCTCGCCGCTCATGACCCGCGGCTACAAGCGCCCGCTCGAGTTCAACGACATCTACAGCATCAACCCGGACCGCGCCGTCGACCCCCTAACCGACAAGATGCGCGCCGCCTTCCGCCGCCGCGTCGACGCCGGCGAGAAGTTCCCCCTCCTGTGGGCCATCAACGAGACCTTCTTCTGGGAGTTCTGGCTGGGCGGCTGCTGCAGTCTGCTGTCCTCCATCATGCAGGTCATGTCGCCCTTCACCCTGCGCTACCTGATCCAGTTCGCCGCCGACGCCTACGTCGCGAGCCTCCAGGGCCTGCCCGCCCCGCACATCGGCCGCGGCGTCGGCCTCGTCATTGGCGTGACCGCCATGCAGATCATCCAGAGCTTGGCCACAAACCACTTCATCTACCGCGGCATGGTCGTCGGCGGCATGGTGAGAGCCTCGCTCATCAGCGTCATCTACGAGAAGTCGCTGGTTATCTCGGGCCGTGCCAAGGCCGGCGGCGCCGACCTGCCCGATATCCCCGCCGCCAGGGCGGCCGAGAAGAAGAACCAGGAGGACGCCGCGAAGAGGGGAGGCAAGAACAAGAAGGGGCCGGGAGGCCAGCCTGGTGTCTCCGGGGACGGCGTCGGTTGGGGCAACGGGAGAATTGTGAGTAAACAACAGGAGGAGCTGCAGCAGGAAAGTGTGGCGCCGCCCAAGCTAACAGATTTCGCCTCCAGATGGCCCTCATGAATGTCGACACCTACAGAATTGACCAGGCCTTTGGTCTGTTCCACATCCTCTGGACCGCCCCCATCTCCTGCCTCATCACCCTGGCCATGCTGCTCGTCAACCTGACTTACAGCGCCCTGGCCGGTTTCGCCCTGCTCGTCATTGGCGTCCCGCTGCTGGCCCGTGCCGTCAAGGGCTTATTCGCACGGAGAAAGGAGATCAACAAGATCACGGACCAGCGTGTGAGCCTGACCCAGGAGATCCTGCAGTCGGTCCGCTTCGTCAAGTTCTTTGGCTGGGAGAACTCGTTCATGCACCGCCTCGAGGAGTTCCGCAACCGCGAGGTCAAGGCCATCCAGGTCGTCCTGGCCATCCGCAACGCCATCATGGCCATCTCCCTGTCCCTGCCCATCTTCGCCTCCATGCTCGCCTTCATCACCTACTCCCTGACCAACCACAACCTCGCCCCCGCCCAGGTGTTCTCCTCCCTGGCCCTGTTCAACGGCCTGCGCATGCCGCTCAACATGCTCCCGCTCGTCATCGGCCAGGTCACCGACGCCATGTCCTCGCTCTCGCGTATCCAGGAGTTTCTCCTGGCCGAGGAGCGCGAGGAGGAGGCCATCTACAAGGAGGATGCCCCCAACGCCGTCGAGATGCGGGACGCTTCCTTCACCTGGGAGCGGACACCGACTCAGGATCCCGATGCGACCGTTGCCGCCGCGCCCGTGAAGGGCAAGGAGAAGAAGGCGCCGAGCCCGGCTGAAGGAAACGCTGACACCTCGGCGGTTGATTCGAGCGAGGAGGCTAGCACAATTGCCGAGGAGCGTGAGCCGTTCAAGCTCCAGGGCCTGAACTTTGAGGTTGGCAGGAACGAGCTCATTGCTGTGATTGGCACTGTGGGCAGTGGCAAGACGTCCCTGCTGGCTGCCCTGGCTGGTGATATGCGCCAGACCGACGGCGAGGTTGTCCTGGGCGCCTCCAGGGCGTTCTGCCCGCAGTATGCGTGGATCCAGAACGCGACGGTCAAGCAGAATATTCTGTTTGGCAAGGAGATGGATAAGCAGTGGTATGCGGATGTTATCAAGGCGTGAGTGTTTCTCCTCTCCCGGCCTTTCCTCTCCAAGCATGCTAACAAGCTACAGATGCGCTCTACAACCCGATTTGGACATGCTTCCCAACAACGACCTGACGGAAATCGGCGAACGCGGCATCACCATCTCTGGCGGCCAGAAGCAACGCCTCAACATCGCCCGCGCCATCTACTTCGACGCCGACATCGTCCTGCTCGACGACCCCCTGAGCGCCGTCGACGCCCACGTCGGCCGCCACATCTTCGACAATGCCATCCTCGGCCTGCTCAAGGACAAGTGCCGCATCCTGGCCACGCACCAGCTGTGGGTGCTGAACCGCTGCGACCGCATCATCTGGATGGAGGGCGGCAAGATCCAGGCCATCGACACGTTCGACAACCTCATGGCCAACTCGGAGGGCTTCCAGCAGCTCATGGAGTCGACGGCCGTCGAGGAGAAGAAGGACGAGGGCGCGGTCGCCCAGGTCCCCGGCGACAACGGCCAGCCCAAGAAAGGCAAGAAGAAGGGCAAGGGCCTGATGCAGTCCGAGGAGCGCGCCGTCGCGAGCGTGCCGTGGTCGGTCTATACCTCTTACGTCCGCGCGTCGGGCACCATCCTCAACGCACCCCTGGTTTTGATCCTCCTGATCCTCTCCCAGGGCGCCAACATCACCACCAGTCTCTGGCTGTCGTGGTGGACGGCCGACAAGTTCGGCTACAACATGGGCACGTACATCGGCGTGTACGCGGGCCTCGGTGCCACCCAGGCGCTAGTCATGTTCGCCTTCATGGTCTCGCTGTCCATGTTTGGCACGTCATCCAGCAAGGTGATGCTGCGTGAGGCCGTGGCGCGGGTGTTGCGCGCGCCCATGTCCTTCTTCGACACGACCCCCCTCGGCCGCATCACGAACCGCTTCAGCCGCGACGTCGACGTCATGGACAACACGCTGACGGACGCGATGCGCATGTACTTTTTCAGCGTCGGCAGCATCATTGCCGTCTTTGCGCTCATCATCGCCTACTTCTACTACTTCGCCATCGCGCTCGTGCCGCTGTTTTGTATTTTCCTGCTGGCGACGAGCTACTACCGCGCGTCGGCGCGCGAGGTCAAGCGCATCGAGTCGGTCCTGCGGTCCACGCTCTCGGCCAAGTTCTCCGAGGGCCTGTCGGGCATCGCCTGCATTCGCGCGTACGGCCTCAAGGACCGGTTTATTGCCGACATCCGCAAGGCCATCGACGAGGTCAACTCGGCCTACTACCTGACCTTTTCCAACCAACGCTGGCTGTCGATGCGCCTCGACATGATCGGCAACTGCCTCGTCTTCACCACCGGCATCCTGGTCGTGACCTCGCGCTTCTCCGTCAGCCCGTCCATCGGCGGGCTGGTGCTCTCCTACATCCTCGCCATCGTGCAGATGATCCAGTTCACAGTGCGCCAGCTCGCCGAAGTCGAAAACGGCATGAACTCGGTCGAGCGTCTGCGCTACTACGGCACCGAGCTCGAGCAGGAAGCGCCCCTCAAGACCATCGACGTGCGCAAGTCGTGGCCGGAAAAGGGCGAGATCGTCTTCGACAACGTCGAGATGCGCTACCGCACCGGCCTCCCGCTCGTCCTGCAGGGCCTGACCATGCACATCCGCGGCGGCGAGCGCATCGGCATCGTCGGCCGCACCGGCGCGGGCAAGAGCTCCATCATGTCGACTTTGTTCCGGCTGGTCGAGCTCTCCGGCGGGCACATCACCATCGACGGGCTGGACATCTCCACCATCGGCCTGCACGACCTCCGCTCGCGCCTGGCCATCATCCCTCAGGATCCAACCCTCTTTCGCGGCACGGTCCGCAGCAACCTCGACCCCTTCGGCGAGCACACCGACCTGGAGCTGTGGTCGGCCCTGCGCCAGGCGGATCTCGTCCCCACCGACGCCCCCGCGCCGGGGTCCGAGTCAGACGGCACCGCCACCCCGACCAAGGACGCCACCGGCCGCATCCACCTCGACTCGGTCGTCGAAGAGGATGGCCTCAACTTCTCCCTTGGCCAGCGGCAGCTTATGGCGCTGGCCCGTGCCCTCGTGCGCGGCTCGCAGATCATCGTCTGCGACGAGGCCACCTCCAGCGTGGACATGGAGACGGACGACAAGATCCAGGCTACCATTGCCTCTGGCTTCAAGGGCAAGACTTTGCTGTGTATCGCCCATCGGTTGAGGACGATTATCGGGTATGATCGGATCTGTGTGATGGATAAAGGGCGGATTGCGGAGATGGGACCGCCGAGTGAACTGTGGGGGATGGAAGGGGGGATTTTTAGGGGGATGTGTGAGAGGAGTGGGATAAGGGGGGAGGATATTAAGGAGGCGAGGGAGGAGGTTTTGGCGTTGGAGGGGTGATTGGGATGG
>FTEL01010282.1_pt1 | contig 22452 bp, 20 predicted proteins | sample 1658911 | NCBI WGS metagenome assembly FTEL01 (sample SAMEA3914869, study PRJEB12502) | metagenome | biome: forest; material: soil | place: USA | collected 2012-03-12 | depth 0.1 m
CCCCCCAATCCCCGCACCCCGCCTTGGATTTCCAGTGCACTTTGCCCGATTCTCCCGCCATTTTGCCCGTGTGCTGCCCATCCATGCGCCTCACTTTACTTTTTGCGACGACTTGCGATCCGTTTCTGCGACACACACACACACATCCCCGCCTCGACTCGAACCCGGCTTTGCGACCACCACTTGCGACGGCGCGCCCTTTGATTGCGCCCGAGGAATCAGACGTCTGCCTGAACGGCGCACTTAAAAGAGTCGGTCTGCGCCCTTTCTGCCTGCCTCTGCGGCCCCTCGCAGCTGCTTGCGCCGAGGTGTGGAGGTGTGCGAGAGAGAGATATTGGGTGTCGGTTGTGCGCGCGCTGGCACATCCCACTCTTTCTCTGCCTGCTTGCCTACATCTCCCCGCACTCGGCGCGCCGGGCTGCGCTGCGACCACCTCGAGGATTCCAGGAGCTGACTGACCCCCTCAGCAGTATCATGTATTAAACCTGCCGCGCTCTCATTGCGACCCAGCTGGCCTGGTGTTGGGTCGCGCCGCCGCCGACACCGAAACCAAACCCGATATCCCACCCTCACACCGCATATAAACCTCCGATCCCGTCCTCCCTCGACCACCCCCCGACTCCAATCGCCCCGAGACATGCTCTCCCGACACCCCAATGGCTGCCACACCCTTTGACATACCCGGTCCCGGCAGCTCCTACGCATTCGACATCTACAATGACTCGTCGGCCTTGCGGGCGGCCGCCCCGGCCCTTCCCGGCGGGCCGTGCAACTACACGGACCAGAGCCTGCCGCGCTGCGGGTGCCGCCGCTTTTGGACCCGTGCCTCGCTCACCAGCGCCGTCTTCCAGGACAACCTGACCTCAAACCTAGCCGAGATCTGCATGTGCTCTCACCACGCCTGCTTCCACGAGGATGTCCAGCCCGCTGCTGCCCAAGCGCCCCAGCAGCAGCCCGCCGCCGCTGCTGCCATGGGACAGGAGAACCAGAAGCCCACTGCCACTCGCGAACCATTGAGCCCGGTCCAGTTGCCGTCGTTTCACGTCCCGGGAAGCCTGGGCTCATCCCTGGATTTTACTTTGCTGGACTTCCAGACCTCGATGCCTGCCCCACGGATGGATGGAGCCGTTGCCTACCAGGTTGTGGAGGATGTCCGCGCCGGACAGGACAGCCCGATGCCGGACACGTATAACAACTGGGCGGACCTTGCCCGCTCCCAGCCCGCACATGCCAATGGAGGACTCCCGCCGCTGCCCACCCAGTGCTTGATGTCTCCGCCGCCACCCCCGTCCACCGCCGCCTCCAGCCAGGCGCGCTATCTCCGCCCGTTTGCCGGGCGAGGGCTGCATACACTAAGTGGTGTCGCTGCCTCGAGGCCGGACTCGCGCCAGGATGGCAATCCTGAGCTGGCCCAGGAACCCGCGCGCCTTGTGCCTGGCGCAGCGGTGGCTGGCTTCGCCCCGGAGGGGGCGCCCTCGCAGGATCCCTCCGTGGCGAGATTCGACACCAGCGCCTACCAGAAACTCGCAGACAGGGTCGACACCCATGAGCAGCGCCTCGACAAGATCGACACCGCCTCCTTCTCCCCCGATGCCCACGAGGAATGCCACGACAAGCACGAACACACCGACCTCCGCGTTACCGAGCTCGAGTCCCGCGTCGAGGAGGTCGAGAAGATCCTCAACGACAATGGCAGCGTTGTCAGTAGCCGGCGACCCGGCAGGCACGACGCCGGCGCCGACGATGCCACCGCCAGTGTCGTCTCCGTCTCGACCAATGCCACCGTGCTCCCGTCCAACCGTGCCGAGGTCTACACCCAACTGCAGCAGCTGCAAGCGCAGGTCACTCAGCTCCAGGCAGCCGCCATGCCGTCTTACTCGAAACCATGGGAGCTGGAGGTTGTCTTTCTGCCGTTCCCACTCAAGGGGGTCTGGATCGAGTCGAAGGAGTTCCCCGCCCAGCGCCGGTCCATTGGCTCCAACGTCGACGACTGGACCCAGATGCCCAACACGGTCAGCAGGGCAACGCCGGATCCACAATCACCCAAGGTCCAGGAGTGGGCAGGTCAGGGGTCAGACTCAAACTGGCTGCTGCCCAGGGCCTTTGCTGCCGGTCGCGTCATCGACCAGCGGCTGAGGAGCCGCGGCCTGATCAAGACCGTGTCCGTCCGGGGCGCCGACGCCCGCAGCGTCCAGCTGGCCATCCACAGCGCCTTCGAGGACGTCTTGCGCATCTCGTCCAACCCGGATGCCCGGTCCGGGTACGCCCGCGACTATCCCCTGGCCGAGTTTCTCGGCCTCAGGCAGGCCTGGGTCCCGCTGCGCAAGCTCCACAAGGACTCGCGCCTGCGCTTCCTCTCGCCCGCCGAGATGGCCACCCCCGCGCTGTGGGACTTTACATTCCTCGTGTCCAGCGTCGTCATGAAGGCCACGGGCGTCCAGCGGTTGTACATCACGCAGCCGGAAGCGTATTTGCAGGATCACCCGCTCGGCTACCACGCCTTCGAGGCGGGCTGGACCTGGCAGAAGCTGCGCCTGCTGAGCAGGGTCTACCCCGACTCGCAGAGCAGCACGGGCGACGTCCCCGAGGCGGACGCGCTCGAGGAGTGCTGGAACTGGAACGATCGGCTCGACGAGCAGCCCGGGGCGCCACCGCCGAACATGAGCCTCCGCCACTCGATCCACCAGCTGGCGTCCAGGCGATCATCCACCGAGCCGTCGGGACAATTTTACACCGGCGTCCAGTCACCCATCCTCTCCGCCGGCCCCAGCCGCTCCCGCGCGCAGTCGCCGCTCATCCAGCGTGAGCGCAAGGGGTCCTGGCCGCCCCACATCCGCACCGGCTCGCTCCCGCCGACGGCCGCCGCCCTCCTCTCCCCCGCCCAGTCGCGCCGCCGAGTCAACTCGCACGCCACCGCCAGCGGGACGCCTTACGAACGCCGCCCATCCCCATTCGTTCCGCGCGCAAGCCCCCGCCCGAGTCCACGGTTAGGCAGCAACCACCACGTGCATGCATCAAACATCCCTGCCGCCGCCGCGGCCGCTCCCAAGCGCCGCTTCACCCGCTCGCCCAGCCTCATCCCACGCAACACCCCGCGCTGGAGCCGCTCGCCGTCACTTGCGCCGGGCGGGCCGTACGGCGGCTTCCACGACGCGGAGCCGGCGCGTGACCAGCGCCGCACCACCCCCTTCTACTACGCCACCCCACACAGCGAGGCCATCCCCGAGTTCGCCTACAACCGGGCAGGCAGCCGTGGCCCCGCCGCCCTGCGCACCAATGGCTACGACCCCGATGACGAGGAGGACGATGACGAGGACATGAACGAGTTCACCGAGGGCTCGTCAGACACGGACCCCTACGGTGGGGACAGCCAAATGACGGATCCGCACTTGCAGCAACAACGGCAACGTGACACCGCGTCGTTTGGCTTCGGCCCAGAGGGGGACGAGGCCGATCTAGATATCGACGTCTACCAAGACGAGCAGGAGACAGATGAGCTCGACGGGGTGGAAACCGACGCCGGAAACATGCCCCACCACCACCACCACCCGCACCAATTCAACCACCCCGCCCACGCCCGCACCGCATCCTGGCAGTTCCACTCCCGCCACCGCTCCAGCTCCCTCCAGCACCACCACCACCACCAACAACAACCCCTCCGGCCAGAAGACATCCCCTGGGCCGGAATCGAAGACATCACCGCCGCCGGCGCGGGCGCAGCCGCCCTCGCAGCCGCCACCGACGCCGAAGGCGACAGCAACATGTCTGACGGCGAGAACGTCGACCCGACCTCCCAGTCGTCGCTCTCCGCCTCGCTCTCATCGCGGTCCTTCCACTCCCAACGAGGCGGCGGGGTAGGAATCAGCGTTCACGACCACGGCGCGGGCCAAGCACACCTCCAGAGGGAGGAGGATGCAGAAGACGACGACGCAAGCAGCCAGGCACCAAGCGAGTACTCGAGCAAGCCGCCTGGGGCATGGCAGATTGTGCCGTTCCCTGGCGCGACGGCCGCCGCCGCGGGGGGGTCGAGTTCGAGCACGGCGGGGGAGGAAAATAAGGGCGGGATTGTGGTGGTTCATGGGGGGCAGGTGGAGGAAGGGGAGGGGATGGGGTTTAGGATCCATGAGGATGGGACGGCCGGGGCGGGAGGGCAGGGGGAGGAGTTGGAGGATACGCAGTGGGGGTGAGCGGGGGGATGTGACATACGGCGCGAGTGCGCTGCCTAGGAGGGCGGGGGTTTGTTTTGGTGTTGGGTGAGATGGCATTGGGTATATCTCTCTTACTCCTTGGGTGTTGTTTTTTGGTGGTTTGGCCATTTCCGTTTTATATCTATACGCGAGCATCTACATTACGTTACGTTTCTGGCTTTTTCTTTTGGTCTGGTCTGGGTATGGGTACGGCAGCAAGCGACGGTGGGTGGGCGGGCGGTTGGGAGGAAGCGATCTATGATTTTATGTTTTTCGCGATTTCCCTAATTGTTTGATGGATGAGACAACGGATTGCATATGGCGTTATCTGGAGAGGGAAGGGGGTATTTATGATGGATGATTGGGCTCGGACGATACCTACATACATACCCTGCCTTTCCTACAACGCACTACCACTTTACTCACACATACTTACGTTTTTTGTGTAAGGGGTACCACCACGATAGAATTCCCATCTCAAACATACCTGACCGTGTTTCTTGATCCCCTTGATATGTGCGCGATAGTCCCGCCCTAAGCCAACCAACCGGCTTGCCTCGCGCAGACTGGCCCTCGAACCCAACGAGAAAACCACCACTCCATCCTCCACCAAGCACATACGACCATATCCACGAGAAAATACGGGATCCCGTCCGCTCTCCCCGAGTCAAACTCGTGAGAGCCGAACTAGTACTCAGGTCGGTGACGACTGGGGAATCCTCGGTGTTGTATGTTTTCTTTTTTAGTGTTTTTATTCCCGTAACCTCCGTACTAAATAGCAGAGCCCTATATCCTTCTAGCCTATCTCTCCTAAGCCTTCAGTCCCCAAATAACCTCCCCCCTTTGATTAGCAGCTCTATCGTACCTGATGCGTAGGATTCGCGTTACAATCTTACCCCTTCCCGACATTCCCGAGGTGCCCAGTCCCACCTGGGGTCCCGGTGACAGGGCCGCTGCCCATAGGCCTGACAACGAGTTCCCAAGAACCCTCAACCTGGGGAAATCCCGCAATATGATGCATGAGCTGCTCATTAATCAGACTCGTATTCAAAAATACCCTCTCTCACCGTCATCCAAACCACTCACGGGACGGCCCGTGGCGAAAGACGCTGGTCCCCGGCTCTCCCGTCCCCACCGAATCCGTATCTAATAACCATGGGGGCCACCAGACGTCGCCCGGCAATCCTACCAGCACCAGCAACCAGGCAGTGTAGCGTCCGGAACCTCACCGAACAATATCTTCTTCCCCACAGCCCGACAACGACTAGGAAAGCGAAGCTCGACAACAATGGGTCATCTTGTGACGGTTGCGACCTGCAGCTTGAACCAATGGGTTCTTGACGTAAGCGAACTCCCTCCCGCAGACCCATGCCCGTATCAACATGCGCTGACCCCGTTGCAGTGGGAAGGGAACCTGTCCCGCACCATCGAGAGCATTCGCCGGGCAAAGGCAGCGGGTGCTCGCCTTCGTGTTGGCCCTGTACGTCGCGCATCTATCTCAACACGGTCGTCTGCGATGTACCTTGAAGCTGACCTGGCTAGGAATTGGAAATCTGTGGGTTCTCGAGCCTGGACCATCTCCACGAGCTCGATGTCTATACCCACAGCCTGGAGATGCTCCGTCGGCTGCTGCTAGACGAGGATACCCACGGCATTCTGGTCGACGTGGGAATGCCTATCATGCACCAGGACCTGCGATACAACTGCCGGGTTATCTGCCTTGACGGCAAGATCCTCCTGATCAGACCTAAGATGACGCTGACCAACGACGGAAACTACCGCGAGACGAGGCACTTTGCCCGCTGGACGCGCCCCAAGGAGACGGAGCTCTTCCACCTGCCTGACACGTTCGCCAAAGTACAGGGCCAAACACAGGTTCCCTTTGGAGACGCCGTTATCTCCACGCTCGATACCACGTTTGGTGCTTGCGAAGAGCTCGCTACCCATCTCCTCGATGGTGCCGAGATCATCAACAGTTCCAGCTGCAGTTATTTCACCTTGCAGAAACTTGGCACACGTCTGCAGTTGATGAGAGAGGCGAGTCCAAAGTCTGGTGGCATATACCTCTCCGCCAACCAGCAGGGCTGCGACGGCGAGCGTGTGTACTTCGATGGCGGCGCCATGATCATTGCGAATGGTGACGTTCTGGCTCAGGGATCTCAGTTCAGCCTCAACGATGTTGAAGTTGTTACCGCCACTGTCAACCTAGAGGATGTCAGGTCCTACAGAACCTCCCTCTCCCACGGCCGCCCAGCATCTACTGTTCAGTACCCAAGGATCCAGACGCCCTTCGCACTGAAACTCAATGATAGACTCGGCGGAACGATGGCTCCTACCCTTCCGATTCAGCTGCGGCTGTACTCCGTTGAAGAAGAAATCGCCTTCTGTGGCGGGTGCTACCTTTGGGATGTAAGTAAGCCTCTCGCGGCTGTTCAATCTATCAGCCTAACTTTGGGTTCCCAGTACCTTCGTCGATCCGGCTCCGTAGGCTATCTCGTCTGTCTCAGCGGAGGCATCGACTCGTGTTCAGCTGTGGGTACATCCAAGCCTCTTTTCCGTGTCGTCCCCGAGCCCATGCTCACCACTTCCTTCTAGTGATCGTCTACTCGATGTGCCGTCTCGTGATTCAAGCTCTCGAGGAAGGGAACCCCCAGGTGCGCGAAGACGTTAAACGCATCGCAAAATACAATGACGGGGTCCTCCCGAAGACGCCTCAGGAACTGTGTAACCAGGTCTGCACTACGCTGTACATGGGCATGAAGAGGGTGAACTCCCGCGAGACCCGCCAGCGGGCCAAGGACCTGGCCGAGGCCATCAACAGCTACCACATTGACATTGACATCGGCGACGTCTATGAGGCCCAGAAGAATCTCGTCATCAGCACCGTCGGCTTTGATCCCAAGTTCAAGGTTAAGGGCGGCACCGAGCAGGAGAATCTAGCGCTCCAATGCCTGCAGGCGAGGATCAGAATGGTTACGGCTTACGTACGTTGAGTCTCTTGGGCTGATGATAGAGCCCGAGCTGATCGAAATGCAGGAGTTTGGGCAGCTTCTCCCGACGGCTCGGAAGAGGCCTGGCGGTGGGAGTCTGCTGGTGCTTGGCAGCACCAATCTTGGAGAGGTATGTAGTAGTGTTTACGACAAAGTCTCCGTGCGGTAATAACTAACACAAGGCTAGTGTATGTGCTCCATGTTCTTTACTACAAGACGTCTTCGTTGTAAGGGGTGAGCTGATGTTCACTCGCTATTATGTTTAGGCCTGCGCGGCTACATGACCAAGTATGACTGTTCGGTACGTTGGAATTATCGTAGCTAGTCGAGCTATCGCTCTCTGCTAACTCGGTGTTTTCTCCAGAGCGCGGACATTGTAAGTCAATCACTCAAGCCGTCTGCTGGCCAAGGAGAGCGCTGATCCAGGCCACCTCAGAATCCTATTGGTTCTATCGATAAGCCAGATCTGAGGCTATTTATCGCATGGGCCAAAAGGAAGTTCGCTGTGCCGTGTCTCGAGGAGTTCCTAACGGCTCCTCCTACCGCTGAACTGGCAGGTCCCACTCATATCCTCATGCCGCGCCAGCACACTGACTTTGCTACCCCTTTCCAGGAGCCCACCACGGACGAGTATGCCCAGGACGACGAAAAAGGTCCTCTCCTTGTCCTGTTCCGTACCAACAAACGCACAGTAATATTAGATGCTGACACAGAGTCGATCGAATGACAGACATGGGCCTGACCCACCAGGAGCTAAACATCTTTGGCCGGATGCGCAAGCTTGAGAAGCTGGGCCCTCTCGGCATGTTCCAGCGTCTTGTCCAAGAATGGGACATTCACCGCGAGCGCGATGCGAACGACGATGCCCCGTACTACACCCCGACGCAGGTCGCCGAGAGCGTCAAGATGTTCTTCCACTTCTATGCCGTCAACCGGCACAAGATGACAACTCTGACGCCTGTCCTGCACTTCAACGACTACGGTGTCCAAACGACATATTTGTATCTTGCGTGCTGAATACTGTACGAGTGCTGACGGGAGTGGTGTTTCTGCAGAGCCCGACGACAATCGCCATGATCAGCGGCCGTTCCTGTACCCGCCCGTCTGGACGAGCTGGAGCTTCAAGAGGATTGATATGAAACTGGAGAAGCAATGAACTCGGAGATGGGGGCGAGGAGCTGGCGACAGGTGGAGAAACGATTTCCTGTAGTCATGGAGGAGAAAGCCACTGCGGAAAGCACGGGGTGTTGGGGCATTTTAAGATACTGTGGATGTTCTCTTGCTTTCGAAAGATGGCTCCAAGTTCACGCTCAGCCCCTGTGGCTGATTGGTCTATGTAGGCATGTATTCCGTACCACACAGGTAAAGGCAAACCCACAAGGCGCACCCGCATGCCTGTAGCAGTGCCTCCGCCACACCAGGCTGCGCCTCGAGGCAACCACCCCCGCTCTCACGTCCCGACATGTTGAACACGGCAGCCAGTTTCGCCTTTTGTCCACTTTCCGCTCTCTAAACGCTGGGCTTCGCTCATCTGTGGCAGCTGGAGGGTGCCCCAGTTACCCCTATCTTACCCCCATTTCTTTCTCTTTGGACCGACCCGGCGCCCCCTTGTCGATTCTGGGCGTCTAAAGCACACCGCAAGCTCGACCCTGCCTGACATGGACGCCGTCAGTGGTGGCGCCAGCGTGCTCGCCTTCATCACGCTGGCAATCCAGTCTGCCAAAACCGTGTCCGACTTCCTCACCGGCATTAAGGATGCGCCCGACAATGTGCGCCGCGCCGCCGCATCGGCTTCCATGCTACAACAGGTCCTGGAGCAGCTCGCCCAGTGCCGGCAGGCGAGCGGCGTAGGGTTTGCCCGGGACATCGAGACCATGATCAGGGAGTGCTCCAACAACCTCGCGGCTTTCGCCGCCAAGCTGGTCAAGCTTGAAATTCTCGATACCGACGGCCGCGGCCGCCAAGCGTGGAAGCGGGTCAAGACCGTGTTGAACGAGAACGAGATAGAGAAGAGGACCAAGTTGATGGTTACCCACTCCTCCATCCTGGGTCTCTCGTTACAGTCTACCCAAATGCAAGACCCCCGGTTTGCAACCCTGGCCCTCAACGGTACTGGCACGCCTTGCTTAGTACTACCCTCCGCAGGGGGGGCGAGCAGATCTCCCAGCTCTCCCAGAACCTCTCGGCTCGATGGGACGTCATCCAGACGGACATGGGCGGCATTCATGCCAACCTTGCGAGAGCAGACGCGCGGCTAGAGGAGCAGTGGTCCATCATTAGGGCGACTCTAATGGATCAAACCACGGTTGTTCGCGACGCGGCACGAACAGGCTCAAACGAACAGCTACAGGCAATCAAAGCCGTCGCCACAACACAGGCATTGAATCGAGTCGAAAGACGAGCGGACCAGCAAGACATCGAAAACAAGCTCTCGCTCATCATGGATGCACTGCAATCCCTCATGTCTGGGATGACGGTGCGAGACGAGCAGCTGGGATCAGCCCCGTGTACACAAGACCAAACACACCACTGCGGTAGGTGACAAGGTCCACACTACAACAGCCCATCGCTGACGTCCACGCCAGAGCCACAAGCGATGGTCCTCGGGGAACGCAAACTCCGGGACTGCGTCGACCGTCTCCGCAGTCTGGCGGAGCAGGACAGTCGTACCGTCACTGCCCATAATGCTGACGGCATCATCCTCGACAGCATCATCGACGACCTGCAGTACGTCCTCCTGGCAGCCGCCAAGGACCAGTCCAACGAGTTGGTCAACGTCAAGAACTTAAAGCGGATCCAAGGGTTACTGGGCTCTGCCCAAATGCTGTCCATTAATGAAGCCGGTACGTTCAATTACGTCGTGTTCGCCATGGGATGATGGACGAGAGTACTGCTGACACGACACATCCTATCACAGCAGTAGCAAGCAGTCAGCCAGAGGGCTACATCATCCCGCAGGATCGGCGGCGAAAGGTGTACAATATGGGGGGCGACACCCTCACCATCTCCACGGTCAAACGGCGTCGGTCTCGGCTTGATACGGCAAACCGTTCCGAAGACGGCGACAGCATTGAGGACTTCATCGCGAAGCTGACATACCTTCCCCGCAAGAGTACTGGGACCAGCAGTATGTTCATGGCAACGGTCGAGCAGCGGATGGTACGGAATGGGTTTTCCTGCTCCATTCCGCGGCTTCAAGCCAACTTGGTTCTTCCGAGGGGCTCGTTGGTGTTCCAGCTTGTCCGAGAGGGGCGGCTGCCCGAGTTCGAGGCTCTGCTCCGAGACGGCAGGGCTTCCTTGAGAGACCATGACAGCTTGGGAAACTCTCTTCTCGCTGTGAGAACAGGCTAATGCAATCTACCCATTTGGGCGGGGGGGTAATCAATTGCTTCAGATCGCCGCATTTTATTCTGAGCCACAAATATGTCGATTTCTCTTATCGAACCATGCCGAGGTTGACAACTACGTCTTCCACCACCCCAGCGATACCGACAGTGACAGCGACGACGGATATTTCAGCCCACTGGCGGTTGATCAACCTCTGTTTGACTGGTCTGAAGAATACGAAAAAAAGATGCAAGAATGCAACAAACTTCTCCTCGAATCTGGGGCAGATCCAATGCTCAAAACAGAGTATGGCGGCACCGCCTTCTTCAGCGCCTTCACCTCAGGCAACTTGGTAAGTATAATGGCGGTAATATTCTCTCTTGGTTTGAGGGTTGGGAGTAGTGGAGGCGATGAAGGGAGTGATCCGAGTATCTCACTGACTACTATGAATGGATAGGAATGGATAAAGATATATCTGGAGTCAAGCGCAGGCTTCGCTAATATTCACTCACACGATATGGGTGGCTGGACCCCGTTCCTTTGGGCATGCTCGAACATCGACCCAGGATACTCTCAACTAGTATTTTCCTTCCTTCTTGATCGAGGTGCGAATGTCTCTGAGTTGGACCTTGAGGGCCGAAGCTGTCTGCATCATTGTTTGTATGCGCCAAGCAGTCATGACGCCAGCTATATCGAACGAGAGCCAGAGGCACTCATTTACCTTCTTGAAAGGGGGGCCGACGTCCGGGCCAGAGACTACATCGGCCGGTCTGTTTCTCATGAGGTATATGATCCAGCTCCCGGCGATCAAATTTTTGGTAGCTATCGGCGCGATCTCTGGGACCTCGTTCTCACCGCCTGTGGCTACAACATGTTGGAAATTCGTGGCAACATTCGCCGAGTGGGTTGGTATCCAACCGGGACAAAGTCCCCGGACAAGGAGTATACCAGGGGTCATTTTCGTCGGCTTTGGGCTGGCAGAGAGCACTTATGTCCCTACCCGGAGGATTTAGAAGACCCAATGCCGGACAACACACAAGAGAGGGTTGTCGAAGTCGAAGACCGCGAGGACGAGGCCTCAGACTGCGCACATGGGGGCCAAGAGACTTCCTGCTCCGACGCCGACGACTCCAAAGCTGACAACTCCGACGCCGACGACTCGAGCGAGACGGAATCCAGCGACGAAGACGAGAGCCAGCGGTGTGAACGCTGCAAAAGGCGTCAGATCGGCGGCCTCCAGTGCAGCGGTTGCGGCTGGCCGGTTGGCTGTCAGGACCCGAACTGCCGCTGGTGCAACGACTCAGCAGACAGTGTGATAAGCAGTGGCGAGGCAAGCACCGATGCACAAGAGGAGGACGGCGCGATGCCCGAGGCCCCGTCTCCAGACCCGCCAACGGCTGAAGTGTGGCCCGGGGCATTCCGAGCCGACCCCATTCCATTCACTACGCCGGGCCATGCTTTTGGGCTGGCGGAAACTCGCTCCTGGCTCGGGGAGGTGCCCAGTCTGGCCGACATCGAGACTGGGGGCGGTGGAGCTCATTCTTCGATTCCCTTCATCGAGTTGGACAATCCTTGGGAGGATGCTGATTGAGGCAAGATGGCCTGTCGGCTATCCCTGTCTGTGAGGGGGTCCGATCATAGCGTAAAGAAGAGAGAAAAGGAGACGCCCCCCCGCCTCGCCGGGCTGTCCCATACCGCTGTTTTTGCTCTCGATGGTGGAGCCTTGGTGTTTAGTTTTGTTTTGTTTTGGCGCCCCAAGCAGCACCCCACCGCCCCTCCCCCCCCTCGCCCCAACACGTTTCCCATGTCACATCCGAAAAACACAACCCGGATATTAACAATTAGTGTCCCCCGTGTCTTCTTAGTTGCAATTGCGGTTGAATCACAGTTTTCAGTACTTTGGTGGTGAAACAGGGTAAGTGGGGAGCCAGGCCAGCCTTGCGTCTCGGGCATCGTCCGCTGGCCCGATCAGGGGCGAGTGAGTAATGCTCAAGTGAGTCACAACCGCCTCGTTGCGTCCTATGTCATGCATTGAGCTGAAATGCAGGTTGATACCTCGAATCACACAGTGCCATCCTGAGAGTGGATAGGATGTTGTCTGGCATCACGGAGTCATGGGCGGTGAACTTGGAGATTCGCTCGGGATGGACGACGGGTTGGGTATATACCACCGCCGAGGCGACTTCCGATTACTCCGTCTTGAAACAACACTCCGGTCCCTGATGACGAAGCCACAGTAAATCTAAACATGCCACGTATTTTCTCACTCCAAAACGCCGTAGCGCCCAGCCATAGCCCAATAGATTCACCCCTCATGAGAAATGGATACCCTCCTCGTGGAAAGCTGCCAGCTGTTGTCAGTCACTGCATTCATGGCATAATATCCCGGGCAAACGTACCGAGAAGCAACTTCAAAAAGTCATTCTGATCACACTGACGCGCACGCTTCTCGGCCAGGTCGGTGCTGCCCAGCACCTTGTTCACCTTGGCCTTGACGACGAGGGCGATCCTGGACTTGGGGTTCCTGCTCGGGGTCTTGGCGGCCTCCCGGGCGGCATCCGCATCCTTGACCTCTTTGAAGAAGGTGGGCATGTCGTCGTCGTCGTCCTCGTCCATGGCGGCGGCGTCGTCGTTGTCGTCGTCGGCCTTGGCCTCGTTGTCGTCATCGTCCATCTCGACGTCCATGTCGTCGGCGGCGGCGGCGTCGGTAGCGATGGACTCGTCGATGGGGATGTTGTTGAGGGTGCAGTAGACTTTGTAGTTCTGCGGGGAGTGAGCAAACGGACGGTAAAGGGGGCGGGGGAGGGCACTAACTCTTTCGCACATTGCCAGGACTTCTTTTACGCCAAAGGCAGCGCGTAATGTCTTGTTCTTGCGGTTACTGTGGTCGATTAGTATGACGAAGATGACATATGAATCGCGGTCAATACGCACAATGCGATACGGAGAAGACCGTCAAACTCCTGTATGAAGGTTAGCAGATGAAGAGGAGATAGATCCAGAGGGGATCACAAACCTCAAATGCAACATTGGGCCGCGCTGAACCGAGCTGTATATCCGTTTAGTATTTTGGTGTGAGTGGTGCAGAGCGGGGATCGTACGAGTGGTTCTATCCTGACGACTTTAAGACGGTTAGCCAACAATTACCTGAAGAGGAGATATTTTAGAAACTCACCATCGCTTTCTACCTTGGGTGGCGGCTTAAAGTTTTGCTTTCCGACTTTCTGAGCAGGGTCAGCATATAGCCCTCACGACCATGCCCATCTGTCTCGTACCATGATGTGTTTGCATGTAGCCCAGAAGTTGACGTTGACGCTCAGTCGTGAGTAGAGGGCGTCGCCAGGCCTCGCGACCAACCGCTTGGCAAATTCTCTTTGAAACTAGGGAGGGGTCAGCGGGGAACCAGAGGACCGGAGGACCCAGTGGTAGGCGGCACGGTGGCGGCGACGCACCATGAGCACGGCGATGCGGGGCGGGTTCGGCATGGACAGCATCTTGAAGATGAGGGGACTGCTGATCTGGTAGGGGGTGTTGGAGATGAGGGCGTCGCAAGAGGGCATCTCGGGCATCTTGATGACGTCGCCGAGGATGACCTCGAGCTTCTTGGCCAGGGGCGTGCCCTGGACGCGCTTGGTGACTTCGGCACCCATTCTGGGATCGAGTTCGACTGGGAGGGGTCAGTCAGCGGGGTGTCGAGGGGGGTCGGCATCTCTTGGCTGGGGACGGGGCTGGCGTACTCGCTATGACCTTCTTTGCCTTTTCGAGGGCGCGGACGGTGACTGTTGGAGAGCGGTGTCAGTGGACGTGGAATCCCAAGCTGGGAGGAATGGTGCTCACTGTTGCCCGTGCCGGGGCCGACTTCGACGACGACATCGGTGGGCTTGAGGTATGCCTTGTCGACAATGGCGTCGCTGATGCCGGGGTTCTTGAGGATGTGCTGGCCAAAGTCCTTGTCGAAGCGGAAGATGTTTGTGTTGGCCGAGCCGGAGCCGGCGCCCTTGGAGGACGCCTTGCGGTCGTAGGGGCCGCTGCCGCCGCCAGCGCGCTTCTGCTTGGCAGCCTTGGGCATGGTGAGTGTCGTCGGGTAGTCTGGGGTGGTGTGGTGTGGTGTGGTGTGGTGTGGTGCAGGTGTGGAATTCGGGATGGGTGTGGTCTCAACCACCAAGGTTCAGCATCGCCAGACTCGATGCACCACTCTCACCGCACCACCGCCAATATTTTTTTTGGGCGGGCAGAAAACGGGAACCCTGAACCCCGCCAATGCGATAAGATAAGCGAGGCCACACCGCTCGCCAAGACTGCTGGGGGGTGCTGGGGAGCGCTGGGATTCAGCGGGTCTGACCGGGTTATGGCGTCTTCAGGAGACCCGCTCTCTCACTCTCTGGGCTCCCAGCTCTCGGCTCTCAGCTCCCAACTCAAACCAAACCAAACCAAACCAAAACCCAATACGCGGATTAGAGTTGTCGCCTCGATGCAGCGACGGGAATGGCGCACGGCACGCCTGACCTGAAACACGCCGGGACAGTGACGTCTGTCTCTCGGGCTGTGCCCATTCCGTAGGGAGTGGCTCGTAATTTCCACATGGATTCGATCTGGCTTCGGATGGACAGGATGGTCCCTTTCTTGGCCCGAATGGAGAGGGAGGGCGCATGCACTGACGTAACTGGCCGCGCGAGCTCTGCGGCGGAGCCTTTCCCTCTTTGATCAGGAAAGGCAGACTTGGGGACTCGCAGACAGCTGCACCACACTCACATCGACCGACGACTGACTGGCAGCTCGAGGTCGCTCACTCGTTCCACCACTCCAGCCACCCACCCATCACCCACTTACACGCCCCCGCGCCTCAGTCGCACAGCCCGTTCCTGGCGCTTGGTGTTGTGGCCTGAGCGATCTAAGACTGGCTCCAGTTGCCGTTTTCTTCGGATCCTCAAACGTCAATTCGTGGCCCATGTGGGGGGCTCAACCGGCGCATCCCCGAGACGATATGAGGGCCGTGGCCGTCGGGGCTGACTGACTGACTTGCTGGCTGCCGGATGGCTGCTGGTGCCCCTTGACGGCTCTTGCTCTCGTGCCCTGACTGACGGGTACACACTCCTGCGCTTACATATCCCGGGGCCTCCGTCAGCATCGCCAACTCAAACTCGGGTAGTCGAGCATCCACCTCACCCTCCAAACCTACCTCACCCTCCAACCTCACCCTCCCCCCTTCCCACCTCCCTCCCACGGGCTACGGGGCATCCCTCCGCCATGTCGATCCGCATCGCCCTCGACAACCCCCCCGAGTTCTACACCAACCAGGATGCCATCCGCGGCAGCGTCGTGCTCAACCTCTCCCGCCACGAGCATGTAGGTTGCATCATCGTCAAGCTCGAGGGCGAGTCGCGCACCGCCCTCGCCATCCCCACCGACCACGCCGACGCCCGCGACCGCGACCGCGACCGCGACCGCCTCGCCCCCGGGGAGGCCCTCCACGAGAATCACAAGATCCTCTACAAGGTCGGCCAGGTCTTCCCCGACGAGAACGCCCCCGCCGTCGCCTCCCCCTACGTGCTCAACCCTGGCCCGCACCGCTTCCCCTTCCAGTTCAAGCTGCCCTTCAACAATGCCTGCGGCAACGCCGAGGCCATGGCCCGCATCGGCGGCGTCGTGAGCACTGGCGGAGCCTTTGGCATCGGCTTCCGCGTCATGGACGGCAGCAGGCAGCTCATGTACACCCACGTCACCAAGACCCTGCCCCCGAGCTTCACCGGCTTCCCTGGCCAGGCCGAGATCCGCTACTACCTCAAGGTTACCGTCCAGCGGCCCGGCCTGTTCAAGGAGAACTGGCGCTACCAGATGGGCCTCAAGTTCCTGCCCATCGAGCCCCCGCGCCCCGCAAAGTCGAACCAGGAGGCCTACGCCCGCCGCCCGTTCACCTTCCAGCCCCGTGCCCCCAGCCCGGGCCCGTACCAGAAGAAGCGTTCCTCCTTCTTTGGCCGGTCCAGCGCCGCCTCCTCCTACGCGTCAATACCAGTCACTGGGTCACCGAGCTTACAACCGCCCGCAAACGGATTCGGAAACGGCACCCCCTCGCCAGGGGTGCCGCCAGCTCCGCCCTCCATCGAGATGTCTGCCCGCCTGCCCCATCCGGCTATCCTGACCTGCAACAAGCCGGTGCCCCTGCGCCTGATCGCCAAGAAGCTGGTGCCTTCCTACGCCGAGGTGTACTTGGTCGCCCTTCAGATCGATCTTGTTGGCAAGACACACGTCCGCTGCCAGAAGTTGGTCAACACCGAGCTCAGCCGCTGGGTCATCATGGCCCGCCAGGGTCTCTCCATCCTCGTGTCACGTCCCGATGATGCCGTCGGAACAGAGTTCGTCGTGCCAGACACGATATGGAACAGTTTCCCCCTGCCCAACACCGTCATGCCGACCTTTGTCACTTGTAATTTGAGGTACTTACTCCCGTTATCGCCTCCAAACGTTGAAGGGCCACTGTTACTAACCCCGTCCAGCCGCGACTACCAACTCGAAGTAAAACTCGGCCTCGCCTGGGGAAAACCCTCGCCCCTCCGCAGCTCCGGCCAACGCGCCAAATACAAAGACCCCTCCGATATCCCCCAAGAACTCCACCTCCCCCTGCACTTCAGCTCAGTCCAAGTCTTCTCCGGCCTCGCCCCCCCAGCCGAGCTCGTCGAAGCCATGCGCCAAAACCGCGGCCGCACCTCCCGCCCATCACAACCCCAACGACCCCCGCAAGCCCAACCACAAGCGGCACCGCACCTCCCACCGCGACCCTCAGCCCAACAAACGCAACAACAACCCCCAGACGCCCTCTACCCGCCGCAGCTCCAACCGGGACAGGCCAGCCCGCCGTACGACGATGCGCCCCCCACCTATGAGGAGGCCATGGCCGAGGAGATGACGGGGCCCATGATCCCGAACGGGGGGAGGCCCGCGTATAGCGGGGTGACGAATGAGAATGCGCCGAGTAGTTTGCCGCCGGAGAAGAATTAGCTTGTTGATGATTTTTTTTATTATTGTTATTGTCATTTTTGGAGCGTGTTGATGGCGGCTATCACCGAGAAAGGAGTGGTTTGAAGGGGAAATATATAGATGGACCGGTGGACGGATGAACGGATGGGCGGACGGGGTATGTAATCATTGATGACTACCTAGATACAACATGATGGGCGTAGATACCCAGGTTCTAATCAAGGGTGGCGGGTTTTCTCATCTACTATCTTCGATGTCGTTCTTCGACAAGTCAAGAGGATCGCCTGGCAGATCATCAACGACCCAAGTGCGTGTCCGAGGTGAATGACTTGGTCTCTTGACCGGGGCTGACGGAGAGAGAGGCCGAAGTCGGGGTTAATACTGAATCTGGAGCCGACATGATACATGTTTCTATTCAGAGTTCAGAGCAAATCAGAGGTTGCCAGTGCCAGTGACTCTTGTTCATCAATCATGTGTACATACAATACAGTCATATTCCATCATCACCCTCACCCAGGACGACAGCCCGAGCCAGGTGCAAAAAAAAAAACCTACATGCACACCAACGACCTATCCCGTGATGGTAGATACAAACATACAGCGAACCCGCACGCCAGACGGCCATGCAGACCCCAAGACCAAACACACAAAAGGCAAAAAAGCACCGCCATGCTCCCGCCACCCAACCAGCCCGCCACCCTGCCAAAAACTCCATGCTAATCCCACCAAGCCAAACCCGCCCCAAGTAACCCGTGTGACCCACCCATCCCCCATTGCTCCATTTGCTCCGCCGCCCTCAGGAAACAAACAAACGGGAGCGGAAAAAAAAACCAGGCCATCCATCCCTCCCATCCATCCAGTACTCCAGGAGTTTCTCTCTCTCTCCATGCCGCCACGCCACCGTCCACAACTCCCAAAGCCCGAAGGCGAGGTATCATCAGAAAGACCCCGCGAAAACTCCTTCCTGCTGTTCCGTTCCTGCTTCCCAGCCCTCAGTAGAGCAGTAGGCCAGGGGAAGTAAACTCCGGCTGGATTAAAAAGCGGGAGAGAAAATGGGAGGAAAAAAAACACGAAAAGCAAGACCGGACGCCTGAGATGCAACGCTGAAAATAAGACGAGGGAAAATAAGAGAGAAAATGATCATGTGCCTTTGAGGAGGTTTGGCGCAGATCCAGGTGTTCTGACATGCCTCTTGGGCTGAACTCTGACATGGGATGGCGTGCTGGTGAAGTGCCAGGCGAGTAGGCAAAGGCAAGACGAGATTAGGCCGTTGTTGTCGCAGCACCATGAGAGAGGTGTGTTGGTCGCTGGCGGTGGAGGAGAGGGATGACCCTGCGGAAACGCCAACAACCACAGGGATGAGAGACCAACCAACCGGTTAATCAATCTCAATAACCTCCACCTCCCTCCTCACCACAGGCGCAGCCGGCGTCGTCCTCCCCACCGGCGCCTCCGCCTTGGTCGCCGTGCCACCCCCACCCGCACCCTCATCTTCACTCCCCTCATCATCCGCCTCCAAAACCACATTCCAGCTCCCATCAGCCTTCACACGGAGGCACTTCGTCCCCAGCTTCCCCTCCGCCTCCAATTTCGCCCGTACCCCAAGCAGGAACCCATCCACCCGCAAGCTGTACGGCCGCGCGTCCTTCGAACAGATCGGACACCTCCACTTGTCTGGGTTCGACGGTTCCGCCGACGTCGGGCAGCTGCACCTAACGTGCTTGTGCGGGCAGCGCGCGGGCGGCTTCGCGGGCCGGGTGGTCAGCCAGTTCTCGAGGTCGAAGCACTCCATGTGCGTGCAGGCGGCGCCGCGGACGGGCACGGAGAAGATGGTGGAGCTGAAGGGATCTGCGAGGTCGATCGAGAGGTCGGTGGCCTCGAAGGCGATGTCGTCGTCGGCCGAAGCGCTGAGGCGCTTCTTGATCGTGCCGAGCGTCTGTTCCTCGGGGATAGCGCCGTGTGCCCAGATCGCCTTGACCACCGTCGAGTGGCTGAGGGTCTCGAGCATCTCGACGGCGAGGTGGCGGTGCAGTGAGCCGTCGGCAGGGGACTCGTGGACGGCAATCATGAGCACGTTAGTCCCACGCTCGATGAAGTCGGTGACTTCCGTTGGCAGGTCCTTGCCGTTGTGCGGCTGCCGGCGGATGTCGAGGACCTTGTGGTTGAGCGTCATGTGGATGTACGACGGCCAGTTGACGTCGAGCGTGACCCACTCGTTCTGGGCAATCGGCGTCGTGGCCGAGCTCGGCACCGCGCAGCACCGAACCCGCCACCTAAGCGCGCCGTTAAAGTGCTCGACGACGGGCAGCAGGACGCCGGGTTGCCTCTTCTTGATCGCTGCCAGGACGAATTCCGCCTCCGTCACCTCGAACCGGAACTCGTACATGGTCTTCCTAGGGGCCACCGAGACGGGCTCGATCGGGAGCGACTTGACCGCCTGGTAGCACCGCTCCGTCTCCCCGTCCTTGAGCACCCTCTTAGGGCTGCGGACGTGGGCCTGGTGCAGTGACATGAGGATCGACTTGCGGTCCGTCGGGTCGTACGGCCAGTCTGGGCGCATGAGCATCGCCCCTTTGGGTGGGAGCAGAGGGTCCACCGCTTTCACGGACCGGTGACGCTGGGCAGACTCGCGCTGCAGCTGGGGAGCCGCGCCCAGACCTTGATGCAGCACACCGTTGGCCGTAGGACTGGAAGACGCCGTGGGCTGGAGGGAGTGAGCCCACGGATTGAACGACTGGGCCTGTCCCGGCCTGGCTCCATGCTGGGCTGCAAGCGCTGACGACTGAGTGGCGACGTGGAGGCCCGGCTGGGACGGCAGGCTCGCAACCGCTTGTGAGTTTTGCTGATAGTGCTGCTGGTTGACGAGTTGCGAGGGCAGGCTCGAGGGCAGCTGTACGGACTGGTGTGCCGGGGAATGCGCGGGCGCGTGTTGTCGCCGCTGGGCCCCGGCGAGCTGCTGCTGCTGCTGCTGCTGCTGCTGCTGCTGTTGCGCCATCTGCTGTTGCTGGGCATGTTGCTGCTGCTGATACTGCTGCTGCTGCTGTGCCAAATGCTGCTGTTGGGCAAGCTGCTGCTGCCGATGCTGCTGCTGCTGCACCATCTGCTGTTGTTGGGAGAGCTGTTGCTGCCGTGCGAGGTGCTGCTCTTGGGTTAGTTGATGCTGTTGGGCGGCCTGTTGCTGTTGTCGCGCGATATTCTCCTGGTAGGCTTGCTGCTGCTCCGCCTGATACTGCAGCGCGAGCTGCTGCAGTGCCCGACCCTCAGGCGTGGCCAGGAATCGCGGATTCGCAGTGCTGTGGGCCACAACGTTCCGGTATTGGGGAGGCGGGTTTGGCAAGGGCTGCCTTTGCTGTCGCGACGCCTGTGCGCCGGCGTTGGAGGGCTGCGGTAGTTGCGCGGCATCTATCGTCCCTGCTCGGTTCACAGCTTGGTGGGGAGCCGTGTATGGATTGACGCCCATCAATGGGGCTTGAGACGGCACTGGCAGAGCTGCGCTTGGGTACACGGGAGTACTCGGCATCGACGACGTGGCCGGGATGGGTTGGTGGTGCTGCACGCTCGACCTGTGGGCGAATGGATCATTATGCCCTGCGTGTTGTGCGGCAGGAATGGCCGGGGATGAGCTGGAGACTGAGGCAGGAGACGGCTGTATGGTGGGCCTGGGTGACGCTGCATCGACGAGGAGGGTGTACAAGTGGATGAGGGGGGCGTTGCGTCGCTCGATCTCTCCCGGTTGAGTGATGGGTGTCAACACGTGGAAGCCCGTGACGGGGCTCCGATGCCTCTGCTGGTCCTCGCGGAATGCCTCCTCTAGCTGAGTGGCGATACTATCGTCCGGGACTCCCAAGTGCCTCCGACAGGCGGTAAAGAGAATGTATTGTAGGACGGGAGAGTAGCAGCTCAGGTGGCTTAGTAGCTCGTCGACTAAGAAGGGGTATTTCCGGCGCAACGAGGCAATGAGAAGCCCCTGGTAGTCGTTGACGAGGGCGGCCAGGAAAGTGGCGATCTGGATGAGAAGGGCCGGGTCTCCAATGTCGGTCTCGGTAAAGTTCCTGTCGGTCACAGGAAACCGAGCGAACCACAGCTGGTGCATTAGCGTGATGGCCTGGTTCTTCTTAAGAACGCTCTCAAGGATGGAGAAGGCGCGGTCGACCATGTGCTGGTTGAGGGGGATATTCTGGTAGGCGTCCTGGGGGCTGATAGACCACAGGGAGAACAGCTGGTGCAAGACGAGGAAGAAGGCATCCTCGGTCTTGCAGGCTTCTATCAAAAGCATCATGCGCGGCCTCTCGACGGAGGAGCCGAGGGCCTGGTTGCCGCCGCAGGACTTGACGTACTGCTCGACGATTGGGAGCAACGAGGCGACTTTGGATGTGGCTGATGCCGGCTGGCCGGTGGACGGGGGGCTACAGGGAGAGGTATCGTTAGCACTATGCGTCGAGCTAGGAATGATGTTTCATCACGAGGAACAAAGACGGGGCGCGTCGCCCCAACCACTACTTACTTTGTGCGCCGCCTCTTGAGTGGAGGCAGCGATCCGCGAGGGGCCGGAGATACCAGGCCATTGCTATCCACGCTCGCATTCGCGGTCGCGGCAGCACTCACGCCCACGCTCCACGTCTGGTTGCGGCTGGTCCGCCTCGTCTGGGTCTCATTATACGAAGGCTGAAACGCGTAGCCGGTCGAAGGGGGCCGAGACGCGGGCTGGGGAGGTGGACCGAAGGTAGCTGGCGGCGGTACTTCCTGCACTTCTGGGCTATCAGAGGGCTGGCGGGCGAAGCGGGCGTCGGTGACGGGGAGCGAGGCCGGGGCCGGGGCCGGTGCAGGTGCCGGTGCTGGAGCTCGAGCTGGTGCTGGTGCTGAGGCAATGGCGGGTACGGACCCCATGTTGTGCGCATCGGAGAGGGAGGCAGGGTTGGCCTTTGGGCTGTTGAACGCGCTAGAGAGGGCGGGACTCGGCTCGTCGCTAGGGG
>FTEL01004101.1_pt1 | contig 22441 bp, 16 predicted proteins | sample 1658911 | NCBI WGS metagenome assembly FTEL01 (sample SAMEA3914869, study PRJEB12502) | metagenome | biome: forest; material: soil | place: USA | collected 2012-03-12 | depth 0.1 m
AGTGTGTCTTGTGTCCTGTGTCCTGTGTCGTGGAGTTGCGAGGGTTGGGGTTATGTGTGGGCCCAGGGGCCGGAGAGCATGGCCTTCCATACAGGGGAAGCACGGCGCAACGCGGCGGAGCAAACTTGAAAAATGAGTGGCTCTGCCCCGGGAAGCTCTGCGCCAACCAAGAGAGAGAGATCACCCTCTGGGTCAACCACAACTTCCGTCACAAGCACCAGCTTTTCTTCCTCTGGGGATTCGGGGTATGGGGAAGGGGTCGTCTCCAGCTTCGGTTTGGGGTCTGGATGGTCCATTATTCGATGGTGCTCATCGGGTGTACAAGATGATTTTGGTGTGCGGACGTGGGGTGACGTAGCAAAGACGAGAGGAAATGGGAGGTGTGGGCACGTTGGCGATTCTGCCAGTTCCGCACCCAGGTATCGCATCCGCGCCGAGCTTGGTCCCGGGCCCGGGCCGGGGTGCAGCGCGTCTGCACGTGACTTCAGGGGCCTGGAATGCTCGCACCAACCTCGCTGGGGTGGTTCAGGGCCCGGAGATTCCAGGAAAGTTCTGTTCAAACCTTCAAAAGCTCTCAACGTCTCTCTTATGTTTTTTGAGATGTGTCATCTGAAAAGATACTCGCGCCGGGAACATACATCTTCAGTTAAAATCTAGACTTTGGGAAAGTTCCGCCACACGAAACGTCCTCGTGCTTCGTTGGTTCATCGAGATCTGTTGGAGATTCGTCAGTACTTGACGGGTTTGCTAACTAGGTAGGTAGGTAGGCTCGAGGTAGGTAAACTCACTTTGAGCAGCTTGAAATTCACCACTGGTGCTGCTGCTTCTCTTCCGGTTCTCCTGCAACACAGCAGCCTCAACAAGCTGCCTCTATGGATGCCTCTCAGTACCAGTCTCCGGCGCCTTCCGCATATCAACTGACCGATGTACGCACCGAGAGGACAAGGCTATTGGTGCGGATGGCCTCGTGACAATCTCTACCGCCACTGAGCAATGGCGAGATTAGCCAAAATCGTATCTGCTCCGTCCCGCGGCTCAGGAGATGGCTGTCCTTCGAATTCCGATCCTTCACCATACCCCGGATTTCCAAACCCCACGGCACGGCTCCACGTATTTGCTTACATCCCACTTTACCCGGAGGTCATTTCTGTCGTGATCTTGCGTCGAGAAGACATGATCACGAATCTTGTTCAATCGTAGGTTTTAGCCGCTGGTAAAATGGGCATCCAGGGCACCCCGTTAATCACCTGCCGACGCACGCACTCTCTGGCTCCATGGCATATCACTAGCAGAGAAATGAAGACTTTATGAGCCAAGAGGCAGCTCCGGTTCCCTATGAGGCCAGGATCTATTTTTCTGGAAGCCTATAGGGGCAAGCCGGGAGGTCACTGGTGCACCGGGAGGTGGCACCCGGCTTAACGGACTAGGCTTGGCCCCGATGCACCACCTCCTACCACGCCACGTCGAATCGGCTGCCGAGCTTGCCCCGACGATTTGTTCCTAAATCCGCTCGCCCAAATTGGCATGTAATTAGTCAAGCCTAAGCCCGCTGACGGGGTAGAAGGAGAGCAAGAATAAAAGCACGACCTCTCGCAGTCTAGGCATGTCTCATGTTTGGGGTGATAGCTCGGGAACCACCATTTCTGCAAAACTCTGCCAGTCACTCTCACCATGCTCAAGTCTCTCCTCCTCACCGCGGTCCTCGCGGCCGCCGTCCCCCTGGACGAGGAGATGTTCGGAAGGTCCCTCGACTTCGGGAGCAAGATCAATCATCCGGTTCGCGACAGCCAGGCGGTGTCAGCAGGCTCGCCTGAAGGCAACGGCTTTCACAGCGGCTACTACTACTCCTTCTGGTCAGATGGCAAGGGCAGCGTCACGTACAACAACCTCGTGAACGGGTCTTACAGTTCCAAGTGGACCAACGTGGGCAACTGGGTCGGCGGCAAGGGCTGGAACCCCGGTGGACCTAAGACGGTCCACTACAACGGCACGTGGAACGGCGCCAACGTCAACTCGTACCTCTCCCTCTACGGATGGACCAAGGACCCCCTGATTGAGTACTACATCGTTGAGAGTTACGGCTCCTACAACCCCAGTAGCGGAGCCCAGAAGAAGGGCAGCATCCAGAGCGACGGTGGCACCTACGACATCTACCAGACCCAGCGTGTCAACCAGCCCTCGATCATCGGAACGGCGACCTTCTATCAGTTCTGGTCCGTGCGGACCTCCAAGCGTGTGGGGGGCAACATCACGATTGGCAACCATTTTGATGCCTGGACAAAGAGCGGGCTGAAGCTGGGCACGCACGACTACCAGATTCTTGCGACCGAGGGATATGGGAGCAGCGGGTCGTCGAGCATCACCGTCGGCGAGGTTGGAAAGGATGAAGTCCCGTATCCCAATGAGCCGGACTCGAGGAAGCCAAACAACAAGTGAAAAGGGAGGCGGGTTGTCTCCCTAGGTACTGCGAGACGGGCGTTGACGGTTGGGTTTTGAGGCTTGAAGTGATGGGGAGATGTGCTGGGCTGTACCTAACACTGTCATGAGAAGATTCACACCAAAATGTATGAAAAGGGAAGCGGGAAACGTTGACCTAGTGCCACGTCTTGTAGAAGTACAACCGACCACTTTGGGCCTCCTGGAAGCGCATCCATGGTGTGAGCGTTGCGATTGAAGGCTTGCTCAAACCTTTTTTTCCGAGATAACAAAATTTGAGACAACTCAGGAAAACACTGACTTCCGCTGTTGGTGGTGACGAACAAAAGCGGTGACTCTGCTCCCATCCCAAATGCGGATAGTCTACCTGGTATTCAAACCCAAAAGAGGGAATCAAGGGCAGCCCAGATCCCACTACTCATTGTTTGCACTGTGTCCTCAGAGCAGGTTACCATACCTAGAGGCACAGTGCGGGGTCTCCATGTCTCTTCCTTGAATGGTTCACTGGTCACATTTCAGAATGTGATGAGGAAAACACAGAGATATTGACGTAAGAGATACACCTCCTTTGTCCCATGCTACTATGACCTCCTGGAACCGATCAGCAACTGGCAATCGTCGTTTCTCCCCCGTATCTCACGCTGTAGGAGGGCGACATTCTGGTTCTAAACTGATTCTCAACAGTCCGTTTCTCGAAAAGATGGGCCCGCAATACAGCGTTGACATATCATCTCCCATCACTCCACTCACCAAGTCGGAACAGGAAGGCGAAAGTCTTCTCCCGGGTCCCTCTTTGTCCGATGCCGAGGAACCCATCCGAGTCGACCGCGCCCAGCGCCTTGGCATCTGGAGGAGAGTTCTGAACCCGCTTTTGGTGCTTCTTGCGTTTCTTTCAACCTCACTCGCCATCTCCGGGTGGACCTTGTACTGGCGGTCGCTGCCGAGGCTGCACTTGGCGGGGGAGATCAACGGCCTGGTCCCCGAGTGTAGAGTCCCTGGTTCTGTCCTTCGGCTGCTCTGCCATGCTTGCTGACACCCGGCAGTCCCCATTCGACCAGTGCTCTTTGAGGACGATCCGTTGACTACCCCTGATCACAAGACGGTCGAGTCCGCCAATGCTACACATGAATGCTGGGTATCGTACATGCCGAGTAAGACCTTGCACCACCCGGAAGGTGCTAGAGATGAGGAGCTGATAGTGGACAGTTGGGAATGGCTTCATGACCGTGGAACACGACGATGACCATATTCTCGCGCCGCCAATGGTTGGGAAAGGCCAGGAGTACTACTCGATCGCAGTGTTTCACCAACTCCATTGCCTGGTGAGTCTCGATCAACTACCATCTGACAGAAGAGATGTGTTCTCATCAAAAAGCAGAATAGTCTCATGAACTCCTACAATAAACTGGCAGACGACCTCGATTTGGCTAAGCGTGGCCGTCTCCAAGACCATACCGAAGAAGCCCACCACCCCGACCTCCGCCGCCACACGGACCACTGCTTCCGCTACCTGCGGCAGACCATTGTGTGCTGCGGAGACACGGCATTGGAGGGTCAGAATTTGAAGGCGGAGGTGGCAGATACAGATGGGACAGGGGCGACACATCTCTGCAAGGACTTTGGCATGATAAAGGCTTGGGCCTCGGAGCGGAAGATGGACGACTCGCATTCGATTTGATGAAGCATTGGCATTTTTGGCCGCGCCGACTCTTTGCTTATATTTACATTCCCTGAACCAACTGCAAACATGCTGATAGCTATGTTGTAGGGTTAGGGTGCTCATTCGTTTGGAGGAATACCGTGGATGCGATGCAGATGTTCTGGTGTTGACGACATTAGAGCAGGCTCCAAACTGTCTTGGTTTGTTGTGAAAAGGCTACGCGATGTAGGAGCTTGGGATGAGCAGCGTCAGATCGGATGGCCTTAGTCAATGAGCATTCTATTTAAGCCCCGTCATGGTATGGTACAATGCTGGGCTGAATTAGCGAGCTGTAGGAACAAACGATAGGTTTCTGCACCCTCATTGACGTTACTTGACACCATGTCGCCAACAGCTTTGGCTAATTCACAGTTTACGTTGTTTAGGTACGTAGATATTCTCAGAAGGTTCTGGTTGCCACTTGGCCTTCGGTGAGCGGGGAGTTGCTTGCGCACACACTCTCGCGTTGCCTCTCTTGTTTCGTCTCTCTCTTTCGTTGCCAGGGATCAAATGCGGACTTAAGTTTCTCGCATCAGGCATGAAGCTGAGCGGCTTCAGGGGGGCGGCGTGTTCTGCCCCAACTCGACGCACATAACCCCCCGCCGCGACGACTGGCAGAAGGATCCGTCCGACCATCCATGACGCGCCCTGTCGCCATTTGTTCTTTTCTTTCGGCAAACAGTGTCTGGTAGCTAGACCTAAGAAGGAAAAAGGAGATTACATAGGCGAGCGCCCGCAAAACCGCCTAGATCGTTGGAAGGTGCATGAGGAGGGATGATTGAGGCCGGCGGCACTGAGTGAGACGTCTGGAAGCGGGGGATGCAGCTTTGGGTTCGTTGAGAGATACTATTGTGTAAGAAATCAGCCGGTCCGGCCTGTGCGTCAAATCCCAAAAATGTCTCGGGCTTGGAGGATACTTGGTTGAGATGTTGCTGCTACATCGAAGGGTGTGCGGCCCACAAAGCAGAGCTGGGGGTTGTGTCTGCCCTGCGTGGGCGCAAGGGCTCGCTCGGTGACAGGGGCTGGAGCCTCGCGGGCCTTGGCCAATCATCCACAGATATGCTCCGAGTCTGGAATCACACTACCGAATACAGCATAGCTGAGATCCCGCGTGCATGCGGGCGGGGTAAACGTGCAGAACGAGGCGGACATCATGTGAAGGTGAGACGGAATGAGGCAATGTTTGGTGATGGCCGAGAACGGGTTAAGCGAGAAACACAAGCTGGATTCATGAACTTAACACCAGGAAGCGCAATGCGTTCTCCACCCTTTCTTCCATTGCCTCTCCTGATTCCAGTTGCTACCTCAGGACTCTCTCACACCTCCGGCGTTCTGTGAGCTCCCTTGGGTTTCACCTCCTAACAACCATTGCCAAGAGATATGGATCCAGCCAGCATTGTGGCCCTCGTGGGAGCGATTATCGGTGCCATCTACTCCGCCGCCCCCATTCTTGCTCCGCTTTGGAGAAAGATCAAGGCGTACTACGGAAGAGGGTGCAAGACGACGGGTCAGTATCGCCTCAAGAAGACATCTGACCTTCACATTAGCACTTTCTGACACCGTCAAAGGCTACTTGAGAGGGTTGGGGCAGCAGCGAATCACTTTCGACATTCAGCAGATGCTGATGTCGGACACGGGGCTCAGGTTTGCGGCCCAGCAACACTACCTGAGTGGCCGCCCCGGCAAAGTTGTGGATGCCAACGGTGGCGGGGGTTCTTCGGGTGATTTCAGTGACTTGGAGGATTTTGATTATTAAGGTGCTGAGTGTTCCGGGGGGGTAAGGCTCAGGTACAACTATTTCCCCGACAGATGCAGAACTTGGAAGTCCGTACCTAGGTACCGTACCTATTCGGACATGTATAGAAGCAATATCGCCGGTGTCGCATCTCCCAACCCAACCTGGACACGGAGAAGGTTTGAGCCGCCCAAACCTGGTCAAAATAGTACATGAACATATCACGGGCAAATTCATGCCTTGGACAGCGGTGCCGTGACGTGTCATCCCTCTGCATATCAGCCTTTCCAGAAAGCCTTAGCGGATATGAGGCTTGCCCAGGTCAGCTTAGCTTGCCGCTTCTCCGACACCTTGCTTCCGCTCAGGCAGCGTCCGCACCGCAGGTGGAATAAAGTGGCACTGGATCCCACCCAAATCCACTGAGTTTGTGTTTGTTGACAGTCGAGCTTGCCCATTTCCCTGCGCATCGCAAACGCCTTTTACTCTCCGAGGTACAGGAAGACTACCTTATCACAGATACAGAGGCGTCTTCTTCGACTCAATCGACTGTCTGTAGGACTGCCACGCCATCATGGCTCCGGGTTGGCAAGTCGCCAGCCAGAGCCAGACCGGCTCGCTCTACATCAACCCCCGCAAGACCGTCAACGCCCTGGTTCAGTCCTCTCGCTCCCCGCCAGTTCACTTCACCTTTCAGACTTCACGGGCAAAGTTCCAGTTCAAGGGCCCAGACAATAGCCCCATCGCCGAGCGTGCTATTGCGCTCGCCGAAAGGATGGAGGCGAGAAATCCGTCAAGTGTGTCCCCTCCCATCCTGCCTTACCACCGCACTGCTCGCTAACTGCTATCCAGAATAGAAGGTGCATAAGTTTGGTGGGAGCGACGGATGATAAGGCACAACAACCTCGACAGGGCGTGGCCTTGGCATGATGAGTGTGAGGAAGGGATAGGAATCGGTTGATGTTGCCCGCTCCCAAATCGGTCTCTCTTGTCAGGGCAGGATGAGCGTCCTCGTCAGCAAACAGAACGAGAATTGAAGCCTACCCACTTGCCCTCTTCTACCCCGCGGCAGATAGCGGGTTGTCACGTGCACAAGCATGAGTGCGCGAGTCCTGCTGTGTTATTTCCTCTCCAATTTGTTTTTTAGAAAAGCAAATGAAGAAGCGAAATCGACAATCGAGCAATGACGATTAGATTATTCCTCGACTTGTCTAATCATTTAATCTCCAATTAGATACCCATGCCCTCTGACGGTGAACCAGAACACCCTTGAAAATACCTCGCATGTCCTAAAACACAGTTCCTATTACACCTGATGTCAGCACACGAGCCCAAGAACGCTGAGACTCGGCCATCGTACCGTCTCCTCCCATACGTGGCGCTCATCAGAGAGTCCAGAAGCTCCCGTTCATGTTCAGTCTGATGGCATATGCATCCTCTTCCACCAACTCTTTGAACAGCTCAAATTCGTATCCCCACGGCTTCCCTTTGTATGACGCCTGGGCCCCATCAGAAAACCATGCAATGGCCTCAAAATCGTTGTACTTGTCGTAAACTCCAAACGTCTCCTTGACCTTGCTAACGAAGCGTCGAAACCAATCTCGGATGCCCATTGCAATGGTTGTGGGCTGGTGGGTGCGTCTGGAGTTTGGGAGGCGAGGGCATGAGAGAACCTGGAATCCGGCGTCATGGGCGCCATCTGGGTTGATGTCGTTTGATTCCGAGCGTGCCGGCGGCTCACGGACTGCAGTCAGGCAGACTCATGGGCTGAGCAAAGACAGCGCCTGCTCTATCACGGCTTCATGCACCCCACGCCGATATTCCGCCGCACTAGTTGAGTGCGCCACCGCCCGATTCAAGCGCCGTCTCAACGCCACCCCGGCCGTGCTGACCACTCAGGGCTTCATCCGGAGAACTCACCGGAATGGCAACGCCGCGATGATGAAAAGAGCCTAATACGGGTCAGCTGGCCGGGGTTGAAGAGGGGCCATGTTGACAAGGCTCCCACCACGCTTGCGGGATCTGCACATATGTACCGTCAGAAGGCTGTTGAAGCACGCTATCGCGGTAGCGTCGGTGAAGATCGGGACTGGAGCCACGTCTTGGCTGTCGCTCGCCTTGTTGTTTTATCTTATCGTGGGGCGCATGCGCATGCACAATCCATGAAAGGAATCGGGCTGGTACCAGGTACATCGAGGATTGGTTCCGTTCACAGAGGATCATACGAGAGAGCCTCGCGGCGCAGCTCCCGTGTCGGCTGACTGTGGGTGGGTCAACCTGAAGCTGACGGGAGCTTCCCAGATCCCTTGAAGCCCTCATGTTGTTCGATTGATATCATTCCCTGTTCCAACTTGGACCATCCCAGAGATTCGGCACGTACTCTAAGCTTTTAGAATCAACCCAGCAACATCCAGCCCCCCTTAGAAGTCAGTCGCTTAAACATGTCTTGGTCCAAGCTGAGCATGTCCAAGATGCGCCCCATCACCGAGCGGGACATCCGGGACGAAGGCGTTGTTGGGTACGTCTCCGTCAATGACAAAACCCACACGTCTTTTTCCGCTGTCACGGAGCCCAACAGCCGCCACGCCGCGCGACTCGCTCGGCTGGCGATGTCTGTCCAGGCCGGCCAAGACGAAAGAGAACAGCGCAGCAACAAACGCAAGTCGACTTCTGCCATGTCATGGCTACCCCAGATCGGGCCCTTCCACCGGACGCAGCCCCAGATCGACTACACCACTCCGGCCGCTGACGGGAGGTCTCCCTCGCCGCCACCTCAAACTCGGCCGTCGCGGTCTTCTCACTCTTCTAGGTCGCCCGTCAGAGAATCGAGCGACTACTACCCCGACGACCGCCAGACCTCCACCTACTCTGGAGCACCCTCTCACGATAGCACTCACCGCTGGCCATCCGACGCCAGCGCTCCCTCGTCCGCATCCTACTACCCCGTCGACCCCGCAGGCCCAGCCTATGCGCAACCAGCCTACGACGTCTACTACGTCGACGACGCAACAGCCGCGGCAGCAGCAGCAGAGGCGGTCGCCGCAGCTGAAGACCGAGACCGAGAACCTAGAGGGACCGCCGTCGTCTCTCGACGGGCATCACACTCCGCCACCTCCACCAAGTTGACTCGGACCCGGACCGACGATGACTACCCGGAGGTGACGCGGTACCGCACGGAGTACTCGACGGCGTACAAGGTGCGCGGCCACAATGGCCGATTGCAGGTGTCGGCGCCGGCGGGGAGCAACGAGGCGCAGCTTTTTGATGCGATTGCCGAGGCGAACTCGGTGGAGGCGGACCGTAACGGTGGCAAGGTGGGTGGGAATCCCTGATCTTCTTATATACGTTTGGTTGCTCATGTGCGTGACTTGGTTTCTTGTGTGACCTTTGCTGACTTACCCGGTATCTAGTGGAGGGTCAGAGACAAAGAGGAGAAGAGGTTGGTCAAGGATAGGAAGAGGGAGAGGAGTAGGCGGAGGAGTTGAGACTTCGAGTTCGAGGGCTACTTTGATGATTTGCGCCGTACAGGGTGAAAGAACAGCGGCATCGGTCGGTGATGGAGTTCAGTTTGGTTGTGTGGTCTGAGACGCTCGTTAACTATGACAGGACTAGCTGTGGAAGCGAATCCTGTGATGTTCTGTCACAGAATGTATTGGAACACTTCTCTTACAAGAACATGAAGTCAGCTAGCCGAATCAGCACTGCGGTGTCTGGTGGTGGCCGAGTTCTTCCTGACGCTAAGTGCCTTTACTATGCTATTGTCCCAGTTGCCCCATAATATGCGCCATGTTGACTGTCCTGATTGCCTTGTCGGGTTGTCAGAACAGAGGCAGAACTTGGTAGATTACCTAGAGACTGTATCTGAAGCATCTTGTTCTAGAGACTTGCAGTGACAGAGATCATGGGAGCTGCCACTTGGGGAGAAGACAAAGGGGTCACCGCAAGTCATCGATGCTTTCCTGTATGCCGTTCCTATGCTGACATAGGTAGTCAGATAGTTGTCGGATTTACTAAGGGTTTTCCCTTCCTAGTCGCCTCGCTTGACTATCCTTAGCATCGTTATTAAATAGGTACTTGTAGCACTCATGCCACTTTCTACAGGGTTTGAAAGGCGTGAAAACGACACCCTACATTCTGGCCAGCCATCAATGAGAGCCAAGCTGGAACCGCACATGTGCCTTGGGTTGCGTATCTGTCTCGCGAGCTAGGCCGTACCCATGTCTCGACCTCGGCCTGTCTTTTTCCAGAATCATGCACAGCGTCTTGGCCTCGTTCTGCCAAGCAAGCGCCTCCTTCTTGGCGTCTCCTTCTTACCTTGCTCTGGCGCTATTTTAAGGTTCGTGGGGTGCCAGGCTCGGCATGGATCGGCAGCGAGATGACCCGCAAAACAGCGGTTCGAGATCGTGGCCCAGGAATAGCACCTCTTGGCGGGTGCAATTCATGCACACATACCGCTACAAATGGGATTGGAGATTCGCCAATCGTCCTGTGATGTTCTGTGCCGTTTCTTGGTATGAGCTGAACCGGGTCAGCCATAAGTCGGACCGGCAGCTTGGGGGTTCAGCGTCAAGCCGCCGAGAGGACGCGATACTACGTACCGACGGCCGTTTGGGAATTTTCGTCGACGCCTCATCGTAAGCACAAACACAGCTGAGCCTTGTGAGAGGAAGCCGCAGAGATTCGCGGACAGAAGTTGGTCCTTACCCTCAACCGCGGGGGAGAGTGATTTAGCAACGCTCTGGCTGGCATATGTCGATGAAGACTATAAGGGAGCCTCAGGACTTTGATCCGTCGGGCTTGCTGTGTTCGTCCATCTTCTACACTCAGCGCGGGTCATCACTTCGCGATTATCACGATGCATTTTAACACGTTTGCCCTCCTCACGGCCACGGCTGTTATGGCTGCTGTAAATGAGCCATGTGTTGGCTCCGGTGGCAGAGCAGGTATTCCAACAGCCCGACTCTCGTCCTCATCCCGGTGGCCGGTTACTTATCATCTCTGGCCAGGTGTTTGCATTTCCGCGAGCAAGTGCACTTCCGCCGGTGGCGTGACCATCGCGGGCGCGTGCCCAGCGGATGCCGCAGACATCAAGTGCTGCACCAAGGCTTCCTGTGCCAACACCAGCGTGGGGAACTGCAGGTGGACGAGTGATTGCGCCGGGAGTTCCGTTTCGGGCTTGTGCCCTGGCCCCGCCCAGATGAAGTGCTGCTCCTCGGCTGCGACGGGATTTGGCGGGTACTCTGCTCCGTCTCATCCGGCCGTCGGCGCCTGTAAGGCCGCCGCTGTCAACGGCGCCAAGAAGGTTGTTGCTGCGTGGCCGGGGAGGGTGAGGCAGATATACTGCACCCGCAACTGCGCCTGCCCAGGCACGTCAGACCATTGCTGCGGAAAGGCAATCGACTTTATGTGCTCTGACGGCGGTGGTGTAAGTCTGAACTGCCCTTGTGCTTCCAATTATTACACGGCGGGCACCAATACCTGGGAAACTGACCGACGTGGTACAGGTCCCCACGACATCTGGCCGCCAGATTGCCGAGTGGGTGATGAACAATCGTGGCACGCTCGGCCTCAAGTATGTCATTTGGGGTCAGAAGATCTGGAACCCCTCAGTCGACGGTGTCAAGGCGTGGACGAGCTGGCGAAACATGGAAGACAGGGGCGATATCACCGCGAACCACTGGTATGTCGTGACTTGAAACTCATATTTGAGGTGAAAAGTTGCTCTAACACCCGATGCCCAGGGACCATGTTCATGTCAGTTTCAACTAAGAAGCAGCGAGCTGTTTGCAGTGTGGGCCTTCACTTGTTTGTTCCGTCTGTGATATCCATAGTTGGTGTGAGATGCGTTGGGTGAACTTTCATGATAATGCACCTATTTAGTCTGGCCTAAGTTCTCTTGAACACCATTTGTGCTATCCAACCACAGCCTTTCGGCAGGCCACCTACAGGTACTGCAGGCGCGTTTTCTGTTCTCTGAGTGTCACGGCGCTGAACCGTTATTTCTGTCGATGGCTGACGTTTGAATTTTCTGTCGATGGCTGACGTTTGAATTATCGATGCTCACCGCCGTCCGTCGTGTCATTGGAGCCTGGCTCACACGGCCCGGCCCTCTGCTCATTCCGCTGGTCATGATGTTTGTTACCTAGCTGCAATTGGATTGATCGTATGTATCTGATACAGAGGTAAAATAGCCAAGTTCGATTTGATTTGATTGCACTCATGTAGCCGAGGTATTGCAGGGTGGTCGGTGATACCCTGAGCCTCGTCATCTACCTGGTTGATGCACCGACAGCCCAGCGAGCCAGGGGCCTAGGGCCCCGAACCTCCCACCCGCCTTATTAGCGGCCGGGTTGCTCCACTCCCTTCAACACAAGGACAGAGGCTCTTCGAGGCCTAACTCATTGAATAAGGTGGAGAACACCGTCATTTCTGTGGAGCGATCGACGGGCCGTCCTGTTTGCGCCGAAGGGGCGATGTCATCCCACCCCTTTTTGGCTGCTGTCCGTCATCCCGGCCCTTTTCGGCGACGTCATCCCGCCCCGTTTCGGTTGGAGCCCGTGTAAGTCAGAACCGCACGTGGCAGCCATGACCGCATTGCAAGCCACAACAGTTTGACAGGAAACCCAAAGACTGGACCGCCGAAAGGAAATTCCTATTCAGTTGCCGGGTAGGTGTACCATGGAATTCGCGTCGCTTCCACAGAAGCCAGGAGGGTGGATTCATGACGTCATCCCTCATCATCGCCAGGAGAGGACAATGAGACACGGAGACAGCAACAACAACATCGCCAGCGAAGCTCTATATAAATACCATCTCCCATTCCGTTTTACAGATGGCCCTTCACATCAGACAACACACCCCCGCATCAAACACAGGACAAGACACCAAAGCTACACAACTACCTACAAACACCACCCAACATGTACAACAACACCAACGAACGCGGCATCCGCAACCAGGCAGCTGGCGCTGGCGCCGTCGGCCAACAGCCGCACTCCTATGGCCAGTCGGCCGCCTCCGGCCCCGCCCCGACCACAGCTGGCCACCACAAGCACGACATTCTGAACAAGCTGGACCCGCGCATCGACAGCACCGCCGACAAGCAGCCCATCTCTCAGACCGGTAGCGGCGTGCCCGAGGGTACCTATGGCCCCCACAGCTCACGGATCGCCAACGCGCTCGACCCACGTGTCGACTCCGACTTGGACAGCACCCGGGCGGCGGGCGCGGGTTACGGCGCCGGCGTCGGCGTGGGTAGGGGTCCCGGCGTGATGCACGGCGCAGCTGGCACCGGCGTGGCCGGAGGCCGCAACGTGCCCGAGGGCACGTACGGCCCGCACTCGTCGCGAGCCGCAAATGCCATGGACCCCCGCGTCGACTCGGATCGGGACAGGCACGTCGGCCCGGGCGCGACACACGCGCCCGGTATGGCGATGGGCGGGCGCACTACCGCCGCCGGTCCCGGTGTCGCTGCCGGCACCACAACCACCACCGGCGGTGCTGGCCCGCACAACTCGAAACTTTTGAACAAGCTCGACCCGAGGGTTGACAGCACGACGGGTGCTTCCACGGGTACCGCGGGCACGGGTGCAGGCGCGGGCATGACCGGCACTGGCACCACTCGCGGAACGGGTTACTACTAGAGAGGGAACGGAGAATGCAGCAGCAAACGAGATGCGCGCAACGTGCGGAGTTTGGGAATGTATTTAGCACAATACCAGATTGCAATTTTTGTTGTTTTCAAAGAGATTATCGTTGGAACGCCCCGTGCCTGCACCTATTTTTCTGACGTCGCTCAAATGTCAATCAGAGCTTGTGGCTCGTCACCTTCTCATGAGCCATAATTTCGAATGACGTTATGGCTAGCAACTCGGGCCAATGTCTTTGGTTTATGATCTTTGTTCTAGTCATCTTGCTGGCTTCAATTCTATCCAATAGTTACAACCAAACAATACCACCTCACCTTTCCTTTGCACCCTCGCCTCTGAACCTCTGTGGCCAAATGCCCTGCTTTCCCGGCGAGAGGATACCGTTGGGATCGAGTTCGTCCTTGATCCTGTGGTTCAGTCTCATCAAGGCTGGCACGCCTCCAGCCCCCTCGTCTTTGGCACCGAAGTCATACACCCCAGCCACCAGATCCATATGGTCGATGTGGGCCCTGTACTCGCCGTAGCCAGCCTGCCTGGCCTTCCCGACAAGTTCAACAAACAGGTCGTTTGCCGCGGTTTTGTCCTCCTGATCTGTCCGGTCAAAGTAGATCATGATCAAGTGCGCGAGGTGACGCTGGTACAGATGCAGCCCGGCGACGAAGTCGAATCCAAAGTCGGCACAGATCTTCTTGGCCTCAAAATACCAGTCCAGCGCGGCCTGGCCGTCCGCCGGAACAATGGGGGAAAATGAAATGTGCCCACCGTCGAGCCCGCGGTACTGGATGGACACGATGGGTGCCATGGACGGGACGCCGGTCTGCATCCAGCTGTCGTGGTATGGCACGGCGGCCGCGTCCAAGAACTTCTCGCCCTTGGATGCGTCGGGATAGTAGGCGTTGCCCCGAAGCCGTGCGCCAGGAATCGCGCTGAATGCCTCCTCGCAGCGCCGGTAGTTGAATTCGATGATTTCCTTGGGACCGTAGAGGCCAAAGTTGGCGTCCCACCAGGACAGGTTGTGCTCCTTGGCCAGCTCTTCCAAACGCCAGTCAGGGATCGCTCCTTTGCCGTCATACCACTTTGACCTTGTGCCTCGCTTGCCGAGCTCGCGCAGAATGTTGCCGATGACCGGATGGTTTTGGATTACGTCGTGGGTCAGGAGCTCGCGGAAAATGTCAATAAGTGGGACGAGATCCGTTTCTTTCGGCACGGCGATGTGGCACGACATAAAGCCTAGCGGGGCGGGTGACGCCCACAGAGTCATCTTGGTGACAATGCCAAAGTTGGACTGCGAGAACATCGAGTCATATGTCGGACCATAACCGCCGCGGAAGAGCGGCCACAGCTTATCATTGACAGCACCCATGCCCGTGCGCACCAGCGTGCCGTCGGCGAGGACGGCTTCGATGCCGCAGATCTGATTCGAGTGGTCGCCGTTTGGGGTGTATCCCCAGCCACGATCGAGGGAATTGCCGACGACAGAGCCCCAGCCCAGCGCCGGGACAGAGCACCAGATACTTTTCTTTTGCTCTTGGATGGTCTGGTACAGCTTGAAGAAGGACACTCCCGGCTCGACTGTGTAGTACGAGTACTTGTCGTTGACCTCGAGCACTTTGTCCATGTCTTGAAGGTCAATGATGATGGACCCCTGCTGGTCGGTTAGCATAATGCGGGATGATGTCGAGGGAGTTTGTTCAATGCGTACCCGAACGCGGCCGGAATTTGCGCCGTAACCCAGATTCTTCCCTCTACTAACGGTCCAGACCGGGGTCTTGAACTCGTTTGCAACCTTGAGAATGGCCTGGATCTGCTGGACCGTCGTTGGCCGAAGGGCGCAAGGGCTGCCTCGGACCTCATGCTCGTTCTCCGTCAGGTTGAAAATGTCGAGGTAGTTGAGCTTGTGTTCATCACCGAGGATGACACTCTTCTCTCCCAAGACTTCGAGGAACTTGGAAAGAATGACCTTCCACGTGTCGACGTCCACTCCCGGCGGGAGGACCTCCACTGTGGGTTGCCCGGAGAGAGAATCTGCCCAGCGCTTAAGAACGACGTTAACGAGCTCATTCTCCCCGTCAAGATGAGACAGTGTGAATTCCGGAAAGGCTAAAGAGGCCATGGCCACGGAGGATGATTCAGATATTAAGTGGTGCTAGAGTAAGATAGTGGGAAACAGGTGCCTTGAAGGGAACGGGGCAAATGGGACGTAGCAAATATATATGTATCGAATGTGCCAGAGGTTTAAAACGGTTCTTCCTCGTGTCGGCAGGACCGCCGAATTGTGCTGGGGATTATCCGCAAGTTCACCTGGGTGGGCGGGTGTTCCACCACGACCTCCGCCGCGTGCCTTCGGATGTCACCATCGCGCTCCCGAAGATCGGAAGCTTCCAAGAAGGAACCCGAACTCAGCCCGAGTCTCAGCTCACACGTGTTCTGATTGTACGTGTATCAACCGTACCCCGCGAAGTCCACAACCCCCCGCCGGAATCATGGGGTTGTCCCACTTTCAGTGAGGTGTGATTCTGGGGGCGAACCACCATGGTGTGGATCAACCCCTTGCCGGGGAGGGGCCTAACCCAGCAGGCTGACACTAGTGGTTTTCGGGGCCCAAGCAAGATCGTCGGAATGATGGATGCGACGGGTCTGGCTCGGATGAGCGCGAGGATGCCAAGAGCGAGTGGGCCCTTGTCTCAGCTCCTGGCCTGGGGCTAGCGATGGAGCCCCCTCGACCGCCAGTGGATTTCACAACATTTCAACTTTTGTCAGCCGGAGCGTTGCTCCCCACAAGGTCCCAGAGCAACGGCACTGGCATCCGCCAAGACCCGGGGAAGAACAGGGGGAGGGGCCCACAAGATCCGGGGAAAGGAGGCGGAGAACATATATACCGCTACTGAGCACTTGATCTTGTCATTCGATCCATCCAAGTTGTGGAACGAGATCCTGTCATAGTTTCACATCGGCCGACTGTCGAAGCCGCTGCCCCCCAACGTTCATCCCAATAGCGTCCTTCGACGATCTCGATCGGTGGGATCATGGCAGAGGTCTCTCAGTTACAAGGTAGCTCCGAAGAGCGCCGTGCCTCGGCCTCGGGCAAGACGTCGGTGCGGAGTGCCAATGCAACCATGGAAAACTCGGCATTCCGCGGGGAGAGGAAGGACTCTCTCAGGGCACATTTCAGGTTCCTGTGGTTGACCCTCCTGGCCAGCTGCGCCCTGATCGAATATGGCTTCGATCATGGCATGGTGGGATCGTTCCAGGCCATGGTGGGCTTCTTGAAGGTCTTTGGCTACGAGGATGCGCGAGTCCCGTCGGGATGGGTGAGAAACTCCCTGGTTTTGTGCGCTTTTCAGTCAAACATGCCAAGCTGACATCGAAATGCGGCAGAACATCGCTCCCGGTCCCCAGCAGATCATCAGCTCCTTTATGGTCCTCGGCGCCTTCCTTGCGGGCTTTTGCACCGGTCCGATGGGCTCGGTTCTCGCGAGAAGATGGTGTATTTTGATTGGGGTGGTTTTGTTGGTGGCCTCCGTCACGATCATGGTTGTCACCACCTCGATGGGAGCTTTGTACTTTTCGAGGCTGCTCATGGGCTACGGGAACGGTCTCGTCATGGCGTTCACTATGGTGTACGTTTCCGAGATTGCGCCTTCGAACTTGAGAGGCCTTTCTTATGGCCTGACGTCTGGCTGGATTACCATTGGCCAAGCCGTCGGAATTGTGCGCTCCCCGCCCCCCCCTATTTGGCGTGTATTTCAGCCACTAACGGTCACAGCTCATTGCAAACGCCACCTCGGATCTCGACAGCAAGCTCTGTTATCAGATTCCGCTCTACGTTCTCTACGCTATGCCCATCATCAGCGCTGTCTCCCTGCCTTTCATGCCCGAGTCCCCTCGCTGGCTTCTTCTCAAGGGCAGAGAGGAGGAAGCCCTGCAGTCCCTGACCTGGATTCGCAATGGTGCATACGATGCACTGGCGCTCCAATCCGAGTTTGAGGAGATGCGTCTCAACGCCCTTCACGATGTCGAGCGGCAGTCAAAGTGGTTGGTGCTCGACCTCCTGCGCGGCCCCAACCTACGCCGGACCTGTCTTTCCGTCGGCGCCGGCCTGATCAACCCTGGCACCGGTGCCATGTTCATACTCGCGTTTGGCACTTACTTCTTCTCCGTCGTTGGTATCGCCGATCCGTTCAAATGGAGCGTGTGCAACCAGTGGGTCGGTGTCGCCGGTATGTTCGTTGCCTGGTATCTGCTTGGCAAGCTCGGACGTCGCACGCTGCTTCTCATGGGAATCGCGGGTTGCACCAGCGCCATGTTGTTCCTCGGTGTCATCTTTTCGCTGCCCGAGAGCGCCTACAACAGTTCGGCCATCTCCATCGGCACCGTATTCCTATTCTGCTGGTTCTTCTTCTGGTTTAACGCCGGCGTGGTCCCGACGACATACCTGGTGGCTGGCGAGCTTCCAGCGCAGAACCTGCGTGCGTACACAGCCGGTCTGAGCACTGGCGCTGGCTTCGTGTTTGCCTGGGTCACCACCTTCACCACACCCTATTTTATCAACCCCGCCGAGCTCAACTGGGGTGGTAAGTACGGCTACGTATGGTTTGGCTCCAGCATTGTCGTTGTGGCGTTTGTGTATTTTGCGCTCCCAGAGGTCAAGGGCCGCTCCCTCGAGGAGATCGAGGAGATGTTCGACATGCGGCTCCCGGCCAAGGATTTCCCGTCCTACGTTTCCCGCAACGTCGAGGCTGCTCGGCAACAGGCTGAGAAAGATCTGTACGGCGGTGAAAAGCCCGCAGCTGCGCATGTTGAGGCTGCCAACAGGGTTTGAGGCATTGGTGATTTTGGAGCAGCTTGAAGCGTCTAGGAGCGAGACGGAGGACGTGAAGTATTTGGTACATAATGAATTAGTGCTCAGTAGTTGGACGCATGAAAATGGAAGGACTTTATCCTGCCTTTGTCTCTCGTGCTCACCCTCGACGCTTTGTACCAGCGCCAGCGGGGAATAAAGGGCACCTAGTAACGTTAACTGTTAACGTTTTGGCGCAAGATCATGTAAGATCGTTGTTTTAGCATTCTTGCTACAGTAAATGACTACATCAAAGGTCGCTGCCAATCGCAGCCGTAATTCACGCGTCGTGTTGATTGTGGTAACCAAATAGCAACGATATAGGAAGTCTGAGAACAGTGTCAGACAGTTGTGGACTGATATAATTCATTGCCTCACACAGCGTCTAGTAGTCCGCGGAAAATCTGCAGATACCTCGTGATACTGTACGGTGATGTGTTTGTGTTTACTCGGAGACTCAAGCAGGCCTGAAGATCTCTTGCTCCAGGATTCTACAACCTGAACTAGCTCTATCATCGCCGAAGCTTGAGTCACATGGCCCTAATGACCGGGGTACTGTGGGCTGAGAAGCATGTGTCCCGCGGAGAAATTGCCAGATGGACTTCCAGCGGCCACTTGGGGAGATCGTTTTTGATATCCAATGACCGCCCGGTTCCTGACTCCGCTGCGGAGTCCCGACCCAATGCCAAAGCACGCTACTGTACTTATCTCCGACAGCCGAGTCAGGGGGGAAGACACCTGGGCCTCGCATTCATCGAGCCGACAGCCAAACGGGGGTTTCTTGGCGCCGTCAAAACGACCCTCAACACAGGCTCTAATACCGGAGGCATGGTTCCGGCACCGTCGGATAACATACGGCCATGGTGAGGATCCTAATCACAGGCTTAGGAGACCAACCAAGCAGCCTGGACCCGGCTTTGGGAGCTATTGCTGTACTGATCTCAGAATCCTGGCTTGTGTGGTTTCATCTGTAACTGGCGGCGGGGGTTGCCTACCGCGTAGACATACTTTTAGGCCAAGATGATCCCCCATGGCTAATGGCTAGCCACAGCCACTCCCACATCCTCCTCTCCTAGAGCCGCCGTCTACCAACATGTCACAGTTCGACAACGCATCACAGTCTGGCCTCCGGGCCGTGGCGGCCAACTTCGCGATCCCCCAGTTCTCCTTCGACTGGCACTCACACCCGACACAAGCCGTCGCCCTGGCAGCCGGCGCAGGAATCGTGTCTCATCTCGTCTATTTCATCCGCGGCGAGCATCACAGCAACGGCCCAACAATCGCCGTGTTCTACGCGTCCCTTCTGCCCGTTTTTACCATTGCCCTCCATCACTATCTGCACCTCCCGCTGCTCGCCAGCGCCGCGCAAACCCTCGCGTTGGTGGTTTGCTACGCGGCGGGTTTGTACGGGAGCATGTGTGTCTATCGCGGTGTATTCCACCCACTCAGGAAATTTGACGGGCCATTCCTTGCACGGTTCAGCAACTTGTACCACAGCTGGCTGCTGGTGGAAAAGAGCGACAACTACCGCCTGATGACCAAGTTGCACCAGAAATACGGCGATATTGTCCGGACTGGGCCCTCCAATTTGTCAGTAAACATCCCAGAGGCTGTCCAGGCGATTTTGGGACCCAAGTCAAAGTGCACCAAATCGCCGTGGTACGACGGGTCGCTCCCGCTCGTCAACCTACACACTGCGCGCGACATCAAGACACACGAGCTCCGGCGTAAGGACTTCAACAAAGCCTTTTCGCCCGCTGCCCTCGTCTCCTACGAGGAGCGCGTCACGCCGCTTTCGAACCTCTTCTGCAATCAGATTGCCTCGTTTGGCGGTGCGCCGGTTGACGCCACGGCATGGTTCAAGTACTTCGCGTTCGACGCCATGGGCGAGCTGGGGCTGGGCGAATCCTTCCACATGCTGGAGAAGAAAGACAACCGGTGGGTTCCCGATCTTCTCATGGAGGGCATGGCCGACATTGCACAGCTGCAGCCTGTCCCGTGGACCACGCCCATTCTGCACCGCATCCCGTTCATTGCGCAGGGGCCGAAGAACTTCATCCGCTTCGTGGAGGACCAGGTGGCGAAACGAAAGGAGAGGGGCGCCAAGAACCCCGACATCCTGGGCTACCTCATCGCCGCGTGGGAGAAGAGCGACAAGAAAAACATCGACTACCAGTGGCTGCGGGGCGACTCACGCCTGGTCATCGTCGGCGGGTCTGACACAACAGCCTCAACACTGACCTTCATCTTTTACTACCTCGCCAAGTTTCCCGACGAGGTTCGCAAGCTCCGCAAAGAGTTCCAGCCCCTGCTGGCCGCGTCGGGCAAGGACCATCTCGACACCAAGGACGTGGCCAAGGCCGTACACCTGAACGGCGTCATCCACGAAGCCCTGCGCCTCAACCCACCCATCCCCTCGGGCTACCCACGCGTCACCCCTCCCGAGGGCCTCACCATTGCGGGCCGCTACATCCCGGGGGGCACCACGGTCGTCATTCCCCTGCGAACTCTGGGTCGGTCTGAGGCCTGCTACGAGCGCGCCGACGAGTTCGTGCCGGAACGCTGGTACAGCAAGCCCGACATGATCAAGCACAAGGACGCATTTGCGTCGTTTGGGTTGGGCCCGTACAGTTGCATCGGGCGGGCGCTGAGCCTGGTAGAGATGAGGAATCTGATTGTCAAGGTACTGACACGCTTCGACGTCGAGTTTGGGCCAGGCGAGGATGGCGAGGCCTTTATGCAAGACGCCAAGGACCATTTCATCATTGAAATCCCCAAGTTGGAGCTTGTTTTCAAGGAGCGAAAGTCGCTGTAAAGTAGGGTTCCCTTTTCACAAACGGAACAAGGATTAGAGCCCCTAGAGTTACTATAATCTAACGTTTGAAGGCACGTTGTACATAAATGACAGGTATGTGCTCAGGACAAAACGGTCCACGGTTGATACGGGAACTGCGCTGCCAGATAGGAAAATTGATCATGCTGCAATAAGAAGATACATCTGTGCATAACCCGACCGAATGTGAGAAAAGAACGGACGTGTGGCTGAAGGGGGCGTGAGGCTGGGGGTTTCGCAGGATCCCAGGAATTCCAGCCGCTGCCAGTGTGGGGATGGTGAAGTCATGGGGACACCCAGCAACGGGTAAGATTTCCCGGTTCTCAACTTCACATGTCTCGTCGCAAACTCCTTGTCTCTCTCTTTCTCTCCTTTCTTCGAATCCAGCACGCGAGCCAACACATACGTGGTTTTAGTGTGGTCCTCATTGTCTACCCCTCCTGTCCTTACCCCTGAAATATATCCGCGAGTCGAGCAAGTTGCCATAGCAACGCGACGAATACGCACGCCAGCGAAATGATGGCGAGGATGCGCACCCGGCAGAGCTGCGACGCCTGTAAAAACAGAAAGACCAAGTGCGTCCAGACTGGTGAGCCTCCGTCAAAATCTTTGGGGATGGGGAAGCTAATCAGGACCCAACGCAGGCGTAGGGCCATGTCGATACTGCACGTCAACCGGAGGGACGTGCTCGACAAGTGCCCGCCCGCAACGACGACCCTACTATCGAGTGTCCGAGGAAGAATACCAGTGCTGCATGCGTTTGCTGCGCCACTTTGTGCCCAATGTTGAGCTGGACTTGAAGACGATGAAGGCCATGCTGGCCGAGATCGAGCAAGGGGCCGAGATCTCGTCGGTTGCATCCACGACAGTGGCGGGCATCGAGACCGAGGAGAGCGAGGTGCTGCGGGAGGAACTGGGTTGCATGATCATTGACGCCCGGGGAAGCTACCGATACGTCGGTGCCGATTCCTACGTCCGCTTTGCGAATGCTGTGGCGCAGGCCGCGGCGTCGACCCCAACCACAGATCGCCGCAAGATGGACCCCGCCGTCATGGTGCCCCTCGTCCAGTCCAGAGTACCGCCGGCGACACCTGAGAGCATTTCTTCGGATTCAACACCGGCGTTAGACGGGGGCGAAATATATCTTCCCCCACGAGACGTCTGCCAGCGCTACGCGATGCGTTTCTTTGACGAGATCCAGTCCATTTACTGGTTCTACTCACCCGAGCAATTCTACACGATGGTGGACAAG
>FTEL01010262.1_pt1 | contig 22438 bp, 12 predicted proteins | sample 1658911 | NCBI WGS metagenome assembly FTEL01 (sample SAMEA3914869, study PRJEB12502) | metagenome | biome: forest; material: soil | place: USA | collected 2012-03-12 | depth 0.1 m
CCTTCGCTCCGTGCCCCCCTTCCACTGGGGCTTGCTGGGCTGCCACCATTTGGCCCAACACGAACGAACATCGTCGATTATCAGCCCCTCTCCGCCCCCTGGCCGACTTCCGCCTGTGGATCCGCGACCTTTCGTCCATCAATCTGCGTTTCGGGCTTGGCTGCCCTGGCTCAAAATGTCTCTGCCGCGTCCATCTCTTGGGGCGGGCTACGGCGGTGCTGACGGCGGCGGCAGGAAAAAGCGGAGGAGTACGGAATCAGCCAAAGGGGATTCAGGGAGAGGGGGCGTCCAGAACCGAAAAAAGGGGGGGCCCAAAGGAACCCGCAAACGTCTCATTGCTGAGACCACCACCTCCATGTCCTGCGTCCATCCATCCCCCCCCTTCGTCCTCCTCTCCCCTTGCCCGATTGCGATGCGGCAGGGCGGAACCGGCCAGTGAGAAACTCGGGTTTTTCTCCTCGTTGGAAGCCGATCCCGCCTGGATGGTGCAGCCTTCGAAACTATGTTTGGTTTGGTCTGGCCTTGGTTGTTGGCTTGGGCCCTTTGGAGGGGTCCCGACGGAACAAGGCGCCGCTTCGCTGCGCTCTGCTGCCATGCCATCCATGCCATGTCCCCCCCTTCCACCCCCAAACCCATGCCACGCCCCATACCACGCCCCATGCCAATGCCAGTGGACAGCAAGCACCAGTGAGGGACCAGGGAGAGAAGGATCCTGGGTCCGTTTCTGGTCAAGTTTCCTCTCTGCCCCCACCGCCCACCGCCCGCCGCCCGAGGAGTGGAATCATGCCGCACAGTGCGCAGTGAGTCTTTTTTCTTCCTCTGGTCGGACTGGACAGCGCCAGCTGCAACAACAGCCATCAGCCATCAGCCAGCATTTGAAAGAGTTACCGCCAATGGAGTCGGGGTTGCTTGATCAAACGCTTGCGGCCGTCAAACCCCCCCTACCGGAGGAGCAGCCTGTTTCGATCCGGCCCGGCGGCCTTCAGGTTTCCAAAACTGCATGAAGACAGTGGCACCGCAAACACGCATGTCCCGTCCGTCCCAGAGTGACCGAAATGGGTGAATGAATGAATGAATCTGGGTTTGATCCTGTGGCTAGGTCGACCCCTGTCAGGACGCTTTCGGCGCGGGAAAAAAGACAGCGGGCGGGTGGTGAGCAGAGCAAGCGATGCTCATTCTCTCAGATTGACTTTACTTGGACGGGAAGGGAAAAGACAAAAAAGGGGGGCGACGACAAGAATGGTGGTGGGACAGTGCGGGGAAACGTGGTCTGGCTAGTTGCAAAGAAAAACGGTGGCCACAAGGGTGGGGCAGGGGGGTGAGAAAGGGCCACCAAAACGGAGAAGGGCCCTCCGACGAGGCGATGCTGGGCAAGGGGGCCAGAGATTCGGGTCAACAAACCAACGTCAAACCACGAAAGCACCAATATCAGTTATCTCCATGACTCTGGCACACAGGCAGAGAGAGTCATGTAACTGCGCGTGGGCGTCCCAGGTTTCCCGTCCGTCCTTGCGTGCGTGTTGCAGCATCCCATCCCACCCAGGACCAGAAACCTTGAACCCGCGAGTGACGAATGCAACCTCGCATCGAGGGCAGGGCGGCCGCTTGTTCTGATGACACGGTGATCGCCCTTGCTGCCTGCGTGTTGCGTCGCTGCTGAGAAACACGGCAAAGGCATGGGCGCCGAATATAAATATATATCTGACATGGACTCTGGGCGATCCGGTTTTGGCGGCCCCCCGGTGGGCGGACGAACGTCGCTGCCAGTCCCGGCCGGCGTGTGTTTCCGCAAGGACATAACTGCTCCGTGCATACATTGCAGGGCGTGTGCGGTGTGTGTGTCAGTGAGAATCCGTGTGTGTGGTTGGCATGGAGTGCTCTGTTGCCGATGCGTGGAGGCGGCATTCTGTCGGTGGTCAATCCTGGAACAAGCAGACAGCCCAGCAGGGGCCGCTGCCGTGAGGTGTGGACTTGGTGCTGCCGGGGCGCAGCTGGACACGGCAAGGATGTGGTCCGAGTGCTCATCAGGCTGAGACCCCCCGCTTCCTCCCCTTTCCCATCGCTTCCTTGCCCCCATCCATCCATCCCAAAGAAGCGATCTCGATTTCTGGCTGAGCGCGGCAGCGGAGCTGGGTTCTGCCTTGCCAGGGTGGCACGTCAGCTGCCTCCGGTGGGGGAGGGTCGGAATCATCATGGCCGGGTCAGCAGCAACGATTGTGTCATGTTTGGGGAATGCAACCCACGCCCGGCTGCGTACCCGGAGCCCGCTGGCTGGCTGTCTGGCCGGCGGGATGTGTCGTCGAGCCACGGACGAGGGGGCGAATGGCTTCGTGTGGCAAAGCGTCGGTGTGTGTCGAGTGAGAGGGGGTCAGTTATCGGCCCCGCTCGCTCTCCCGCCTTTTTTGCCCTCCCGTTTTGCAATAACTGGCGACGGGCATGATTGACGATGGAGCATCAAGAGAAAGTCATCAGGGGGAAGGGATGGATGCAGCCAAGCGGAGCCGACGAGAGGGCCGCGGCCGCCCAGTTTCGTCGACGGCGGCAGTGATGGACCCCGAAAGGCCCGGCGGAAACACCGGGAAGGTCGAGCCGGACAGCCCATCATCGCTTCGCCCTCGAATATCGAACCCTGCTTGGTCGGCGAGAATCGATCATAAATCCATGTTGGATGGGCTGGCTGGATGGGTTGGCGTGTGTTGAGGTGGAGGGGGGGGCCGCGGCGCCAGATTGTCGGATTCGAGTCCATCTTTGGTTGAGCCACCCCCCCACTCACCACGCCCAACCATGCTGGCTTGGGGTGACTTGTGGGACGGCCGAAAGGCCACAGCGAGCAGAGCTGCATGCGAGAACGGGGAGGCACAGTGCGAAACCTTCCCTGGCTGCGCGAGGCCAATCCATCCAGCCCAGCCAGTGGCCACTGGGCCAGGGAGCCGTGATCCATCCATCCAGCCAGCCCGCCGCTGCCCGCCGCTGGTCTTGCAGGCATGCGTTCCATTTGCCAAACCAGAAACCACAGACCTTGTCTCTCGTCCCTTGCGTGGTTGGCCAACCAGCGTTGCACCGGGTCGGTTTCCATCTCGCTCAGTTTCTTCTCCCCCATCCGGCTCGGCTCTGGCGCGCTTGCTTGCTTCCTGCTTCTTGGGAACGGCCGGGACAGGGCCCCGTGCCAGGGATGGGGGAAGCGTGCGAGAAGGCCAGCCCACCGTCCGTCCGTCTGTCCTTGCGCAAGGCAAGGATCAAAGTATTGCGGAACACACGGCATGGGGTTTGATGGTTTCGCTCTTGATGGCGTTTGATGGTCTGGTCTGGATGCTGGTCTGCGCCAATACGAAGCTGAAAACCGTTCCTCTGGTCCCACGTCCCAAAGGGGGCGTTGCAGGAGGAGCAGTCCGCTGTCGACCAGTGACGATGAGGGTTGACCCCCCCTGGAAGCCGTCGTGGGGCAGCACCATGTGCACACGTAACCCCGGCAAGGCTGGGGACAGCATGCCACGCTCATGCTCCAGGCTCCATGCTCCATGCTCCTCCATGCTCCTCCATGCTCCATGCGTGGTGGGAGCGAGATCTCGGCCTTCTTGGTCGAGTTAGCGATGGCCGTAATCCGGGCAAGTACCTTCACAGCGCCGCAGCATGGAGCAGCAGGCAATCCCCTTCTCCGCCCCTCATTTGATTGGCGCAACGTCGGCGGTGGCAGGGGCCTGGCACCGCGACGGCTGAGTCGACGACAATCGGATTCTCCGAGGCACGGGAGGAAAAGAGCGGTGCGGCGCCGTCGAGCGTCGAGCGTCGAGCGTCGAGCGTCGAGCGTCGAGGCTTGAACGAGATTCGATCAGCAGCAGGTGAAAATGGCTCGCCCGGCACCCGGCAGCCTGCAGTCTGTGGGGTCTTGCCGTCCGAATCAACCCAGGTCCAGACAGCAGCCAGGCCAGAGCAGAGTCGCTCATTGGACCGTCGACGGCGACTTTGAAGAGAACCCTGGACACACCCCTCTTCTCTCAACTCGAAGGCTTCCTCCTCCCCAGGCAGGCAATCCATCCAAGAAATGAAAGATCCAGTGATGCACCTCCATCGCCCGCCCGCCCGCTCTTGATGCATCGCTAGCAGAGTCGCACCAGGCTCAAACACACCACCCGGCTGACCCGTCTGGCGATGGTGCCACGCCCCGCCCGTTAAAAGTCCTCAGCAGGCCACAGGGCCATGCCCACAGATTCATCTTATTCGTACAGATTAGTGACAGATGCAGGCAGCGTAGCCTGGGCGCACGCTGCATCCTCGCCTCTTTTCGCCTCCCCCCCTCGGTCCATCAAGTTATCTTCGCACAGGCATCGCGCGCCGCGCACCGCTACCCACCGCCGTGCAGATCTGGTTGGCCTGTCTGTGGTGGCAGCCATGGTTGGCCCGGTTGTTGGCCGCCGCCCTTCAGGTCGTCCCGAAGTTCAGGCGTCAGAATCCGTGCCCCACACCACGCAGAGCAGGTCGGTCGTTGAGCCCGCATCAGGCGAGACCGTCGCTGATTCCTGCTGTGACCCGCCCCTCTCTCATCATCCATCCCCCCATCCATCCATCCATCCATCCACCATGCACCATCCATCTTGCCCGTCCCCCGGTCCCCTCACCCCCCGTCCGTCCCCGTCCCCCGTCCATCGGCAAGCCGAAGCACGACCTTTCTGCGTGCCAACGAAACGACCCAGCAAAAGGAGCGCAGCGGTCGGGCCAACGGACTGGCTCCCACACGCAACGCAACGCACCCCCAAGGAAGGACCCCCGGCCGGCGCGAAAGAGCGGGCGGCGCGTTGGTTCTTATTTCAGGTTAGAGGGGGGCTGCACCAGAAACGAGTTGGACAATGCTCGGGCTGCTATTTTTGCGATGCAACCGCTGCAACCGATGATCAGCGATCGGACAACCGCCAGACGTCAGACGCCAGGCGAAACTTGGCCTCCCGCTCGCGACCGGGGTGTGCTTTGCTGTTGGCCGTGGGCGTGGAAAGAGGCTTGACCGAAAGATGAAGCCAGATCTGCTGATGCCTGCGCGCGCGCCCTGCGTGGTTGCGCTTGCACATCGCACCAAGCCGTCCAAGGCAAGCAGCGCATTGCTCACCGGACGCCGTCCAGCTGCCGCCCAGCCAGCCCGCTGCAGGGCATGTTTCCAGCGGAAGGCGTGCCGGTTGCCGTCGCCCTCAGCCTCGGCCAAATCACTGCCTTTGATTGCACCCAGGGCCGAGACAGGCTCGAGATCACCGGGCGCCTGGCCCAGCGAGGAATGAATTGGCACAGCCGGCGACCCACAGGGAAGAGCCTGGGTTGGGGTGGTGGTGGTGGTGGTGCGGCGCGCTGGTGGTTTCTCCGCGTCGGAGAAGCGGACATGCGTCGACATCCCACCAGGGTACGGAGCGACAAGCAGGTTGGCATCATCTCTCTCGCCCGTTGGATGCTGGGAATCCGCGCGCGGCGCCAATCGGGATACACACATGGTGCTCTGCGCTCTGCCCCGGTGCCTGCCCGAGACGGTGCAGCAGGCCTGCAGACACCGATAATTGCCTACCAGGCCGTGATCATGGATTTCCAAGTGGTCGACATTGACAAAACCGGCCTACGGCTGTCGCCAGGCCTGCAATTACAGCGCCTCCCTGTTGGCCTGAAGCCCCCTCCAAAAACGCACGAGCCGCTGTCGAGCGTGCTCAGTTTGCTTTAGCCTGGCCAATCAGGGGCGGGCTGTGTGCGACAGGGCGCCCTGATCCCTTCCCTCGCGCCTTGAATCTCCCACCCAAGCCCTCGCCCACCAACTGCCCATCCCATCCCATCGCCGCTCATCAATCAGCACGAGGGAGCAGAAAAAAATCAATCAACGCGAACGGAGCGACGTGACGCCCCGCTGTCCGCGACTCGCGCCCCCCAAGCCCGGTCAGCCCCCCACTTGCAGCTCGCCGCGAGACCAAGTTTGTCAATCCACAATCCATTGCTCGGCTCGGTTGTCTGCGTTCGAGACAGCCGGTACTTTGGACTTGATGATAGGCGAGGAAATCCAATCACGGCTCGCACACACCAACGCGGGTCCGCGTGATGGTGCCCCTCGGCTGCCTTGTCTGTCTCTCGGTCGGTATCGCCTGCGCTGCTGCAAGCTCCTCCACCAAGCTCCCTGGCAAGCTCCTTGCTCCCTGCTGCTGCTGCTGATGGTCCTGGCTTGCGTTGCGTGTGTGTGTGTGCAGCGCTGCTGCAACCAACCACCCTTGCGGCCGCCCCTGGCCCCATTTCCGTTCTCCGTTCTCCGCCCTCCGTTCAATCTTCCCGCTTCCTGCAGACAGTGGGAGTAAGCATGCCGCCGCCGCCACTCTCTCCGTTGTGATACTTGGGTGTTCCGTGCAATATCTCGCCGCACGGCGCACCAGGGTCGGTGATGGGGGAAAACGCCCCCTTCATCCTGTCATCACTCGTCACTGCATCACGCATCATCACGATGGGGATTGTGGAGGACACTTGGGGCTGGCTGGGCACCACCGTCCGGATCTCCCATGCTGCCTGCCCCCAGCCCAGCCCGCCCCAGCAGGTTGTCCGCCGCTCGCTCGCTCCTGGGAGGGGGAGAGAAGGGGTCCTGAGACATCATACAGGCATTCCTGTCTCACTGCTTACCGTTTCCAGAAGGGCGAAGAGAGGGAGCGAATGGCACGCCCGACGCGACATGGCGGCGCAACAGCCCGCCCGCCCGCACGGATCCGCCGCCTGGTGGACGTCATCACCCGATACCGTATACGAGTGAGGCGGGTGGGTTGGTTGAGTTGCAGGCGGTCTTGGACCTGTGTGGCCCCCAGTCATCGGCCGCGCATCGCTGCTCTCCTGCCCATCGCTGTCGCCGCGCACCAAGCCCGGCCCAGCCCAGCCAGCCCGTCCGCCTGCCCCACCCAATAAGTTCAGGACCTTCAGGTGTGTGTGTGTGTGTGTGCGATGCACCACCGCCTGGATGGACCACAGGATCGGGATCTCACCGCGTCAGCCCCTCCTCCCTCCCTGCCCCCCGGTCTGGTCTGTTCTGGTCTGGTCTGGTCTGGGGCGGGGAGGAGCCGGTGAGTGAGGGGGGATCGCAAAGGAGGTACCTTGCTCTTCTCACGCGGGGCTGAGCAGCATCCCGCCGCGCGCGCGTCCAACATGCCTGCTTGCTTGCTTGCAACTTGCTCGCCCGTATGTATCACCACAGATCACCTTATCCGGAACTTGCCCCGGGACGAGCGAGCGGACGGGAAACGGGGCGCGCGCGGGCTGTTGGTTGTGTTGCAGCTCTGGAAACGATGGAAGGCCTTCCCTTCCCTTCCCTCCCGTCCCTTAGTCAGCCACTGAGTCCGTGTCTCATGCAGGCACAGGGTGGGCGAGCTCTCGCCTCCGTTTTGCCGCCGTCCACTGCAGCTCGCTCCGGGGCTTGAACATCAAGACAAGCCTTGCGGAAGCCGCCAAGCTTCTTACTAACACGGGCTCACACATACATACTCTCGCTCGACATCTCACTGCTGCCTCGCCCAAATCCCAAGGGAATGCTGAGTTGCAACCCATGGAAGAAACCGAAACCCAGCTAGTTAGTTCCTAAATCCTCCCCATCGGCTCGATCCATCCCGACGCGCAAGCTTTCTTGCCCCCCGCGGAGATATGGACCCTGGGAGGAAAATAGCTGGCTGCCTACCTAGGCAGCTCGCCTCCCCTTGACTTGGCCGCATCCCTGGTTTTTGGCCACAGACGTGAATCATTCACCCTAAGAGGGCGAGTCGCCTCATTGCTTCATCGTGTCGATGGGATTATTTTGAGAGGTGAGGGATGGGCTGTGAACACGAGGGAGATGTGTCCATTACGGTCCTGTCAGAGGTCACATGGTGGGTAAGCGGATAATGGTCTGAAGTGAAGTCTCGCCTCGGATCCTGCCGGTCCGGTAGCTCGCCGAGTCCGATGCCGTGCTGGGGATGGGGGTAGGGATGATGATCCAGGCGGCCCGAAATGAAGCAGCGGTGAAGTGGTAGGAGATGGATGGGCTGGTGTTGGGTGCTCTTCGATCTGGGTGATGGTGCCAACCGCGGCGTGAAGTGGCATGTCTGGAGCGGTTCTGGACGGTCGAAAGAGGACTTCTTTCTTGTTACTCCCATATCCTTCGCATGGTTTAGATAAGTAGCGTAATCTTGTTGCGATGGACAGTTGGGAGGATTGGGGAGTAAGAGGCGTGGTCGGGGGCTGGGAACACTCAACCTCCTGCGGTGACTGAAACTTAGGATCACTCAAGGATTGATTGTTAAATATTCTGTGCCTGGAGGTTATCAACCGGCCGTGGGTTCAATCATAACTGGAATAATTCCAGCCGTTGGGTTCCTTGCGCATAGTACGTATCTGCTCTCTAGATGAGAACGCAATGCTGCTCTAGAAGACCTCCTCGACAGTGGCATTGCGAGACTATTGGAGGGTCATCAACCTTGTTGGCGTCCGTTTGTGGTCATGATTTCAACTCCACAACCTCGAGGTTGACAAATGCGTCAATTCGGAAGTAGCCAGTTTAAATCCTTGGGTTGCCCTAATTGTCATGGTGGTTTATCATCGAGTTTCCCCTGACGGTCAAATTTGTCACACATTCGAGCACGAACAATTCAAGAATTGCAGACTTGGGTGACAACTTCAACATCAAGCTGCTAGTAGATTTTCTTTTCCTCCTTAAACCACCGGAATATCAAAGACTACTTAGAGGCTCAGGGTCGCCGTCTCCTACTCAGCTCAAAATGGAACTCGCAACTTGGACGAGTCAAAGGGCACATGGGTCGAACTCGGAAATGGAAATAGTTTTATTTCGTTTTACTGACTTCCTGGGAACCTCGGAGGACAGTTCCTTGGATGGTCTCCGCAGAGGTGAATGCATCGGCTCCTGTGTCGGTATTCTTTGACTGTCACGCAGTCCAGGGGTATGTTTGGATAGCTTCGGTTTGAAACCAAGTATGATATTCTCAACCCCTCGGAGTACTTTGAGAACAACGAGGTAGAAAATGCCACCGGCGGTTCATACGACCCAGACCCGAGTTACCGGTGCCATTGGATCCTGCGGCAGATTCTTCTCTTCCGTCCTCGCATCACCCAGTCACCATGAACACCAAGAATAACCGCTGGGCTGATTTCTCCATGAGGCCTCCTCGCTATCTCCGTTCTACTGTGAGGGCTGAGCTCATCCCACGAGAGCCTGATGATGGGCTCTTAACCCAACGGAAGCCTACACAGCCATCCAGCCCCGACGCAGTACACCAACCACTAATATCACGGCCTAAGTTTCCGAGGCGGCTCGCTTCACGAAACACTGCCTCCAACCTATGTGTTGGCATGTGGAGCAACCTGGGCTACAGCCCAACACCATCTCGCATATGGCACAGCATCCGAGATCCTGATCGATCTCGGCGGCCCCATGCGCCTCCTGCATCGCTCACCGGCCAGACATGTGGCCTCCCTAATCAACCACCGGTCAACGACACTCTTCAGTTTAATAGGACCCTTCCAGACTCCGCCTTGAGCCTCACGGCAAGCTGACGTGACTGACTTTTGCCACCCGGAAGCTGCTCGCGTTCCGTGTATTAACTCGACGGCGCTCCACGTAGTCCGCCTGGCCTCATCTGACTTGCCCGCCCATGCGGCTATGCAGCACATCAAGCCACCCTGTCCCCTTCCCAGGCTGTTTGCGGATAGATACACCGACTCTTACTCAAGACGCGAGCCAAGCAATGTGTCTAATAGGTAAGCATCCCAAGCGGGCGAACGACAGCGGCAGGCGGGCGCGGCGGGGCGCAGATGCTATGTAAACGGCTGCCTCTACCCAAACACAAGAACGGAAGGCAGTTTGTTGAGGCGCACAGCGGCCTATTATACGTGCCCTGAGGAGCGGCATCCCCTCACCGCTCAGAGTCTACTGCGGGGATGAGGTTGGTTTGTTCCAACAGCTGAGCGACAGTCAGACGCGATTTGTTATGGTTGCATGTTGGCGCATGTAGGAGGGCAACCTATGAGCTGTGGATTCGAGAGACTCAACAACAACCGACTTCCATGCTTCCGCATGTCCCGGCCGTTGCAGCTGGGGCGGGTACCGGCGTGCAAACAGAAACGCAACCGCGGCCAACCAGCATCTAGAGCGATGATTTGGTCTGGGACTTGCAGAGCAAACGGCAGCCGAGGGAGCCGCCTGTGCTGACAACCCACCGCATCGTTGTCTCTGAGGGGTAGCCAGCCCCGCACGACGGCTTCGTGACAGGCCCTTCTGGAGCCTGGCTGCTGGGATCCTGCATCTCGATGAGGGGTTGAGAAGGTGTTGGCGGTTGTCAGGCAGCAACTGTGGTCGTACAATATCGAGGAAACAAAGGATCAACAACTCAACCCGGGGACCGACTGGTGTGATGATCAAGCCACTGTGTTTGACAGACTGCCGTTGCTGGCTCTTGGGTATACAGAACCTCAGGGGCATCCCGACTTGGATGGCCTGCCGGGATTCACGTGTCTCGGAGAGCTAGCAGTGCCTGCCGGACCTGGCGGGCTTCTCGACGCTGGTGGGTAGGCAGCGGCATGCCGCGGCAGAGATGACGACGTGAATGGCATGCGGGTGCATTGGCGCGGGGCCTACGGTACCGCCAGCTCATTCTCGTGGAGCAGACCCGAGCCTTGGGGCTTGTCGCTTGGCGTTTTTCTGTCTCTCCTGGAGGGTTTGTTGACATCCAACCGAATTCGATCCGCGCCCTCGCCGACAAGGGGTTGAAAGAGTCACAACTCCCCGGCCAGGCGCCAATTGCCCTACGCGTGGCTCAGGGCAGGAACAGCCCAGCTAATTGCGACAGCTCATGCCCTTTCCGCGGCCCTGCCTGCTGCGGACCGGGGCTTTGGGGAAGGCACGGAGAAGCGGATTGCGAATTGAGCAGGACCACGTTCTGCGCTGTGGTTGCTGTCGTGGCCCGATGCTGCCCAATAGTGGGGCGCTGTCTCTGGGCGGCGTCGCTGATTGGCGGTCCCTCCCCTTCCCGCTCGACGCGCACCGAGCCGCGGCCGTCTATTTTGGGTCGACATGGCCGGAAAGAGCAGGGAGCCATCACCACTCAACGTCGTTCTGGACCCGAGGCTCACGACTGCTTGCCCCTTCCGCGCGCGGTTTGCTGCAAATTCTGATCACCAAGTCGCCACAGGGAGGCAGGCACCAGGCCGACCGTGGTGACCCTTGCAGCCCTCTGTCCTCTCTCAGGCGCCTTCTGTTGCGCAAGCGGGCTCGCCGCGGGTTACAAACCGCCCAAAACATGAGACAGTCCAACCACCTCACACAACCACACGCCCCCCCCCACCCCTGGAACCGGTGATTTGGCAATGGGCGGCAGCAGCGCCGTCTTTTGCCCAGCGCCATACCTGACACATGATTTGTTGCGGCCTTTTCGCAGCACACCCTCCAGGCCCGTCGGGTTGCCGTCCTGGCCCCGCTCGAGGCCCAGAGGTGAGCCTCAAAGCGCTCTTTTGTGCCCGACCCGATTCGACGTCTGACGGTGTCCACGCCCAATGCCAGCCCCCCGAATTCCCACCGGAACGATGATGTCTGCTGTTTCTTGTGAAAGCCAGTGGTATTCCGCGAGGCTGACCAGCTGGCGGCATCCACGGTGAGTCATTTCGCGGGAGGCTGTCTGTTGTCTGCTGTCTGCTGTCTCGTCTCGCCTGGGCTCTGGTCTCTTGGATCAACACCCAGTCAGTGCAGCGCGGCCCGCTGCGGGACCCCCCCTCACCCCTCACCCCCTTCTGGGCCACACCCCCCCCTCGTCTCGCTCTCGGCCCTCAAAACCACCGTCTGCTGCACGTCCTAGCCTGCTTTGTCCTGGCTGCTTCCTTTGAACTGCACCACCTGCTCTTGTCCGTCAGTCTCGTCAAACACCAGACCGCAGTTCTCTGTCCAAAAGATCGAGAATTCCACCCGCAATGCCCGCCCGTCACGAGACTCTTAGCCCACACCACTACCACGATCCGATAGCGACTTGAGCGTCCAGACTCTGAAGAAAGAGACAACAAACCACAACAGAAGAGAGAGGGAGAGAGAGAAAGAAGAAAGAGAAGAGCGAGACACAACACACACCAGCCAACACATCTCTGCATCGACACACAGCACCAACCCACGACTACAACACGCAATGGAGGGGGGACGTCAATACCTCCGTCCCAGGGTAGGGGGCACCGTGACCCCCGGCGGCGATGGCCGTCCCAACGGGCGCCCTGCCGAGTGGCCCGAGTGGCAGCAGCCTGTGCATCAGGACCAGGACAGCCAGCGGCAACAGCACCAACAACAGCCCAGGTCGATCATGAGGAAGGCTGTTCGTCCGGCAACTCGTCCGCGCCGCAACTCGGATACCTCAGTCACATCATCCAACCTGCCCGCCACCGGGATTGGGAGCGACTCGGAGCTGGGATCACCTGCACCCCTTCTTGCCCTGCCTCCTGCAACGGGGACAGGAGCACCCGGAGGCACGGGGGGAGCCCTCGGCCTGCCCCGCAAGATCCTCAAAGCCAAGTTCCCCGGCATCCCCGCAGAACGCCAGGCCGTCGTCAGCCTGAGGCCTTCCCGCGGCCCCTCGGCTGGCATCCCCACCAGCTACCATGTGCCCCCGCAACGCGCCATCCTCGGCCCTGGGCAGTATGTCCCCGAGAACCGGCTCCCCGAAAACCGGCTCCCCGAAAACCGGCTCCCCGAAAACCGGCTCCTCGAGCACCACAGCCCCCGGGGCTCTTATGACCGCCATGGCCGCCACTACCACGACGAGACCGAGTCCGCCGTCTCGGAGTCGTCTGACCTGTCCTCCACCACCGAGGCAACCACCATCATCTCGTCGCCCCCCGAGTCGTGTGCCAGCGACGTGACACCCACCGGGACCAACACCAGGTCGGCACCCTCGGTCCGCTTCACACCGAGCGTCATCGGCTCCGAGAGCGTCGTCAGCGCGGCTCCGCCTCCCACCCGCAAGAGGCAACGCCAAGCCAGGGCACGACAGGCCGCCGAAGCTGACCGGACCGTTGTCAAGAGCGGGACCCAGACCGTCCGGGTCATGGCCCTTCCCCTGACTGCCGACACTCCCGAATCCAGGTACACCCGCGAGCTCGAGCGGTACCAGCAGGAGATGGAGCGCAGCCTCATGCACAAGATCGAGCAGCTCGAGGCTGAGAGGGAGACCCTGCGCGAGAGCGAGGCCAGTCTGAAGAGGGAGCTTGACGACAGCTCCGCGCTCCTCGCTGCCGCTGACAAGGAAAAGGTCGCCATGGAAAAGGAGAAGGCCGCCATGGAGAAAGACATGATCACCATGGAGAAAGACATGGCCACCATGGAGAAAGCAAAGGCCACCATGGAGAAGGAGCGCGATGTCGAGCGCAGAGGCAGGGAACAGGTCCTCAGCCTGCTCGAGGAACAAAAGGCCCTCTTCGACGAATTCCGCAGCAACTTCGACCTGCAAAAGGGCATGCTCGACGAGGTCGAGAGGGACCGGGATGCCGAGCGCGCCGCCAAGGAGGACCTGCAAACAAAGCTCGATGCAACCAAGAAAGTCCTCGACGAGTACAGCTCTACCACGGGGCTGCAAAAGGTCATGCTCGAGGAGGCTGAGAAGGAGCGCGACGACATGAAGGACGCCAAGGACGAGGCCGCCAACCAGCTGGCTGACCTGGAGAAGGACTTTCAGAAGTTCCAGGACGACCGCAAGGAGCACCAGGATCTCCTTGCCCACCAAATCGCCGCCCTCGAAACCAGCCGGGATGCCCTGCAAGAGCAGCGCGACAACAAGGACAAGGAGATTGCCGCCATGGCCGACGCCCGCGAGCAGCTCAAGACGGAGGTGGACACCCTGCTCGCCCGTGTCGCTGCCTTGGGAGATGACTTGAAGGCGGCCGAGGATGAGCAGCAAAATATCAAGGATGCTGCCGCAGAGGAGCAACAAAAGATCAAGGATGCCGCAGCGGAGGAACAGCAGAAGATCAAGGATGCCGCAGAGGAGGAACAGCAAAAGATCAAGGATGCTGCCGCCGAGGACAAGGCAGCTCTGCGGGAGCAGCTGGAGGAGGAGCACAGCTCGGCCAAGAACCGTGCCGTCGAGCTGGAGGAGGAGAAGGAGAGCCTCGAGAAGGCCAAGGCGGCGGTCGAAGAAGAGAAGCTTGAAGCCCTGAACAAGCTCGAGGCTGCTGAAGCGGAGGTGTCCAAGCTCAACGCCCAAGTCGAGGAGCTCACCGCCACTGGATCCGACCTCGAGGCCAAGATCACCACTTTGGAGGCTGACCTTGGAGCAGCCCAGACCGAGGTCGCCGATCTCAAGACCCAGGTCGAGGGCCTCCAGTCCGACAAGGCCGGCCTGCAGCAGCAAATCGATGAACTCTCGGCTGCGAAAGTCGAGATGGAGGCCAAGACCCACAGCCTCAACACCGACCTCATCGGCGCCAAGGCGGCCAACGTGTCGCTCGCGAGTCAGAAGCTCAGCCTCGCGGGTGAGATGGCCGGAGTCCAGGACAAGCTCGATGCTGCCAGAGCCGATATTGGTAAGCTCTTGGGCGAAAAGGCTGCGGCTCAGGCCGAGGCAGATAAGGTTCCCGGTCTCGAGAGCCGCAGGGCCGAGCTTGTCGCTCAGGTGGTGGACTTGGAGGGCACGATCGCAGACCTCAATGACGATATCGCCGAGCTCGACGGGAAGGTCGCCGACCTCCAAGCCGAAGCCAGCAAGATCCCCGCTCTGGCCGGCGACAAGGCCGCCGCCGAAGACAAGATCGCCGATCTCGAGAGCAAGACTGCAGCCCTGGAAGCCAGCCTCGCCAGGGCCCAGGCCGAGGCCAGCAAACTCGGTCCCCTCGAGGCAGCCAAATCCGAGCTCGAGGACCGCGCCGCCTCCCTGCAAACTCAAGTCGCCAACCTTCAAACTGAGCTCGCCAGGGACCCTGACGCCGCCGCCGCCGCCCTCCGCGCCGAGCTCGAGGCCAAGAACCAGGAAATCACCCGTCGTATCGACGAGATCAACACCCTCACCGAGGGTAAGGAGGCGCTCTCCGCCCAGCTGGGCGCAACCAAACAACAGCTCGGCGCGGCTCAACAATCCCTTGACGGCGTGACGCAGTCGTTCAACACCGCCACGGCCAAGGTGGCGGAGCTGCAGCTGCGTGTGGAGCAGCTCGGCACCGCGTCCCGCCGCGCGAGCCGGTCGCGCAACTCGTCCCCGCAGAAGAAGGACCGCAACAGCAGCAGCGGCGGCAAGAAGGACAAGCAGCTCATGGTGGTGCGGAACCGGAACCCGGCGGAGAAGGGGACCGCGTTATCAGTCATGCTCCAGCTCGCTGCTGCCATCTAACCGTCCCATCCCCAACCCTGCTGTCCTGTCTTGTCCTGTCTTGTCCTGCCCTGCCCTGCACTACCAGTCTGCTGGTGTGGCGACGAACTAACAGGGCTGGGTGGGGGGGTTTCTCCCGACAGGCAACTTGTCCGACGGTGTTCCCTGCGAAAGACGTGGCCTGGCGGTGGGAGTGCGGTGTCGAGCGCTGCGGCGAGTCCGAGGTCGTCGATGGACTCGGTTGCGTCTGCGCCTGTTATGAAGGAGGAAGAAGAAGAGTGAGGAGGTTGGGTGTTGGGGAGAATGGGGAGATATTGGGGGGGTTGTGCTTCGGTGGTGTTTTTCTTTGTTTCTTTTCCTTTCCTTTTCTTTCGTCTTCCTTCGTCTCTGCATTTGGCTTTCTGTTTCTTTTGTTTGACACTTGTTTTCCGCCCCGAAGCAGCTCTCCTCCTCATTTCATCGACCTCGGTTGTTTCATTCTTACTCGGTGGCTCAGTTTCTGCAAAAGCTTTGCCTCGTCTGTTTTGTTTAGAGTTTGCTTTGGGGGATATGGGTCTGTTTTGCTCTTGGGGTTCGCATCTTGGTTTTGATTGCATGGATTGGGACATGAGTGGATGGATTTATGACTTATGACGGATACCCTCTTGTACACTCACCATGTAACGGTTTATCGGTAGCATTGTTTCTTGTTTCAAACACTTTCTCTTTATCTCTTCCTCTCGCTGTCTCTTTCTCCATTTAGACTTTTGCATTTGGCGCACAGCCTCATGTCGTGATGTGTTGAACATGGTAATGGGCCATGGCACGGGAGCATGTATACTGGGAATGTTGAAGGCAAGGGGGGTGAAGTAGATAGTATTAGTAACATGTAATGGGGGTGGGTAATGGAGTTGGCGTTGGGAGTACCGAGAGTGCGAAGACTGCTTGAATGTCTTGGGTGTCGTTCTCACCACATAGCCCGAACCTCCTGCGTGACGTGTGATGTGCTCCCTCTGATGACTCTTGTCCCCCCGGGCCGAGAGCCTCGCCTGGGAAATTTCGCCCTGCTGGTGTTCAGTGACACCTCATCTCGATCTCTGTGGAACTGAGTCATTCCTTCGAGGTGGGCAGGCCCCCCCAGTAACCAGCTAGTTCAACGTGGACCCTCGACCGCAAGGAGAGCAAGATGACAAATGAGACTCTGTACAGCTGTCAGATTACACCACACCGCTTCTTGATCACCGGCTCACCAAGTCTCCATTGGTTCCTGCGCCCGGACTTGTCGTCATCCTCGGCGGTTTCCCCTCCAGCCGCGACCCTTTTGGACAATCACATGACGGGTCATTACTTTCACTCAGGCCATGTCTGATTGGAAGGGAGACTGAAAGTTCTCTGCAGGTAAGCAGGCATTCTTCGTGTCCAGGCACCCAGATTTACACATGAAGTTGCACAGGCAGATCCCAGACTCGTCCCTTGGCTAGAGTGAAGGCCCAAGCGAGAAAATACCACCCACACCGCAGCATTTTGGGGGAGTTGTTGACATGGGTGGGGGTCAGGCTAGTTCACTGATTATCAGGGTACTTGTGTACCCAGGCAGGCCAGCTCAGCTGGAGCGAGCGAGCACGGTGCAAGATTTACCCCCCGATGATCCCATCAGCTTGGAAGACCCCCGCCTAGGCTGCCCTACCCTGGGTGAACTTGACCCTCTCCGGCGTAGCTCTCACAGACCGCCACGAGGCAGCGAGCTTAGCGAGGAGGCCAAAACCATGTGGGCACACGGCCGCGCCGGTTCGTCGGGTCGTGCCGGGAACCGAGCCCGCTCGCTGGTTTGTTAGTGTGGTGGTGGTGGGCATGGCATGGATCAACAGCGCCTTCTCTTCAGCTTCGGTAGGGGGTTCGATGGCACGTGCGGCGGCTGACGTTCGGGCCCGCCGGTATCCCAGGCCCAGAGATGGAAAGTTTTTGGTTGTGGCAAGGATCTCCGCGCTTGGCGGGTCCTGTGAGGGGGCCAGGCCGGGGATGGATGGGAACCGTGAGAGTGAGAACGACTTCCTCAAGAAGAAACAGGGATGAAATGGCCCCAATCCTGGATTCAGGCGTCCCCGGGGGGGTGTTGATGGGCACGGGCTTGGGGAGTGGCTCCGACATCGGCGTTTGGCAGTTTTGTGGCGGCCGAAAGTCCGTCCGGGGTTGTGACGGGCGGCGGCGGCGGCGGGTTGGCATGTGGGAGGTGGGAGTTTGCGGACGGTGGACGGGTGTATGTGTGGGTGTGGATGGCGTTGGTGCTACCGGACGGAGAGGGGTGGGAGGCATGGATCGCTGTGATCCATGGGATACTGCACTTCAAGCGAGACTGTGACGAGTCGGACAGAATCAACAACAGACACGCCAACGACATTTTGAATTACGTTTGCCACGGCATACCGGGCTTCTCGTCCTGTCTAACCCCAAAAACGCCGTTTCTGCTTTTAAGCAACCCGGTTGGTATCATACTCCCGAAGAAAGCCGTGCCGAACTGCACTCCCATTATCCCCCCCGCCCTCCGTGTCGGCCATCATCATGCCGACCCATCCGCCCATGTCGCACCGCCCACATACCGCCGGCCCGTACGAGACTGCGTGCTACCCGGAACTCAGTTCTTGTGCTCCCAGAAAAGATCCACCTGCTCGCCGTCGAGCCACTTCTCCATCTCGCCGTACATACGGTCCCACAGGACCCCTCCGGCCGTCGGCAGGTCAAGGTCGATCTCATACCCGAGCCGGGCCTGCGCGGCGCCGAGGTACCGATACCCCACGGGAATCCGCTCAAGCTCCTGCTTCCTGAAGCGGGGCGCCGTGAAGCCGTCGGTGGGCACGACCTTGTCCTTCTCGTAGAACAGCTTGACGTACTTGGTCTTCCATTGGCCTGTGGCGGCGTCCTTCTCGGCGAAGAAGATGAAGCGGCAGTCGCAGTCGACATCAAACTCGGCTGTCTCGGCCTCCGGAGTGGCTCCTCTGGTGCCCGTGGTCGGGTCGAAGCGGAAGCGGTGGGTGATGGTGGCCTTCATCTTGCCGATGGCGCGGCCGGGACGGGCGCGGCTCAGCTCGACGAGGGTGCCGCACTCACGGTGCATGATGAAGACGCCCTTTTCCTTGCCGGCCTTGGAGATGGCGATGAAGTCGTCGACCGACTGGGGGCCGCTCCAGGCTGGGGGAGTCAGTCAGGGGTTAGGGGAGAACATGAGGGGCCGACTTACTCGTCCAGACGGTGGCCTCCTCGGCAAAGAGGTCGCGGTAGTTCTTCCACTCGGAGGAGTCACGGTAGACGGGCCAGCCCTTGCAGAGCTCCGAGACGGCGAGGCGGTCGAGGAGCTCCTCGGCCGGGCCATTGATGTGCGAGTAGCACTTGGTGTGCGGGTCGACGGGAGAAGTCATGGCGAGCCTGGGGTTGTGTATGGTGTGATCGAAATGGGGTGGTCAGGGAAAGAGGGAGGGATGGATGAATGAAGAGGAGAGGCCGGAGGGTGGGGGACGGAGGATGATGGAGAAGGAGGAAGAAGAGTTGAAGGTTTCCAAGAGCAGAATGGGAGGACGAGGGGGGATCTTGTATGTTCAAGACCTGGGACGTGCCATTGAAAAATCTTTACTCCTGTCCACGTGGTGGATGCTCTCGCCAGGGCTGTTATCCCCGTTGCCGGCCCGGGGACCAGCGAGTCGGGTCAGTCCCAGGAAGGAACTGGGAGCGAGATTGATAGGGAGGCCCCGGGGGGGAGGTCGAGTGAGTCAAACCCCGGCCGGGTAGGAAGCCGTCAGTGTCCGCGGCCGGGGGGGTGGTGGGTGCGGCGGCATGGGTGTGGGTGTGGGCATGGATGGTTGTGGCCTGGGCCGGCTGCGTGAGCCTGGGTATGCACCAGGGACGCACACAAGCGCAAGTCGACGTAACTGTACATGCTCCTACGCCCAGAGTATGCAAGTCTCGACAAGATCGGAGATCCGCGACGCCCATCTCGTGGCGTGGCGCGGGTCGATCTCGGCAGAGCGGGGGGTGTCTTGCTTCTCCCAAGGGCGGCCAGCCCATGTCAACGCCCGGCGTCGTCCTCGACGTCTGACAGGTCGTCTTGCTGTGGTGTGCTCACTTGCGGTGGTTGTACTCGCCGGCCCAGATCCTCCGCAGCCAACCGAGCCCGGGCAACAGCTGCCGTTCCCATTGGGCGGGCGGCCCTGCGCCGTCCCTGTCTGTCCGCCGTCCTGCCGCCGAGAGTCGGCGCAAAGGCAGGGCCGTGCTGGTTGCCCAGCCCTCAGCCCAGGAGGTCGGCCTGGTTGCCCCTGTGGGTCGACATGCACGAACTACTGTACGGACAGGGAGCTGAGCAGCGGCTCACACTTCCCTGCATTGGGTCCTGTTCACTTGACCTCGCCATCGGGGCTCGGGGGTTCGGGAGCGGCGGGTTGCTGATCCCTTCAAGGCTCACCGCCAGTGCGTGTAGTTCGGGCATAAGGGGAGTGGTGCTCCAAGCTCGAGATGGGAGGTGATTTCGGGGTCTGTTCTGGCCGGACGGAGGGAGTCGCCCGTTGAAATCTTCGCCCATCTCATGCTGGGTGCCGTGCTGTGTTGTGCCCATTGTGCCATCTATGCTCATTGCCGTGTGCCCGGGGATTTGGGTGTGTGGCGCACCCTTGCATCAAGGCCAGGGACAAGACGACAGGGGGAGAAGCCCTCAAGCTCAACCTCACCTTGGAACAGACGGGTGCCCGAGTCGGGACTGTGCCAGGGCTTTCCGTGTACCGTCTGCCGTATTTTGGCCCTATTTTTGCAAAAGAGTCTTCCTTCTGGCAGATGGCGGTCAAGGCAAGAAGGAAGGGAGAGGAGCAAGGGCCTGGGCCCGGTCATTGCTGATCAGTGATCGTTGAGTCAGGAATTTTCTGGAACCCGCGCGTTGCTTTTTCAGGGCTTGCAGGCGTCTTGTCATGGTTCCGTGATTGGATTGATCAGGGGTGCGTCAGCTGAGGGTTAGGGTCCAGCTGCTGCTGAGTGATGGGGCGAAAACTGCCCCTCCACCCCGCGCCCTGGAATTCCCGTCCCGCGGCGTGCCCCGCCTCGCGCCATCCCCTCGGCGGGCGGGGTCCAGTATATCTTTCTTCCATCGCTGCCCATCCCCGTCGCCGTCCTCCCATCCCAGCCTCATCCAGCCTTGCGACTTCCAGACGCAACACCAAAGCAAACGAGATTCACGCGCATTCCATAACCCCAACGACGACGACCCCCTCGACGACGTCCGAAAATCCCAGCAGCCCAAAGTAGCACACAACAGCTTGATCCGCATCGACTTCCACACGCAACAATGGCCGAGGTCAACCACATCGCGTCGCACAGCGACTTCGACGCCCTCCTCGCGACCACGCGCTACGTCGTCATCGACTTCTACGCCGACTGGTGCGGTCCCTGCAAGATGATCGCCCCGCACTTCATCAAGATGGCCGAGACGTACTCGATCCCCGGCTTCCTCGCCTTCGCCAAGGTCAACGTCGACAACGTCGGCTCCGTCGCCCAAAAATACGGCATCGCCGCCATGCCCACCTTCATGTTCTTCAAGGAGGGGAAGCAGGTTGCTGTCAACGGCAACGCCACAATACAGGGCGCGAACCTGCCCACCCTGATGCAGGCCGCAGAGAAGATGGGCAAGCTGGCCAAGGCGAAGGCTGATGCTGCTGCCGCGGGGAGCGCATAAGAGGAGGAGATATGGAGAAGTCAAGATGGAGTTAAAGAAGGGCGATGAGGGCGAGGAGGGCAGCCCCTATTCCCGCCCACAACTGAGATACCCCACGGCATTTGCTGAATGGAAACCGCAGGCATCCTGCATTAGACCTCACCGTCTGTCGAGTTCCCATACCAGTGTCCGAATGAGAGATGGAGAGTTGATGACCCCGAGAGGTTGGCCACTTGGACGGGGCCCGGGTCGATAAAGGAGCTCCAGCCACTTCCCTCCCACTTTTCAGTCTTCCTTTATTGTCCCTCTCAAAACCCCCCACCAAAAAACACGTGCCTCCGACTTTCGCGGGGAGCCGTGACAATGGTGAGGGTGGTGATGGTGTCTCGGTCACCTGGTCACGAGACACACCTGACTGACCCGGGAGACCGTCACACCTCGCATCCACGAGTCGCGCGCATCGCGTGGGAAGAGGCAGGCAAGCCGTAGCGAGGGAGAATAAAGAACATGGAATGCAGTCCGGCGCTGCCGCGTTGGCGGTGGCCATCCGCGACGGTTCCCAACACACTTGTATCCCGCATCGTCTTGCACATCCACAACACCACTCCCCAGCAAAGCATACCCACCATCACCTACCCCCTGGCGCCGGCGACATGCCCTCCTCCCGCCGGCTGTCCGGCTCGCCATCCTCCAAGCGCCCCAGGGTGCCTCCCGAGATGATCAACCAACTCAGCCGCGCCCTCCTCTCCTTCTCCCTCAAGAAGCTCAACGAGCAGAACGCCGCAGGCAAAGACCGCTCCGGCAGCAGCTCCAAGCGCGAGCACACCAGCTCCCGCCCGCGCTCCACCACGGGCAGCAAACCCCGCGCCAGCTCCACCGCCAGCAAGCGCGCCGGCAGCCGCGACACCCTCCGCGACGGCCCCGGCGGCGACCTGCACAACCTCATCAGCCAGGTCGCCGTCGGCGTCTTTGCCTTTGGCCTGCGGCACCTCATCAAGCGGCGCCGCGAGGCAAAACGAGCCGCCGAAGCCGCCGGCGGCAGCAGCGGCAAAAAGAAACGCAAGGACAAGACCGGCTCGTCCTCCCTCCCCACCAGCGCCATGCGCGGCACCGGCGGCAGCAGCTCCATCCCCGGCGAGCCGGAACTCTCCTCAGCACTCGACACCGTCGCGCGCGAGATCCAAGGCGCGACTGAGTCCATGCGGCGGCTGGCGGCCACTAACACCCGCGGGGGTGCCCACCGCGACTGCCCCGTGCGGGACGCGCTGAACGCCGACGCGGACAGGTTGACGGAGTCGTTGGTGAATATGCAGGCGAGCATACACAACATACGGAATTTGCATCCTGGGTTGGAGAGGGCGAGGAGACGGGCCGAGAGGGAGCAAAGGAGGCAGGAGAGGAGGGAGAGGAGGGAGAGGAGGAAGAGGAGGAGGGAGGAGAGGGCTGGGGAGGAGGAGAGGAG
>FTEL01002966.1_pt1 | contig 22387 bp, 33 predicted proteins | sample 1658911 | NCBI WGS metagenome assembly FTEL01 (sample SAMEA3914869, study PRJEB12502) | metagenome | biome: forest; material: soil | place: USA | collected 2012-03-12 | depth 0.1 m
CCATGCGCCTTGTGCATGCACTTCTTCCTTGGACTCGACGCAGGTCTTCGCTGGCAGGGCACACGAATACCATTCCGACACATCGGCAATATCGAGCGAGCGACATGCGGAGGTCGCATGCATGTCAATCGACCGCGCAGATGGAGAGGACGGGGGACCACGGTCGGTCCCCTCACTGACGCACTTGTTGAGCACCCTCTCGGCCTAGTGTGCGCCGCTTTCTTGGAACACCCGGCCTGCTTCTGTGCTTCTGGCGCGGCCGTGGTTCCCGGTTGGGCATAGCCGGGACCGCACGCAATGGTTGACCGCCACGTTGCCGAGCCGATGGATTGGGACCAGCACAGGGATGGCTGGGGAATGGAAAAAAAAATCAACAGCGTGCCAGCCAGCATGAGGTCCGAGTTGGCGACGATTCTCCTGTTATAAGACGGTTGCCTTTTCCTCTGCGGGTCCGCTCTGCGTCTGGGTCTCGTGAGCGAAAAAGTGAGACAGGAAGTTTGAGACACCATGCTGGCACAATGTTCCGGTTAAACCTCACATTATTTTTCACCCTGGCATGGGCTCTGCTGAATGCCCATCTCGTGTCATATGCCCACGCCTGGCCCACGCCAAAGTCCTGGATCCCCCACTTCAAGAGCGAGAAGCCCCAGGACTACTACTCGAAGCGCAACTTCAACACCATCTCCAAAATCTACAACCTGACCGTCTACCCCAACCAAGTCCCCATCTTCAACGGCGGCGGCGCCGCCGTCCCGGACGGTCTCTTCAACCAGGACGTTGTGGGCCGCGTCGACCCGGTCGGCAACTTCACCGGCTTTGAGCACTCGATCGAGTACTTCTTCGCCCTCTCCCCGCTGCCGCGGGGCAACCCGGCAAAGGCCGCCATCACGTCCTACAAGATTACCGAGTTTAGCTCGCAGTGCCGCGATGTCGCCTCTTCGGTCGTCTACCTCTACTGCAGCGTCGTGGACCCGGGCGGCCCCGACCACGGCAAGGTTCTGCCGCCGCTGAAGCAGGTGGCATTTTGGCGCTTCGACGAGTGCGGCGCCGTGCTCAAGTACGACGCCTGGATTCCCAACCTCAACAGCTGGGTCGAGTCCACCACGGCCGCCTACATCGCCGACCCGCAGTTCCGCGCCGAGAGCATCCAGCAGATCTGCGGCGGCACCCAGCAGATCTGCTACGGTGCCAATACGCAGTGGAACAGCGTCGAGGAGTGCATCGGCACCCTCTCGCAGAAGAACTATGGCTCGTACGATGAGGCCTGGGGCGACAACATCGTGTGCCGGAGCATCCACCTGGTGCTCAGCCAGGTGGACCCTAATGTAAGTTGCCGATTTCGCTCTCTTGGTGCCGAACTCGACTGACCGAACACGATAGGTTCATTGTCCACACGTTGGTCCCACGGGGGGCGGCAAGTGCGTGGATGTCCAATATCCTCAGTCGTACTTTGATGACGAGACGTTGTACGGGGACCCCGCAGGCGGGACGTTTATGTGCAAGTAGTAATGCATGTGGAGGGCGCGACTAACGACACACCACGAAACGACGACACTACGACAATACTAATAATTGGGAGGGCCAACGAGGCGTAATGTGAGATGTACATGATCTTGTAGATAGCTAGGACGGGAGGTACTTTTGCTTGCTAGTTAGTAGATTAGAGCTTACGAAAGAGACGAGTCATGACCTGATGCCATCAACTGACACCCACTTCATTCCGTGTCATGTATCATCCGGCATTGCAATGTTGTGCTGGAGTATGTTCCGCTCGGTATGAGTTTCTGACAAATTCTTTTCATCCGAGGAGCACTATAAATTAGTACTACACAAGCTCAAAGATACGACCAAAGTCAAGAACTCGCTCCCGGACCAGCGAATTTAGTTAGCATCTATCACTGTTTTTAGCGGCCTCGACAAGACAAGTTCTTAGTCTATTGTACAAGATTGCCTAGCGGCATTCGGCCTTATGTTTTAATCTGGAGGCAGCCGGCATGATAGATAACCTCCAGTGCCTACCGATTCGCGGCATTTGCGACTACTCAGACTCCCACAAGAACAAGCAGTGGCAGGGCTATTCTGCTGTAACTGCAGCCACATACGCAAGGGAACTGCAGACCATCAATCAGGGAACTGCAGACCATCAGCCAGGGAAAGAAAGCTGGAAGTTGATGGACGGATAGATAGGAGGAGCAAGAAATAGAAACGCCTTCCCAGTGCTCACATCCAATCTCGATAAGCCACCGCCAGGCCCCGCCCCTCGTACCCCTCCGGCACCAACTTGTCCACGTTCTCCAAAGCCGACACATGCAATGCGCCTGCTGTGATCATCCATCGCGGCTTTCCACCCAGGCACCGCGGGCGTCTCATTGTGGAATCCCATATGGCCCGTTACGATCTCCCTATATAGCGCGGCTGACCTATGCGACGTCGTCCAGAACGTCCGGTCCACTAGCGCCATTGGCCACCGCTGGCCGCCCGACACTCGTGCCATTCCTCCCACTCCTGTTCTGTCCTAGCCGGAAACAACTCGATGCCTAGCTCCTTTGCCCGGTCCTCGATCCACTGTACGTGCCAGACATGCCAACCTACGGCGATGTCCCAGAGGTCACCTTCCGGCACGACCTCCCCAAAGCGCGTAAAGACTTCCTTATCGTCTTTTTGAATCGAAGCCATGACACACGCCTTCTTCATTGACGGCCGGTGGCGTGCGAGCTTCTCGTAGGTGGCCACATGCGCGAAGTGCGGGTGCCAGATCAGCCGGCAGTTCGCTCTCGCGCTCTCGGGTGTAGACTCGGTTAGCCATGAGAGGTTGTTGTTCATCACAAAGGGAAACAACTGTGACCGAAAAGCGGCTTGACCCTCTTGGCACTTAAATGCTGTCTCGCCCTTGAACTTACAAACACAATATAAGGTACATATGCTGCCATTTCCAGTCCCAAGCCCAAACCCACCGAAATCCCTGACCAGAATGTGTCACCTTTAATACATCCCATCCTGACCAATTCCCATCCTGTTCCCTAACGCCGACAAAAGCAATCGCACTGTTTGGGTCACAAACGCCAGAAACCGGTTACAAGGCCCTACCGATCCCGTCCGCAGGCTCCTCACTCCGCCGCGGTTCTGAACGCGCCATTCTCTCCTCCGACTCGAGATCTACCTCCTCAGTCTGCGCGATTCTCCTCTCCGGGGTCGTCGTCGTCGTCGTCGCCGTCATCATAAGCACGTCCCCAGCTGAGTTCCCTCTCCGAGCCCCACGCTCCTTCTTCTCATTGCCATCCCTTCCCTCCCTCTGGACTTCTGGACCATCGCCGTGCGTCCCCCTACTGTTGGTGGCGGTAGCCGTGGCAGCAGCGGTAACAGTAGTACCTAACCCTCTCTCCGCACCCAGCGCAATCACGCTCAGCCCGCTAAACCGACTCAGCCTGCTTAGCCTCCCTATTGAGCTAGTCCGGGCGGATTCCGCCTCCGGCTGCTGCGTCCCCATCTCCTCCTTGTCCCACCTCGACCCGGCCGTGCTCCGGCTTTGACTCCGCCGATGGGGCCCTTCCTCCTGCAGCCGATGGTTCTCTCCATTGTTCACACTCCTGCTTGTTGTATTGCCGGTCGCGGTAGAGAATGAAATGATGCCGGCCCTCCCTCTCCCGCCCAATCTGCTCCCCCTCCCGATCCGGGAATTGCCTGTTGCCGTATCCGTAAACCCGGAGTCTAAGAAACTGTGGTAGAACTCGGCCGGCCCCGGCGGCGGGCGCGAGTCGCGGATGAGGGCGCGCAGGATGGGGATGGAGGCTGCGATGATGGTGATGGCGGACTCGGCGGCGGCTAGGATGACGAGTTGTGTTGTGGACTCGGTGAAAGTTGAGTTGGAGATTGAGGGGAGCTGAGTAACTTTTATAATTGAGGTTACTCCCGCGCTGTTAGAAGGGGGTTAGTGGGCGGTCATGCGTGTGGTTGTGTGCGTGGGTGTCTCCAGCGGAAGGGATCGCTTACAATACCCCCATACTCATGGCCACCATCACGCCAGCTTTCTCCTTGCGGTTCATGGTCAAGGACCAGATTATCTTCCAGGGGAGGATTGCCAAGACAATGTCCATGGCGCCAGAGTAGACTATGTTTCAGTTAGTTATAGGGGCCCGAAGAGAGACATTAGATTCGTGAGAACTGAGGGACTTCTCACCCGCTGTGAAGATGTTGTATCGGATCTGGACGCCCTTCGGCCAGCACTCTCCTGCCAGGTGCGGATGCCACACTTTTTCGATGGGGGTGCACTGCGCCCAGGTGATGGCGATGGCCACGCCCAGACAAGCATTCACGGTGATGATGATGAACCAGACCAGTGCCTTGAACCACCCGGACGATATGCGCAGCACCGTGACGGCAAACGAAGTTTTGCTCCACAGAGCGGCGAGAATAGAGAAACTGCCAGCCAGATTCGAGAAGAGGAGAAAAATATCCAGGTTGTTCATGTTGAACTGGGTGAGGGGCCGGCCAAACCCCATATTTACACATGCCGAGATGAAGGCTGCGTTTGCTACGAGAGAAAGCTTCCAAGACTCAACGTCAGCGAGTGGGTGGACCTGGGGCGGCTGTACTGATTAATCATGTCGGACTCACCCATGATAGTATTAGCAAGTGGTCGTCCCACCACAAACCCCGATGCCTCAGAAATTTGCAGTACACCCGCAGCGCGAGGAAGGCCGACGACAGCGCTGTTAAGAGCCAGATGGTGAAATTAATTTGCGAACCAAAGTCTGTGGATGGCGGCAGCCGGGGGACGACGTCGGCGTTATTGGTCGTGTTTCTTGTTACTGTTACCATGTCCGCCATGTCGTTGCTGGAACTCGTTCCATCCTGAAAGGTGGCTGTCGGGAAAGTCGACGGGTTGGATGGGGGCGATCCGGTTGCGGATGCGAGGTTGAGGCCCGACATGAGAAGACGGACTCGCGGACTCGCCAGCAGGCTTCAGCCTTCTCTTCCTGGTCGACAACGGCGGCAACCCAGCGGTTCGACTCGGCGGCAAGATCATTTGAGGTGGAGGAGGACGCGCAGGGCCGGGAAAGTCGCAAGGACGGTGGAGCCCCGGGACGACAAGACGGGATGGGCGCCGAGATATTGGACGAGCCGCTGCGCCATGGGTTCCCCGGACTAAACGTGCAGGCCGGGCTCGGGAACATGCCGACGTAGGGCAAGGAGAACGAGACAAATGACGGTGATCCCGCTGCAGGAACCAGCCGATCTGCCAAGACACCCATGCAAAAAGGGGACCGACGGCACCCAGGGTTGACCTTCGAGGCCGGGGGAGGTGTCTGAGTCCAACCCGCTTTGGGTGCGTGTTATAAGGGCGTGGTGGCCTGCACACGTTCCAGAAGAACAAAGCTTGCGGAGGTAAGCTTGACCAAGCTTCATTTCCGCGAGAGCGGACTGCTAGACTGGGCTGGGGCCGCTGCACGGGGTGGCCATCCCGCGCGAGAGCTCGGACGTCTCGTCTCACAATGCCTCCGACTCCTGGAAACTGCCCACCCCCAGATCGACGATCAATCGCGCGCCCCGGGACCGTTATGCGCCGGGAAGTCCTGACCAATCACCACCGCCTCTCACTGCGTTTCGGATTGCTTGTCCTGGATGGGAACTCGATCGAGCAAGCACTCGGCACCAAGGTCCCAGGTGCTGCAGATGGCCGCATCCCGGCCGTTTGGCCCCTTGCTGAGATGCCGGCCATTTCTTGATTGGCTGTCCCTGTTGCAGATAAGTATTTGTCACTGGCCCTGGCGCTCAGCTCGCCAGAGCCAGAGCCGATCGCTGTGGACTCGAGGCCGTCGACTTTCGGATTCGAGATGGAAGATGACTGACGCCGGTTTCTTTGTTATGAATTGCAAAGCACCACCGGGTTTTCCGGAGTGTTTCCCGGAATCTGGCTTGTGCTGTGCGCTATACGGATTGCAACAACAACAACCCATCCAGTGTTTAAAGACTTGAGGTGAAGGAAGCAATGCAAGGAGTAAATTGGAACCCCAAGGTACCGCTGGACTTTCAAGCAATCGCAATCCGCCACAACTTCCCAATCGGGTCTTCGTCCCGTCCTCTCGCAATTCTCCTAAGGGCTCTTTCCCCCTTATTCACGGAATGATGCTGGAAAGACACATCTTGGCAGGTACTTATCCCCAACGCCCGTCCCATCGCCATCCCCACAAGCACAGCAGCTGAGGGATGAGCAAACCAACCCCGCCATTACTAGCCGCCGTCAGCTGAAACCCGAAAGACGCGCTTGACAGTCAGCCTCAAGGCTCTGTCGATAATTGCCGCCCTGTCAACGTCGGGTGGTGGGAGCGAGGCTGCGGCTGCGAGGGTGCCATGAAGCTTGTCCGGGTTCAGACCTCGGAGAAAAGAAACGTGTTCTTCGTCAACCAACGATGGATCTCGAGTTGATTCCACCAGATTTGGAGTGGGTTTTGCCAATGGCCACTTTATATACTAGCTCAAGCGTATTTACACCAACACCCTTCTTCCTCCCCCTTCCCCGAGACCATTAACTCCAGTATTTATGTAGCTTTGCTACACCTTAGCCCCGATCTGCAATTGGGTTTAGGAGGCAGCGGGAAGAACCCAGGTCACAACGCTGTTGGCAAAGATTGACCCGCTCCACGTCTCGCCGCTAGAGGTTGTGAGCGTCACATAAACATCGTTGCCGAACGTGTTCTCCATGACCACAGTGCGGGTCGAGTCCGGGTTCAGGGTGGCGACGGACTGGATACCTGCACCACCCGAGTAGGTATAGCTTCCGCTCCCGTCCAGCACAATAGCCCCCTTGGGCATGAACTTGCTGAACTGAGCCATCATGTAGTAGTCGACTTGGAATTTGTACGTGCCCGCCTGGGTGTCGACGGTCACCAAACCACGACAGGTGGTACACCCGCCGGGGAGATGGGGACCCTGGGAGTTGTCTGTTCCGAGGGTCCATGCCAGTGCGCCCTTCGCCCAGTTCTGCAGTGGCCCCATGGTGAAATCGGCCGCTTGGTTCCACCCGGTTGTTGTCGATGTCCAGCATTCCGTCATGTACTGGTTGACTCCCGGATGCTTGTTGTGAAAATCAGTCAAGGTTCCCCAGTTGTTGTTCGGGGCATAGCAATGCCACGCCACCGTGTTTACGTATTCCGAGGCCTCACTCAAGACGGTCTCGGGGTAGCTAGGCACGTCTGCAAGGACCGTCAGCTCTTGTTTTTCCATTCAGCACTCGGGAGCGGACGCAAACCCACCGGTATTATGGTCCCACGCCCAGACGGCCGTGTTGAGTCCGGCGTTGCGAAGCGCCGGGCCGACGTTCTGTTGAATCAAGTTGCCGGACTCGCCTGCGTCGACGTACAGGGTGGGCATGCCCGCTTGGCTGTTCAGGGGCTCGTTCTGGATGGTGATGGCATCAACGGTGACGCCGTGCGCCTGGTAAGCCTGGAGGTACTTGACAAAGTACTGGGCGTATTGGCTGGCGTAGGCATGGTTGAGATTGTTGTTCACCGTGGTGCCGTCAATCACGCCGTTTAGTTTCATCCACCCGGGAGGGGACCACGGGGATCCAAGAACCGTCAGGTCGGGCTGTAGAGACTTCATCCTCGCAAGCAACAGTGCCATGGCCGTGCCACGGTCTCCGAGGTTGAACGACGACAGCGACTCGTCGACCGCGCCGCGATTGTCGTCGTACGAGTAAACCGGGTCCGCAGACAGATCCGAAGAGGCGATGGTGTGGCGCATCAGCTTGAAGTTGGCGCCTGCATCCGTCATGAGCTCGTTGAGCAGAGATGATAGCTTGTCCGCGGGGAGCGCGTTGAAGACAGCGACAGTGGCGTCTGTCACGGCAGCACCGAAGCCATTTATGGTCTGTTTGTGACCAGACGCTTGGTCGTTGATGGAGAGCTTCCACGTCGAGCTGCTCCCCGGGCTTCCGGAGCCGCGGACGGGCGCAGCGACAGAGGAGAGCTTGTAGGTGCCGTCGCTGTTCGAGGCGAAAGCCTGCGGTGATGCCCGGGCCCTGAGCGTAGCGCCCATGGCCGCCGGCGCGGCGAGCAAAGCGAGTGCCAGTGACGATAGCATGGCGGAAGTTGTGAGAGTCGTGTTGGCCGTGACGTGAAGGATGGGACAGGGGGCGACCTCGCAGTATTTCCTGTAAGTGTTTGCGTGTCGAACACTTCTTATGTGACGGCCACAGGAAGAAGAGTACTGCCCTGTTTTCCCTCTCTCCGAGTCGGCCCTTCCCCGGAGTTCTTGCTAGACTGCACCCCTTTATCTGGGGTTGAATGTGACCCTGGGACATCGAGAACCAGCTGAGATCGACGGGTGCTGCCTAATTCTCAGGTGCGGCGCTGCATGGTGAAACGGCGCCCGGCGGCGTACTCCCGAGTTAGCGACGGCGCATGCCGTCACACGTCAGCAAATGAGGAAAACAAGAAACAGATGAAGAAGACCAATTGCGGGTTATGCTGGGCACTTGCCCAGGGGTGGAAATTCTACTGCCTACCTACCGATTCATGCCCGAAAGAATGTTTGTCGCGCGACCGGAGGCCAGGCCGGATTTGGCAACTCGACGGGAAGCTTACTGAGTGCTTCCAGACACAGAACAAGGGGGGATCCACTCGCCACAGCGTACCCCTGATTGGAACTCGACTGTGCCGTGGGCATTGTGGGTACGATAGACAGCCTCGAGACAGCATCAGAGCAGACATTCAAGCTGTGCTTCTGCAGCTCCACTCAGCTTGGTTCCTGCTCTTCGAGGACAGCAGGGGCCAGGCCGCCAGATCGGGTATCTTGGTTCCCGGTTCACCTCGGCTTTGCGAGGCAAGCAGGGACGCGCCGTCCTGCCCTTCATCCCTCAGGCAGCTGGGCATAGTACCCCAACGATATCTTTCGAGGCAGAGGACGGCTTGAAAGCATTCGAGGCGATTATCGAGCATGGATGCAGCCAAACATCAGGGCAGGGAGCCCGTTTTGGGGTAGTGTGGGAGGAAAGAACGGGGAGAATTCCAAGTTTAGAAAGCTGAGGGAGGGAGGAAGCCCTTAAACGAGCCGGCCAATGATAATCCTCCCTCCCATTCTCAGTTGCGGGAATCGGCCCCCTCAGCAGACAGAAATGTTCGGCTGAAAGAATGGTGGTAAGGAAATTTGAGCCCCTGCACTCCGTATTGCAGCTAACTTATCGAGTGCATCATGTGTGGTTTGAAGAAACATTTGGGGGGAAAGGTCAAAGGCGAAGCGGCTGGAAAATGGGTCAGGACTCGATGTGGCCGTCAGCAATCATTGTTATCCCCACCTTGGTTAGGTGTATTGACAATGCTTGATGGAGAACATATTTCTCTATAGTTGGCTTTATCGGGGGACAAAAGAAAGCTTGTGGGGCATCCTTTCGAGGTTATTGTTTCTTTGTCCCGAAACCTGGCATAATGTGAGGCAGGACCTTTGAGTCGTGGCCGCAGGCGTGGCAATGAAAGGTGAAGTTTACACCCGTTCCCGCTCCCACTCCCCTCTCTCATTGTCTCAGCAAAGTGAAATGAATCGACCTCGACTTCCAGCAAGGTCGAGAACTCGGCGCAGCCGAATTATTTGTCCTGCCGACACTCGAACCTACGACACTTAAACCTCACGCCTGATCTCGGGGATTAAGTAAACTTTTCTCGAAAACTTCAGACAATGCTTGCACCACTATCCCCCTTCTTCTGAAGAGCATTCGTTTTATCAGATCTCGAAGGCTTCAACAATGTGCATTCGTATCACACGATTCTGCCCAGGTTGCCGCGCGGCGACCGAGTTTGTCGAGAACCACGACTGCAAGAAGGCGCCCACTTGCCCCGAGGCTAAATCGCACAAACTGCCCATGCGCCGCGAGAATTTCACGAGATGGGACTGCCCGACTTCGAAATGTTCTTTTAACAAGAAATACTTGCAAAGCCTCGAACGCAAGCACGTGCTGGCGCGTGTTGCCCAGAACGAAGGGGACCCTGACACGTTGATCCCGCCGTTGACTCCTGACGGTGAGTTATACTGCTATAGATTCTAGTTCCCATCCTTGGAGACACAGCAAACGGTACGCTGACCTTCTTCATAGAGCGGTTGATGATCGAAGAAAACTCTCCTGATGACGACGACAGCGGCGAGGACGAAGCAGCTAGCAGCCACAACGAGGAGAACGACGAGGACGGCGAGGAGGCCGGCAACGCTAATCCAGCCCAGCCGCAACCGCAAAGACCTCGGCGGCTGCGGGCCATTGGCCGTCTGAACGAAAACAATTTGCCACACGAAGTCCGTCAACGGATCCAGCAACTCAGAGCCACCATTGCCGCGAAACGGCCCGCACCCCCTAGATTCGCTCGCCGGGCTGCTCCGCCCCGAAAGTCGGAGAGATGGATACCGGAGGAAGATGAACTGCTACTTCTCCTTCGCGACAACGGGATGGGTTACAACCAGATCGAAGAATATTTCGCGTGGCGTAACCGAAATCCTTTGGAGCACCGAGTCAGCACATTGCAGAAAAATCGGGCAAGAGCTCGGGAAGCTGCCGCGGCTCAGGGAGGAGACCAGGAAGACGAAGTATAGACTGTGTCAGTAGTACCTCGTGGAGATGAAAGTTCTTATTGTCCATGAACACCTTACCTATCTTCGTACGCTTTCTCACTTGTGAGTGGTGGTAGGCTTCCATCTCGCCTTTAGTGTATCGAAAAACATGGCCTTGGTTCCCTACATGGGTAGTATCAGAGTCTGGCCACCGATCAGAGTCACAGTTGCAGTTGTGAATCAGTCATCTCGCAACTTGTACATATATACATCCATACATTGGCATTTGAACAAGGTCGCGAGTACAACCTCGGTGCCACCCCTGATGTCGGCATGGATCGGGGGAAATTTGGGCTAGGGTTGGCCTTGCCACCCGTTCAGCGAGATTCCCATGCGCGCCATGTAGATGTCCGTGTAACACTAGGCTTTGGATGAGAGCCTGAAGGATAGCTTCTAGCTATCCGTAAGTTGAACAATGTTCTGGACTTACCAATTCTGCCTGCGAAGATAGAAGGCGACGTAGCGTCATCGCTTCAGGCCAGAGCTATCAGCTAGCCGAAGTTCATCCAGGTTTATAAGCTTACAGTTCAGCAACAGTCGCCGTCTAGTTCAGCTCAGCAGCTGACTGCCTCTAATGCTGCACTCTGAGAGAATCACGTCATGTGATTACATCCCCGCCCGAAGCCCCCATGATCATGCGGCTCTCCGGCCGTCACGGCCTGACCAGCGCAATCTCAGCTGGCAAGGTTTGCATCCGTGCCCACTACACGAAGTCCCTGTCCCACATCCTACGCTGTCCATCTAGGATTCCATCTCTGTTAAGCGACAGACCAAGCTTGAGAGCTCTGCCACCGAAAGAACGACCCTCGTTTCACGCTGCCCCTCGTCATGCGGCTCAGCAACGCGAGGACCAATACCCTATGGCACTTGTCATGTGTTTCTTAACGAAGGTGTTGAGCACGAAAGTACGTCTCGTTGTTCTCTGTGACTATAGAGACATACCGGTTTGCACCGTTTTCAGATGGGAGCAGTACCCTCGGGAAGCAGAAACAATATTTGCATCCCCAAACAGAGAGATGTCTATGATGGTCCCGGATTTGGAAAAACAAGAGCCCGGGTTTGTCTTGCTGAAGGACTATGTTGGTGTCACGGTGAAGGGTCGGAGGTTCAAGGTTACAGTCTCTCTTCAGAGGGAAATCGTCAAAAACACATCGGCCGAGGTCGAAGTGTTTGACGTCCTCCTTGGAGTGGACACTAGTTGAGCCGGTGGTGCAAACCTGATCCATCTCCTACACTTTCTCAATCCTGAAGTCTATGAGATTCCAGAGCCGCAGTCAAATATCCGGACTTGAAGGTCTAACAAGGGCAACTCACTGTTGCTGTGCAGTTTTCTAATCCAACTCAGGCCAGAAATGGCTTTGTACAGAAGGGCCCATATCAGATAAAAAGGATCATTGTTACGGTCAATACAGCTTGGCTTTCGAAAAGCAACATGCCCTGGAGACTCTTTGAACGTCATTTTTAAAACTGGGAGTTAGAATTATTAGAGTCTTGACCCCTGCGAGGAGGTTCAGGGCTGACTGATCGGCAAGCCTGCTGGGCCCCGAGGTCCTGTGCACCAAACTCTGAAACACGCCGACTGTTCAGCCGGCATTCCGCCCGCCCTAGCCAGCCCTGCAGAGTCCCCCGCACGCCTGGAAATTTTGACTGCCTCCCAGGTCACCAACAGGAGGTGTTTGGCTGGCATGCTAAAACACAAATGACCGAAGAATCAGGCCACTTTCTGGGCGTGTGCCACAGCCCCCTCAACTCCGGTGTGCTGCACCTCAACACCACAACAATAAGGGTATAGATGAGTTCACTGGCCTTTGGTGTTGGGATCCATGATTGGCCCCTGAATCGCCCACACTGCCTTGGCTGCTTCTTTTTCCCCGAAATCCTTGATTGACCTGCTGCTTGAGCGCCTGAATCATTACGTTGCCTGCCCATTCCGAGAATTTTGTTCCCGCTCTCCGCCCCCCTTGTGTGACGGGACACAGCATCTGCAGAACAGCACATCACCCTCGCCCAATCCTGTCAGACAGCGGGGTTAGCCCTGCCGATTCCCCAGTCCATCTGCGGCCATCGCTGTGGTAATCGCTCGCTCACCAACAACTTATGCCCAAGGCCTCTGGTATTGATAGTCTTGTTGAACCCGAGCTCCTATCATCCGGCCCCCCACATGCAACTGGCAGTTCGACGCCCGATGGCGTTATTGGAATCTGGCATCGACTTCGCGTGGCAGAACCGGGACGACTTGGACGTCGAGAGGGAATCCTTGGCCGCATCGAGCGACCAAGGGCCCGACATGAACCTCGCACAAACCGAGATGCGCTGGGAGGCTTTCCAGCTCAATCCTTCCCAAATGAGACCCGACGAGCTGAGAAGCTCGGGGAAGAAACGAGTCACGAGTCTCGTTTTGGTTCGCGACGACCACCTGCACTCCCAAAGCGCGGTCGCGGGGCAAGACACGGAGCAGGAGACGCAGGACGACTACTCCTCCTCGTCATGTACGGACGGCTCCAACCCGGATGACAGCTGTGACGCCGCATCTCAACCCTCCAGTTTCCAGTCGACCACATCCACTTCTCCGGGTCTACAACCAAATTCCAAGCCGAAGGGACCTGATCCGCTCAGCTTCCTTGAGAACGACTCTCCGCCAGTGACAGAGGAAAGCATACTACAAGCCATTGTTCAAGCTTCGGAGAACTGGTCGCCGCGCAGCATCTCATCGTTTGGAAGCATTGACAGTAGCCAGCAAAATGCGCCCGAGACGGCCACCACGACCCCTGATCACAGTGTCGGAGGAGACAGCCCACCCGCAACAGCCTTGCCGAGGCCGTCGCGCCTCAATGGAGACAGGACTTCCGTCACCGGCTCTCCCAAAGGTAGACGGGGCCTTCGTGCACGCCGGCCACAACTGCACCCGCATTTGGATGCGGTGCAAGATCGGTACGGCACCCCTGAGATGGCCCGAGGCTCAGCAAAGCATCCCCATTTTCGTCCGGACGAGCTGCAACCAAGGCTTGTTGCACCCGGTCAGGGATATCCAAAGTATCTCCCAAGGGCAGAGAAGCTGCCCATGACAGGATACGAGTTGCTGGCTGCGAAGCTGTCCACGTCAGACCCCTGGCCCGCGAGGAGAGGATCTACGAGTAGCTCACAGAGCGACGAAGGACGAGCCATCAAACCGATCTACAGGAAGTTCGAGGCCCTCAACCACCGTCTGCTATTGCATCTTCAGGATGAGCTCACCGAGCTCGAGGAGCAGCTCCACCGCCTTGACACGGCCGACACCCAGACACGCCGACTGCAAAATTGCATCCTCCCCGCGTCGCGTCGATCCGAGGCCATGGCGGGAGGAGAACTTCAGTGGCGGAAAACCGACACACTGGGGAAAATCGGCTTCAAGCTGAGCCAGTACAGTAAGTACAGCGCCAAAGTATTGCGGTAAAGAGTACAGCCTAGATGTACAAGTGAACCAACAGTCATGACAGACCACGCCCTCGAAGCATTCACCAAGACGCTCAATCTCCCATCCGCGTCATATGCGGACACCGAGGACTACCGCACATACCTTGCAACTCACAACCCCATTGCCGAGATTGAGACGCGCTTCCTTGACTCAACCGCCGACCTCGTCTGCCTAGCTCCCTCCAACCCCTCCGAATCCAGCTGCTCGGAGTCCCGTTCCTCTGTCTCCGAGACCTCTGACGGGCTCTTAACCCCTGTCCCGCATAGATTAACCTTCCCCAGCCATCACACCCGATCCTCGTCAACTTCCTCGAGCCATCCGCCGTCCTCCCCCAAGCCACGACGCCTCTCGGCAGCCCATTCATCCCCAACCAAGCAACCAGATTCCAACTTTCCTTCAAACCACCCCACCACTCCCACTCAGCCCAAAGATCAAGACGACCCTATCTACCATCTTCAAAAACCAGTCATCTCTTCACTCACTTCCTCTCCCCTCAGCCTTGAGGGCCTCCTCTTCCTTCTCCTCACCCTTCTGATCCCTCTCAGCATCTTCTTTTCTTTCCAAATATCATCCTCCTCCTTCACTTCCCACATGGTCACCTCGATCTTATCTGTGTTGCTCACAGGTCTCGCTGTGTTAGCGATGAGGCGCTGGCTGTGGGTGGGTTAGGTTGGGCTGTCAGGGTTCTGGAAGCGCCGGGTTGTGGTATGTCAATGGCGTGGAGCATGTGCGGTGAGAGACGGTGGTAGGCGGTGTGTTTGTGTGGGGTTTAAGATGGGTTTTGGTGCTCGGGTTCGAGTTGCTGGAGGGGCTGGTGGAGGATTAGGGGACTGGTAAAGGGTGTACTGGTGCACACTCCTGCTGGCAAGGAACTGGAGTGGAAGGACGAAGCAGGCGAATTTTACATTTGGTGGAGCTCACGCAGCAGAAGTCTTTGAGCGATGTGACGAAAGCAATGACGTGGCTAAGGCAGGCAACGAGAGGACTAAGGAAAGACTTTTTTTTTTTTTTTTTTGGGAGTTTAGGAACAAAGCTAAGAATGACAAAGTATTACACACCTTTCACCGTAAGCGGCCTTTAATATCAAGGGGCAAGGCGTTCAGCCTACTGTTCCCTATCCACTTCCAAATCCATTACACCCCAGAAGGAAAGAAAAAAGACTGAACAAAAGAGACCCACCCTCGTGCTTTTTTCCTCCGAATTTCCACACCATGATACACCACCAAAAAAACACACTTATTGCTCCAGAAACTGAAATGAGCAAACGAGAAACTTCGAGCCAAAATCGAGTCCCTGATTTTCGCGACCAGTCGAGTTCAGGAGTGAGCCATTGATCTCGTCGAGACCACTACAGCATCAATGGTCAGTCTCTCCTCGCCCCATAGGAACCTAGAAGAATTAGAACATCACTCACGACATCATTGTCCCGAACCCCCTTTGAGCTGCGGCCAATGACCTCAGGCATTAGGTCGCCCCGGCGCCCGGCCTTGACCCGCCGAGCCGCCACGCCGTGAATCCGACTGATCGAGGGCCCTTTTGAAGGCCGGGATCAAGGCCAGGATGGAGAGAAGGTAGTCCACCATGTCTTGCAGAACCTGTTCCAGGGGAGCGCGTCCGTAGCAATGGCGTTGAATCCTGCGTTGGAGCGAATGCTCCAGAAGAAGCAATCGCCGGAAGATGTCATCAGAGACACGGTCAAGATTCGGGGCCGTTGTTGCGGTGGGCTGGTTCAAGTTGGCATCCGAGTCGGCCGTGGTGGACTCGCCCGTATGCATCACCGCGTGTTCACCGGCGTCCGCTTCTTCGCGTCTCCTAGAGCGACTGGGCGTGGGCGTGGGCATGGGGTTCTCGTCTTCTGTCTCAGATTCCGACTCGGATCCCGGCTCCTCGTCGTCCGTTTCCGCATAGACGATGGGAGAAGACCCAGGAGGAGCGGTGCGTCGGGGCCCCTGCTAGAAGTTGTTAATACCCATCCGAGGCCAATCGTGTAGTGTCAGTCAATGGAAGTTATGGCAAGGAGCGTACCTCGTCCGTGGTTTCATTCACTGAATCGTCTTCGGGGAGCTCATCCATGGACTCACACTCCTCCTCAGCTGTGAGAGTTGTGTCGGCCAGGGCAGGGAGTCTCGAGGTGCGGACCAACAGCTCGGCCAAGCATCGTTCTTCCTCTGAGCAGACAACTTCTCCTTCTTCGGAGCAAGCCGCTTCTCCATCCTCTGAAATGAGTTCTTTTCGCTTCTTGTGAGAAGCCGAAGTGCTGGGGTGACTACCCTCAGGGTCGGAATCATCAGACGGCCGGGGCCGCTTCTCTCTGCAGGAGGAGGGCGGCGGTGTGGGCCCTTGGAGGCTGGGGGAGGGCCCAGAGGACGAACGAGTAGTTGCCGAGGACATGGTGCGTCAAGAACTGTGCAGCGATGAAAAAGAAGGGCAAGACGGCGATTGCAGGAAGAGATGATGCCAAGGCTCTGGACTCTCTGGCGGATGAAGCAATGGCGAGGACGGAAAGAACCAGGCGTGCGTGCGATTTCACTGTATGCTCAGCATCGCTCTGAGATGACGCTTGTGATAAAGAAAGGGGAAGCCGAGGAAGCAATCTTGTGCTGGGAGGAAGGGCTCTTTTAAAGAAGAATGGAACACTAAGATCCCCTCTCTCTCGTCACAAATTTTCCTCCTCGGCTCTCAAGGGGAGGGGCCGACTGTCCCATGCAGTTCGTCGTTTGCAGCAGCAAGTTGCCGTTTGCCCACGACGGACCGAAAGGCTTTGACAAACGCTTACCGCAACTCGAGACGGGACGTACTTGTCGAGCTTGCAGCAAGCATGCCGCCTCCCGCCGGTGGGGGGCAGGGAGGTGATCACGCCACTCACCGAGCTTTGGAGCATCCGACTGTCAACAAAACGGGAGCGAAGGGCAAACGACTGAATGATATCTACGCCACTCTTTGGGATGGCTGAGAGTACGTAGTACACAAAACCGCGCGGAGTTCCATTTTCATCAATAACCCTGTTCCGGCGGTGATGACTAGCAATGGTTGTTGGTGTGGGAATGGGCCTGGGCCAAAAGAAAGAAGGGAACGAATGGATTGGGCAGTGAAGCTCAGCAAACTCGCAATAAGCAATCCGAGAGACCAACCAATCACACGCTGGCCTCGAGGGCCGGCAGGTAAACGCTGTCAATCCTGGCCTTCAATATCCTCTCGGCAGAAGCAGGATCCATGCGCTCTTCCGCGCCCGCCCGCATCATCTTGCCGACCAGGAACATGAGCTTCCCTTGTGGGTAAGCCTTGGCCTTTCCCTGTTTGAAGCGCAGAAATTCGGCCAGTACTTTGGCCTCTCCGTTGGCAACCTCGTCGGCAAGGGCGGCGTATTCCGGTTCGGAAAGTTCCTTGAACCACAGATTGGCAGCGTCGACCGTTTGCGTGACGGCACCAGCAGCAATGTCCCGGCGGAAGACGCCCCACAGCAAATCCTTAGCCACCTTGGCCGTAATCTCCCTGCGGTGGAGGTGGCAGAGAATGGCGGCCAAATCGGAGGACGGGACATGGCACTCGCCCTCGGGAGTCATGCCGAGATCACTGGAGAGTTCGGTGAGCTTCCCGAGCTCGTGGAGACACCAGTTAGCGGCGAGCAAGGCGTGTCGGTAGTCAGGGGCGACGTCTGCCCCAAGCCCCAGCCGGTCCTCGAGCGACTCGAGAACGTTGTAGAAGTACTGAATGCGTGCGCCGTCATCCAACATGACGAGCGAAAGAGCATCCTTGGAGCTCAGGCCGTACCGGTTAGCCAACTCGTCCATCTCGGCATCGGGCAGCACACCCATGGTCGAGGCCAGGTGGGCAATTAAATCCTCCCCGATGACGACAGGGCCCAAATCTGGGTCGGGCATGTAGCGGTAATCCACTTCGCCTTCCTTGCCGCGCAAACGGCGCGTCTCTGTGCTCCCCAAGGACCAACCGCGCGTCTCGCCCTCAACGACGCCGCCGGCCTCAAGCACGGCGATTTGGCGGTCTCGCTCGGCGATGATGGCGTCCTCGACGACTTTGAAGCTACTCAGGTTCTTGATCTCGGTCCGCGTACCCAGGGGTGCTGAGTCAACGTCGGCGCTCCTGCGCACGGAGACGTTGACGTCGGCGCGCAGCCCCCCGGCTTCCATGCCCGAGACACATGCGTCAACCGAGGCAAGCAGCATCTGCACCTTGCGCACAAAAGCGGCGGCGGTCGCGGGGTGGCGGATCTGCGGCTGGGTGATGATCTCGATCAGCGGCAGGCCGACGCGGTTGAAGTCAAGCCAGTGCACGCCGCCCGGGTGAGCGGTTGTCTTGGCCGTGTCCTGCTCCATCTGCACCTGGCGGATGCCAATCTCGACGGCGTCGCCGTCCTCGGAGGCAATCCCGTCGCGGGCGAGCAGGGTGATGCGGCCGTCACGGGCAAAGGGGTGGTAATACTGGGTAATCTGGTAGCCGGCCGGCTGGTCCCAGTGGAAGTAGTGCTTGCGGTCGAAGCGGCTGACGGGCTGAATGGCGCAGTTCAGGGCCAGGGCGGCACGCACGGCGGGAATCACGGTGGCAGGCTGGAATAGCGGCTGCGAGCCGGGCATGGCGACGTCGAAGAGGGCGACATGGCTGTTGGGGGTGTCGTGGGACCATGCAGCGGGGGCGGGAGCGGGCGAGAAGAGCTTGCGGGCCGTGTTGAGCTGGGCGTGGATCTCGATGCCAACCGTCAGCTCCCAGCCGGGAACGGTCTGGTTGTCGGCGTTCTTCTTTTTCTTGTGCTTGTTGCCGGACGCCTTGAGGGCCTTTGCCTGTTCTTTTTGCTGCTTGCGGAAGGGCGTGATGGGCACAGCGGTTGCATCGGAGGGGAGGGTGGGTGATGATGACGAGGAGGGGTCGGATTGGTGTTGATGTTGGCTTTTGCTGCTGGTGGCAAGGGACCGGTTCGGTGTCCAGCTCCGGATCGGATCCGGGCTTCGGCGGAGAGTCTTCGACGTCCGTCGTGGCTGTGGCGTCGGGCGCGGCGGAGCGTGGGATGGAATGCCGGGGGGAAGTCGAGAATATTGTAAACAGCCCCGACGGCCCAGTTGACCTGTAAGAAGGTATCTGCCGAGATCGGCCGTCGAGATGCGGCCCATCGCGACGGTGTGGTGGTGCTCAATGGACCGTGGTGTGGTGATGGAGCTCCAGAGCTTCGACCGGTCTCAGTTTTGAAGCTCAAGCCGCGTGTGGCGTTTCCCAAGCTGCACTCGGTCTTGGCGGCCGCCTTCTCTCGGCTGCCAGCTGCTTGCCAGCCGGTGTCGACATCTCAGGCACCCCGAGCACCTCAGAGGCTCAGGGGCTCGGGGGGGGCTCGGAACGAGGTTGGAACTCTGCTCGGTTCCAAACAACACCGGAATTGCACACCATCTCGGCATCAATTGTGCAAGATTAGGTAGGTAATCAGTGTCATTCCCACGAAGTGGTTCGGCACATTCTCGAAATCCCGCCAGAAGTATCCATCATGAATATGACTCGATAACAAAGGTAAGCTGAGTCCTTAAAAAATGGGAGAAGAGAAAGGTTGAGTTCCTGACTTCCTGTTCCTCAAACCTCTTGAAAGATATGGCGGTGATGCCAAAGCCTGTCGTCTGGTTTGAAACCCACTGTTGAAAATACCAAAACCTTTTCCTCCGAGTCCGAGGCCTGTCGTCAGCGCCTTCACCTTCACAGTGCCAACGACATAGGAAGAAATTCATCATCAGTTCCTCCTGCTTGCTTGCCCCCAACGACAGAGCCTAGAGCACACGCAACACAGCCGACACGATCTGCTCTCCCCTACGCAGCGACAAATCGGAAGCCGGCGCTCGCGGCCTCGTTAGCGCCGTTGTTGATGAGCGAGCCGTCACTGGCTACCGTGATGTAATGTCCGTTGCTGCTGGCCTTTATCGAGTAGACGCCTGACGCGGCGCCAACCTTTTGACGAACGGTGAAGCGTTCCCACGTCGAGGCTGTGGCGCGGGCCGCGGCCACGGTGTAGCTGCCCGACTGGTCGGCCGTTACATACTGACCCGTGCTCGTGAGTTGCAGCGTACCAGCATTGGGCACGTAAGAGCTGATGAAGGTTGCAGCTCCGGTCAGCGAGGTGGCTGAGGCGATTAGGTTTGTGTTGGCGCTGGACGCGGCGACGAAGTTGCCCGACGTTGCGACCTGGAGCTTGAAATTGCCGTACGGGTTTTGCGGAAGTGCGCGGCATATTGGCGTCCCGCTGGGGTTCGGCCGCGTCCCGATGAAATATAACTCGTTGGTGAAGGTGTTACCCGTGCCTAATAGTTGTACCTGTTAGTCGTCACCAACACGAGGCATACCGCATCCCGCAATGTGGCAAGGGACAAAGACGCACCGCAATCTGTGAGGTTTGCGCTCCACGCAGCAGCCACTTGTGGGTTTGCGTTGGCATATGCGGCAATGATAACGCATTTCCTGAACGATGAGAGCGTCTTAGCGAAACAGACACCAACCTAGAGAGGGGAAGCTCAGGGAGGTGATTCTCACCATGCATCCCCAATGGTTGGGTCGAGAAGCTCAGGCATGGTGTACGACCACACATTCTCAACCCATTGGGTATCGTAGAGAGCCTGCAAGTGAAAGAAAGGTGTCTCAGCCCGGTTTCTCTGCCCATTACTTCCAAAGTTGAAGTAGAGGTAGTCCTCTTATATTGGAAAGGGGGGACCCACCTCGTTCACAGGGATAATGGGCAAGATTTGGATGGCGGCGATCTCGCTCTTCTGACTACCCCAAAACAGCCAGGCGCCGGATTGCCAGTCTTGGACATTGCCCATGGTGACTAGGCTGCGCACCTCCGGCTCCGGGTAGGGGTTGTCGCGATCCGTCTGGCCGGCTTGTGGGTAGAGGTGCCAGTAGACTTTCGCGCCCTGCTGCTCCGTGGCAACCAGGAGCTTAGCGTAGTTAACGTAGTCCTGAGAGAGCGCTACCGATGCCCAGAGCAAGGCGCCGTAGTACCCGTTGACCGCTTCGCCGGTTGACTCCTGGTCCCGGCTCCCGGCCCCATTGGCGATGCCCGACGCCCACGAGTGCCCCGCGAACCAGTCCCGGCAACGCGTAACCGGAAAGTAAGGGTCCTGCGGTGACGGGTTGATAATGTCCCTGCGTGCTCCCTAAGTGTTAGCGAACGAAATCTATGGAAATCTAGAAGTCATGGTACTATCATGACTGCTAGTGCCAAGAGAGAAAGAAGAACCCATAACATGCCTTGCAAACCAGTTGATATAACCTCTATGCTGGTTCAGCCAGTTACTGTCAAACTTAGCAATTACAGCCGCAATGCTGAGAAAATAGCCGTAGTGGAAATGGTGGTCATTGTAGTAGCCGTTTCCAAAGTCGACGTATGCATTGTTGGCACCAGCTTTGTTGATGACGCCTCCCCACGTCGTCTCGTACGCAGGTAGCGTCGACGAGGAGGAGTCAAACCAATGCTGGAACGAGGCTTTGAGATAGTTGATAACAGGCGTAACGAGATCTGTACGTCCCAGCTTGTCCCTGGGTGGCGGTGAATTCGCTACATCAGCGTCTTGTCTCATTATGGAGGAACTCGACAGGTGAAAGGAAAAGGATTCTGTCATACGCAATGAGCGCTAGCCGCGCCTGAGCCGCGAGTGTGCCTCCCCAAAAATAAAAGTCGCCGGGCACGGGGGCTTGGGAACTGTTGAGCTGCCTCACCTCGTACTCGAGAGCTTGGAGGACGGTGGCCGAGCACGAGGAGTCGAGGGCGCGGGGCGCATCCCAAGAAATAGAACTAAGCTGGTAGAGCATGTTCCAAGTGTTTCCAAGCGCTGGGTACATCCATCCCTGTTTTCCGACGAAGTTAGTACAGGAGTCGCAGAAGAAAAAGAACCACTGAGCATGTAGACAAGCGAGTAGAGTTCTGGACCTTAGTCGTCAAGTATCCCAGTGCCGTTGTTGCGGGGAAGCTCGGGTTTTGCATGCTAAGCCTATGGTGTGGCCATGTGAGCATGAGGAGCTGACTTCCATCGCCAACCGTACTCCAGTGAAAAATGAGCGTGCCTGTCGTGTCGGTGAACGAGTAGTCAAGCCCGACCGCGGTCGGATAAACCTGGTGGTATTGGTCGAGGAGAGCCTTATGGCCGGCCTGGGCAAGCATCACGAGACGGAGGACCCCAGTGAATGGCCCCTTAGCGCTGATGGTGCCAGTGTTGGATGAGACCGAGGTGGCCGTGAGCGTGATGGACGAGAGAGCGTAGATAATGTAGGTCTTTCCAGACGTTTCTGTCACGGTAAATTCCGTCCCGGTCGAGCTTACTGCAGGTTTTTATGAGCTTGGAAAAGGGGCGGGGG
>FTEL01004002.1_pt1 | contig 22367 bp, 29 predicted proteins | sample 1658911 | NCBI WGS metagenome assembly FTEL01 (sample SAMEA3914869, study PRJEB12502) | metagenome | biome: forest; material: soil | place: USA | collected 2012-03-12 | depth 0.1 m
GCCCCTCCCCCGCAGGGTTGGGTGCTCAGTCCGCGGAAGATCATGCCCATGGTCAGGGTACTCTGTACAGCACAGTACCTCCAGGTAGGTAGGTAATTACCATCCAATGGGACACCCGGGCGGCAGGCTCGTTGAATGCGAACTTGGAACAAAGCACATGGGCAGATTTCAAGTGGGATGGTAGTACTTAGATTCTGAAGCCTCGTTAGACGATGCATGTGACCTTGAACATCTGCTAATCTCATCCGGCATCATAGGGGCCGTTCTGGACACCAACACTGGGTCCGCCACGGTATTTGGGGCCTGTTTTCTCAGGGATGTCAGGCGGGACCCATAGTTGACTTGATTTGGAGATTCCACTCGTTCTTGCTTGTGATCTGAGGTTTGTTGATCAGCGGGGTCTACTTGAAGACTGCGGCGTCACCTTTCATGCAGAGGGGGCATTCAACAAGCTCTATCCGGTCGACAGCCCGCGTGGCAAATCGTTGCTCCGCGTGTCGCTGCCCGTCGATCCGGGACACAAGACGCGAGGCGAGGCAACCACGCTGCGCTGGATCCGCCGCAACACCGACGTTCCCGTGCCCTATGTCATTGCCTTTGAAGACTCGCGGGATAACGAGATCGGATTCGAGTGGATCCTCATGGAGCTCATGCCAGGCGTCCCGGCCCGGAGTAGGTGGAGGAAGATGTCCATGGCCGACAAAGTCTCCCTGGTCGAGCAGATCGCCGACTTCCAGAACCAACTCTTTCGCCATGGCGTCGAGGATGACAAGTTCCACTGCATCGGGACTCTCACTGGCGACAATACCTCCGAGTCGGACATCTGCCATCCAAAACCCGGTCGGCTGATCTCCCTCTTCTTCTGGGGCGACCACTTCAAGTACGACATCCCCCGCGGACCCTTCCGATCCAGTTACGATTGGCTCGGCACCTACCTCAGCATAGTCCGTCAACAACAGGTTAGAATTCTCAGAACGGATGACGACGAGGACAACCGAGAAGACGCTGAGAATTTGCTGCGAGTTGCCATAAAGCTGACGGCGATGCTTCCCACGGTTTTCCCGCCTCTGGAAACGCCCACAGAACCAACTGTCCTTTGACACGACGGCCTCTCCCTACAAAATATCCTCATCGACGAGCACGAACCCAAGATCACAGCAGTCATTGACTGGGAATGCGTCTCGTGCATGCCCCTCTGGGCAGCCACCGAACTGCCCAAGTTCTTGTTTGGTGCGACCCGGGAAGACCAGCCAGTCCGGGACGCATACAGGGACGCGAGCGACGACACTCCCACGTCTGATGATCTGGACAACGAAGGCAAGACTGAGCTGTACTGGATTCACATGATGGAGTACGACATGGCGCAGCTGCGCAAGGTCTACGTCTCCTGGATGAACCATCTGTCGTCGCTGTGGGGGAAGGAGGTTGCGAAGGGGTCTCTGGCTGTGGACTTCCTGGGCGCTGTCGGGCGCTGTGCTGATGGTTGGGGTCTCAAGCGGATCGAGAAATGGATTGATGCGGGCAAGGACAGAGTGTTCCCGCGTCTGATGGACGTTCTCAACCCGAACTGAGGGGCAAGCCGAGCGAGAACTGGAGGATATGTTCCGCACGCCGGGAGGCTCCTCGGGGCTGGGGCGGGATCCGCGGTTTGGCAAGGGCTTCGTAGTACCTATCATACACAATGAAACCAACGATCCTCGAAATCAGAGTGCCCAGGACCGGCGGATTCCCGCCCCGGAACAAAACACATCTACCGCTCTTCCGGTGTTCTTCTCACCATGGCCATCAGCACAGAAAGTCACAAAACGCTTTCCCAAGTCAGCATATTTCTCACAAGGAGGAGGCGGTTGTGGCACCCAACCTAAGGGCGAAGTCAATTGACTCGATTCTGACGCTGTTTTGTATCTGGATATCTGGCGCTCATGGCTGTTACTTCACTTACACGGCCAACTCCTTCAAATCACATCTTACAGCTCAATTAATAGTCCAGGTGGCGATGTCAACCCCCAACCCTTGCCCGGCAGACATGTTGCCGCCTGCTCACATCCCGGGTTGGTCTGGGCGAGTCGACTCCCAGTCACGACGGGAATCATTGACCACGATTGAAGCCATTCGCCCAGCAGTGAATCAAACCATTCGACAGGGAGCTTAGCCCAACCTGTTCCAGACAGAGGTGGTGGAGGCACTGATTCAGCGGCTCACATGTCTTGGTCCTCCCTCGGCTCTCGGTAGTGGTTTGCGGGGTGCATTAGCGCCGCAGCAACGGAGGACCCTACCCCAACCTCCACGCGCCGTTGAGTTGGGGATGTGGGGGGGGAATCGAGGTGGAGTGGATCTGGGATCTGTCCTTTGTCCTTGCTTGCCCCACGATCTATCTGCGCGGATATCTGAAACCAAGGCGTTGGGGTTTGCTCCAAACCCAGTCGGAACCAGGTCTCGTCCAGCAGAGTGGCAGTTCTCGCTGGCTCTGATTGTGTCGACGAAGCAAGCGTAGGCAGTCTAGGATTGTCAACCGCGGCGCTATCCAATACAAAAGGGCGAGATTTAGGGTTCTCAGACTTCCATCTTGGCAGTGGCAGTTGAACTGTCTCGGATGTGGTGAAATCCAAGTTAATTAAAATAAGATCGTGTAGTTCCGAACAGTAACTCGTCCACATCAGGTTGGTCTCAAAACTCGACAATCATCCGGCCCTCGTCCACCTTGCCCGCCTTCATGAGCTCAACCATCTCATTGATATCCTCCAGTTGAAACTTCCGGGGGTTGATCCTCGGATATAGTCCCCTTCGCAGCACGAAGTCGAGACACCTCTGGGTGCCCATCTGGCCCGGAACTTTGGCACCAAGGAGTCTTGAAGCGCAGAATGGTCAGCATAGATTCGTCCCTATAGGGTCATTTGGGATCAGGAGTCGGTGGGAAACTCACTTGGCGGCCTTCGTACTGAACATGGTGACATTCACAGAGATCGGCTGGTGTGGCAAGCCAACCGCGACAACACTGCCCTCGGCCTTGACGATGGCGAGCGCCGTGTCGTAGGCCGGACCGACCCCCGAACAGACGATCGCTGTGTCAACCAACCGCCCGTTATTGACCTGCATGATCCGGGCGACAAGCTCTGCAGCGCCCAGGCCCGTGGTGTTGACAATCTCGTCCGCCGTCTTGTCCGCCTTGCACGCCTGCAGCTGCTCGTCCCTGATGTCAAGGGCGATGACCTTTGCGCCAAGTTCGTGGGCGTACTGGACAGCAGTCTGGCCCAGCCCTCCCGCGCCCACGATGGCGACAGTCTGGCCAGGCTTCAGGTTTGCGCGCTCGATCGCGTCCCACACGGTGATACCGGCGCAGAAGATGGGCGCGAGCGCAGCATGCCGCTCAGCATTCTCCGCCGGGATGACCACGGCAACTGCTGCATCAACAAGAGCGTACTCGGCAAAGAAACCGGCCGAGGTGATGCCCATTATCTTCATGGTCGGGCAAAACTGGGGCCCGGCGGTCTGGCAGTTGCCGCACTTGAGGCACATGTCCTGCCACAGGGGCGTGCCGACCACGTCGCCAATCTTGATCCCGTGCGATGCGGCATCGGGGCCGAGTTTCTCGACGACCGCGATTGCTTCGTGGCCGACGATGAGGGGCAGCGGGATGGGGCCCAACGCGCCAGCGATGATGGTCAGGTCTGAGTGGCAGAGGGAGGCGGCCTTGACCTTGACCAAGACTTGCCGCCCTGTGGGCTCGGGGATCGGTACTTGCTCAATCACAAGGGGCTTTCCGAGCTGTTGTTGCGACGGGAGCGAGTAGCCAAGCTGGTTAGCCATTGCGCTGAGATCAGGATATCGAGGAAGGGGTTAGCTGTGTCCTCACCTCCTTGCACAGGGCAGCTTTCATTGTCTTGGTCGCCATGGTTTGAGTGTCGGGAACAACTTTTGCAGTCGGAGGCGGCTGTGAGGGAAATCGAGAGTGGTTGGTGTTGTCTGAGGTTGAGGAGCAGGAGGATACACGCTCCCACAACCTCGCTCGGCCCCGGGTGGTGTTGCTATAAGTCATTAGCTCATTCCGGGCTTGCCGCCCCCCTCTCTCACCCCGCCCCCTCTTTCCCCGCGGGGCTGCCTCGGGTGATCCACCAAGTGCCTTACCGCTTCCGTTTGGCGTCGTACACCTCTGACATTAGCCAAAAGAGTCCCGTGACATGTTTCTTGCCATCGGAACGCAGGCTGAGTATCAACATGGCATGGCCTCGCTGGGGCTCGAGAGGATGCTGTTCTACGGCCAATACCTTGTCGCTAATCATGAGGACGCCGACGATGCGGTGAGTGCCACGCACGCAAAACTCCCAGTGTGCTCGGGAAATGGCCCGAGAAGAGGGTCAAGATCTTGCTCCAGATTGCCGCTGTCGACTAGGGAGACGACGTGGATGTCGGCGGGCAAGGGGGTAAATTTACCTGGTTCCGGGGACAACAGACTGGATACATGGTGGCGTGTTGCTGTCTGTTTGTTCTCTGCTTGCTTATATTCAACATACTGGGTGCATTCCTCGTCCCCCCGTTCCCAGGATCGGGCACAATCCAGTAATAAAAATGCATGAGTGAAGCCAGGCGAGCTTGGGAGCGCAGATTCCGATGGCAGTAGTGCCCTGCCCTGACAGTGGTGGGCGGCCCACCAGACAGGGAGTGGTGTGAGTCGTTGGTGGTTGAGGCACAGGCAAACTGGCACCGAATGAACGCTTCAGCTTCCGTGTATGGTAAAGGTCTACCCATCTCACACGTAAACGACTTTCCGCCAGAACGTGAAATGGATCTGATGCAACGTCCCGTGGCGAGCGGCACCACGTTGACTAATACCACCCCGACAACCGTGTGTGAGGGCGATGGAAAGAGTTCGGGAGGACCCGCAGTATATAGAGAAAAAGAGCTTGGCGTAACAGTTACAACATCGCGTTGTTCTTTTTACGCATGAGAGATCCAGGAATGACATCCTGTAGGGATGTTCGAACCCTTAGTGATGGCAACTGCTTGCCAGACATGCCACGTTGAGGTTGCCATGCCATGTTTCCCTACTTGCCTGCAGTAACCGCCAGGGCACACGGCATCGGGATTTCCTCCCTCTCCCCTCCCGCGCGTACGTTTGGCGTTCGTTTGGGCAGCAAACAACGTGAATTTGGGCAGCATGAGCTGCTGTGCGACCAAGATGATGGGCCAATCCAGATCTGCAGGTTGTTGGTGCTCTGCGGCTAGGCACAGGCGATTTGAGGGGGAGGTGGTGGGCCTCAATGGCAAACGCCACAGCAGAGGGTGCCTTGCGCACATAATGAACGGGCTCTGGACTGAAGCAGGAGCTCCAGTTTCCCCATCCCCCATCACCAGCCCTTTCTCCTCCGCACAGGGCAACCATCATCCGCCAGAATGTCAACCCCAGAGGGCAAAGCATATGAGGTGCGAGAGGTCCATGACAAAGGCCTGGGCCTCTTCGCGATCAAGAAGATTCCCAAGGGCACCCGCATCCTCTCCGAATCTCCTCTGTTTCAGGTCCCCCGTTCTGCCCGGGCGACTTCAAAGCAGGGCCTGCGCACCTCGCTGTCCAAAAAAGCATCCGAGCTCAACCCCGAACAACGGCAAGCCTTCTTCGCCCTCCACAATGCCTTCGAGGACGAGGCCACTCGAGAGCTCGGGATCGTCCGCACAAATGCGCTTCCTCTGGGCTCCAATGCTACCGAGGGCGCCATCTTCCTCGAGGCGTCGCGCATCAACCATGCTTGCATGCAGAACGCGCAGAATACCTGGAACGATGACCTCCAAAAGCTCACCATCCACGCCATCCGCGACATCGACAAAGACGAGGAGATTACCATCATCTACCTCCACGACCGTGAGAATCGAGCCGCACGCCAGCTCGCACTGCAGAGGAGCTTTCGTTTCACCTGCACTTGTCAACTCTGCTCCCTCCCCGAGCCCCAGCTGGGCCTCAGCAACACGCGCCTGGACGAGATAGTCCGGCTGGACGAATCCATTGGCGCCGGGACACACTTCACTACCGCTCCACTGCGCGCCCTTCAAGACGTGCGCAAATTGCTCAGACTCTGCGAGGAAGAGGGCATCATCGACGCGAGCATCCCCCGGGCGTACTACGACGCCTTCCAGATTGCCACATACAACAGCGACATGGCACGGGCAACGGTCTTTGTCACCCGCGCCGCCACCACGCGGGCGGTGATGGAAGGTGATGATAGCCCGGCAGTGCGCCGTCACCGAGATCTGGCCCGGAACCCGTCCCAGCATCCCGTCTCTGGCTCCTCTCCGCGGTGGAAAACGTCAGCCAACGAGGTCCCGACGGGCATTTCAGCCGAGGAGTTCGACGCCTGGCTGTGGAGGGACGAGAAAAACACAGTGGCTGCTCCCGCGCAGAGTTCCTCGCAGGAGGCGGGCAAGCATGCCGATCTTCGGAACGACTCGATGTTCCCTTGCTTCGACGAGCTCCCAGGGGAGAACGACCTGGACCTGAACTTCCTCGAGTCTACCGACGGCTTCACGTACCACCCCCGCAAGCACTGGTGCTTCCTGGCCGAGATCGTCCACATAGAAAACTTCTTTCGTCTGAGGCTCATCGTGAAGGATAAGGCCGGACAGCAAGTGTCCGTGGCGTTCTACACTTCAGGCAGTGGGCGTGAGATTGGCCACCGACAACTGGAAAGGGGATTCACGGTCGCTGTGCTGTATGGGGAGCAACACGGCTTCCTCGACATGACTGTCGGGATTCGCCACGAAAATCCCACTTCGCTGAAGGTAAGCTTCTGTCCCCTCTCCCAGTGCTTCTCGCCGCTAATGCTGTTAGATCTTCCCCGTTTCCCTCGAGGGCCTGTTCAGCCTGAGTGACAGAGTGCAGCAGTACGCCGCCGCTGGCGCGAACGACGAGAGAACGTGTCAAGCCTGCGGCCGCAAGGCAAAGACGCTGCTCAAATGTGCTCGGTGCACCTTCTTCTGGTACTGCGACAAGGTATGTGAACCTGGTCTCCGAGAACTAGGCGTGATCAACTTACTGATCTGGCGGGCGATAGACGTGCCAGACTCGGGCCTGGAAGGAGAAGGGCCATCAGGGGGATTGCAAGCTGCTCAAGGATCCGGACTTGCGTGGACTGTTTCAAATGCCGGAAAACGGCTTCATGGAGGAATATCGGTTTTCCATGGGGTGATTAGGAGCTATAGTTGGGGAGGTGAGGGTGGCATGGGATGATGGGTTGAGATGGATTGTATTTTGAACTGGAGCACGGTTACTCTGCAGTCGAGAGGGCGTCACATGAGATGAGTTCCCCGTGACGAGTTACAGTAATGAATTCCATGAAACGGGAGTCCCATGCTTGTTAGTACACGGCTGGATGCTGCCCAGTTGCGGTTCTTAGAGAAACATCGCCATAGCCGTGGTATCTCCGTTTTCCTCGGACCCCCAACCAATCCCATGTTGAACGAGTTGAGGGAGCCCAGGTCCGTCTCAATCAGCCTTGAGCAGCTCAACGATGGCAGACTTGTGACAGGGGTACTGATAACAACTTATCCCCGCGTTAGCAGTGTGGGAGCGAAAGGAAGGATTCCTTGGCTCTGTCGTGTGATGTGAGGTCCTTGTGTCAGCCGCTCGACAGTGCGGAGAATATTCAAGGCGTCTTGTGGCTTGCGCCGGTGAACACTTTGCGTGAGTTAAGACGACAGGAGAGATGAAATCATCGCTCTTACTTCATACGTCCACCGCCACACTCCATGTCTTGCCAGTTTTGCCGTTGATACTCATACTCCGGTGAATATATCTCCTGTTCCCTGCACTCTGGTCCTGAAAAGGAACCGTGAGCCAAGAGTTCCGGGCCAACCATGGCGCCTTGGCAGAGGAACTATCGCAGCCCTGCCACTGCCCAGCCGGCAAACGCGGCATTCTACAAGGCGCACAGCGTGTGCTGGGCCAATACAGGCGTCCAGCAGTGGCCCATGACCAGCCGGGGTGGCGTGAAGATTCTTGAGGCTGTCGGGCATCAAGTATCCTCAGCGCACATAATATCCCCCCTTGTGACATGCCACTCCCACCCCGTTCTTCTTCATCGCGAGCCGTCACCCACAAGTTGCTTCCACCATCAACATGGAACCCGGCACACGCTCAGACGGCGATGCGTCTGACAAAGCCGCATCGCCCCTCCGCCGTCTTCGAAGACGACTACTCGGGGCGTCGGCATTGTACATCGTGCTGCTCGTCCTTTCCTGGACTCTCACGTGCCTCATGATGTTCCGGCCAGTCATGAAGCCGTCATACGAGAAGGCGGCGACTGGCGCCTACGCTTACACGGACGAGGATGCCCGAGCCATGGAACGGTGGCTCAGGGCTACGAAAATCATGAACACGATCGCGACCGTCATGGCCCTACCCGTCTTCATGGTGCTCCTCGATCACGCTGCTGCCAGGTACATTGGGCCTGAAGGCGAAGATCGTCGCCTCAGCAGGGCGCAGCTGCTCGCCTTCGCCGACCGGGGATGGGTGAATGTCCCTCAGCGGTGGAGAGGATTCTCATGGGAAGGGGGGCGACTGGGATCCCGGCTGCTGTTCCTGAGTCCACTGCTGATGTTCATAGGTGAGTTGTGTCTCAGATGGGCCAATGTATCCGGTTGCTGACCTGCCTCCGCCTCCCCGCAGCCCTCGTCCAGCCGCCGATCCAGTCCGCATTGGTCCGCTACGAACTATTTTCGATCGCTACGTGCACTGATGTGCCTAGTGAAAGCTATCGGTTGCGAAACACGGACATTCCCGACAGTTGCCCGTATAATGAAGCCTACTGGGCAGGGAGGTCCTCAGCAAGGCGGCGGTGGTTTGACGCAGAGCCGGGCTGGCTGGCGTGGTTCCCACGCGGACTCGTCGTTCCCCGCGTGATGCGCAAGCTCTACGACGTGGACAGCAAGGACATACAGAGCTATCTGTGGCCGGAGACAGGTCCGGGCGAGGGAACCCTCCCCCTCGACTTTTCAAGCATAGACGACAACGACTTTTCCTGGTTTGGGTATAGCCAGGCACCCCCATTTTACGCGGCCGCGCTGCCTCGAGGGGCCACGACGGGCGTGTTGCGCTACCACGCGCTACGACAGCATACCGCAGTCGGGTGCCAGGCCATTTCCACCCGAGACTTCCCCTCGACCTGTCCCGGAGACTCGCCATTCACGACCAGCCTTTCCGGCGCAGGCATGTACATCAAGATCTGCGTTCCCGGGGTCTCCGATCGCAGCCCCTGGACGCTCAGCCGCAGCCGACAAGACCTAGTCGAGGACCTGTGGATCGATAGTTATTTCGGGGGGGAGGATTCTCTCAGCGCCGCAAGGAAGAATTTCACGGTCCGCTGCACATCCAACGCCACGCGAGGCTATTTCGAGGTCGGGAGCAAGCACAACGGGAACATGCCAGGCCCGCTGCTGGAGACGTGGCCTAGCCGCGAAACTCTGCTGGCCGACTTTAACGATTTTGTGGCCTCGCCCCCTGATCCCCGAGGCGACGCGTATGCCCAGGTCCCCTCAGAAACGTGAGTCGGTGTTTGCCTAACCCAGACAAGCTTGCCACCCCGCTAACCGCGTACCCCTGATTCAGGGCACCGACTCTCGGACGGGATTATTCTGCTCTTACCAAGCAGACAAACTCGACTCTCCAGAACCTCGGCGCCCCAGAGACCGACTACCTCCCCACCCCCGGTCCGCTCATGACCTCGGCCCTCGCCCTCTTTGGCGACACTAGTCTCTTCGCCACGCTCCGGAACGCCACCCAGCTGGGCAACTCGACCGCCGCCGACGAAGCCCTGCAGCGCATATGCCACGGCGGCGCAGCTATCGATATGCCCTTTGCACGGATGAGCTCCTACTACGGGCTCAACTATCATTGTAGGGAGGTCGTGTCTGGCGCCTCCATGTTCCCCACAGAGACCACGCTCCTCCGGCTCGCCAACGACTATGTTGAATGGGTTGGGCGGGCCTCAGCGCTGAATGTCGCCACGTTCTTTGCCGGCGAGGTCCTCCTGACATCTGCCTCCATGTTGCCCTACCAGAGCACCGCTTACGCCAGCGGCATCTACTCCAGCGAGGGGTTCGAAATCCTGAGGCCCAAGCGGAGCATGGCCGCCGTCATCGTGGTGTCTGCGCTCGTGCTTGTGCAGGTCATCGGCGTGGTGGGGCTCCTGGCGTACACCGTGGTCCGCCCAAGGGAGGCCATGTCGACGCCGATACCCATGGACGAGCGGGTCGTGTACAAGGCTAGTCGTGAGGGCAGCGAGTTGGGCGGCTCGGCTGGACAGGAAGGTATGAGCACGCGGACTGCTGGTGTCGTTGGGTGAAGGCGGTTGAGGGGGGGCAGGGGAAGGCCGGTTAAGATGTAATTAGGGCTAGGAGGGATTTGTCTCAGCACGCATGTCTCGCGGTGGGCTTCGCCATTTTGAGCTCCACTGCGGACATAATTAGGTAGTTGGAATAATATCAGTCCATTTCTTACAACGATTTCTTGCTAAGGAAGACTCAAACAATGAAAGCCTCATGTCGCTCCCTTCAGACCCCCCATACCCCCTCGGCTCGCACTCTTTTGGTACTGTTTGGAGTGAAGGGAGGGCATGGATGAAAGCTTGCTCCTGGTTAAAAGCAGAGCAGCCTCGAGGTTGAGAGGAACGCGGCTACAGCCACACAGAACCATCAGGGGATCCGTCCAAACTGGCAAATAACCTTTGCCAAGTATATTCAGTGACATCGCTGAGCCTCAAGTATCTCGTGTCAAGACAACGTCCGCGGTCATGTAGAAATATTCGAGAGCCTCGGATGCCTGTTTCCGAGGAAATGTTCGAAATAGGGAGGTTGACCCACGTCATGGTTACGTGGTTAGTCTGAACGCGTATTCCACAATCCACCAAGGTCTGGTCCGGTTGTCAACAAATATTAAAAGGGCAGCTTGGAACCAAGACCAGACCGATGAATCATTCTTGTCTCTCATAATTTCCTCTTACCGCGCTCTACCAAGGTGTACAACATCCAATTGGCATTTCCAAGCAAGCTGATGGCTTTCCCGCCACCCAAAATTCCTGGCTAATAAGCACATCCACAATGGTTTCGTACATCCCTCGCACTATATCTCGCCAGCTGGTGTCGGCACCCAGGAGGCGGTTGCACATTCCACAAAATGGCAAACGTCTCCCTACCATGTTTTTCTCCCAGCCAAACCCATGGGTCCGAATATCCGGTCATCGAGGGCTGTCCTCAAACACAAAACCATCCGGCAACATGGCTCGGAATCAGCGCGTGATAGTAGCGGTTGTCACCGGTACAGCACTTGCCGCCCTGTGTCTGTATCATCAAACACCAGCAAGGATGGATTCGTTGGATGGTACGAGACACAGCACCTCAACACCCACAAAATCCGGCCAAAAGTCACAAATCGTAAATGTTCCCCCTATGAAGAACTTGACGAAACACCTGACAAATCCCCAGTCCACGCTGGCACTCGAACATAGGAAAAACACAAAGTCGGACCCACGAATCTCGTTCTACGAAGCTCTCTACGACGACTCAGGCGACACCGCCGTCAACCTCCCCTCAGAAGACGCCATCCTCACCACCGCCCCCAACGTCCCACCCCCACTCACCCGCGACTACCCCGTCCTCCTCAACGTCTCCCTCACCACCAGCACCAAACTCGCCCAGCTCACCAACCAATACAAATACGAACAATGGACCTTCAACAACACCGTCCCGGGCCCCTTCATCCGCGCCCGCGCTGGCGACGTCGTCAACCTGACCCTCACCAACCACGACGAGACCGGCAACCCGCACAACATCGACTGCCACGCCTTCACCGGCCCCGGCGGCGGCTCCACCCTCACCACAACCGAAGAAAACGAATCCAAAACCGCCCGCTTCAAGCTCCTCTACCCAGGCCTCTTCCTCTACCACTGCGCGGCCGCCCCGGTCCCCGTCCACATCGCCAACGGCATGTACGGCCTCATCCTCGTCGAGCCAGCGACCCCGGGAGATGCCCTCCCCCCCGTCGACCGCGAGTACTACGTCATGCAGAGCGAGTTCTACCACGAGCCGCCTGAGGTGGGCGACGACGGAAGGCCGGTGAGGACGGTGGAGTTTTCGTACCCTGGTGGCATGCGCGAGGAGCCGGACGTGGTGGTGTTCAACGGGCACGAGGCGGCGTTGACGAGGGACACGCCGCTGAAGGCGCGGAGTGGGGAGACGGTGAGGGTATTTTTTGGGAATGCGGGACCGAATTTGACGAGCTCGTTTCATGTGATTGGGAGTAACTTTTTGAGGGCGTATCGGGATGGGGATGTGATGAGTCCGCCGGGGAGGTTTGTGTCGACGGCGGTGGTCCCGCCGGGGGGGAGCGCGGTGGTGGATATGAAGATGGTTGTGCCGGGGACGTACGCACTGGTGGATCATGCGATTTTTCGGTTGGACAAGGGCGCGGTTGGGTTCTTGAATGTGTCGGGGGCGCCGAGGCCGGATGTTGCGGGGAGTGTTGGGGTGGCGGGGGCGCCGTGTGTTGGGTGTAAGTTGCACGCTTAGAGAGAGCATGAACTTCGGCGGCGGAAAGAGAGGCACTCCTTCGCGACTTCGGCCGATGATCACCTACCTAGAGCGTTGACTCCGTTTCGAGCTATCCCTGTTCAGCAAAGTGACCTAACTGTGCAACTAATGCCCCGCTCGCTGTAAGGACTAGCATACGGGGGGAAAGATGGATATATGCGTGCGAAAGCTACATACCCAATTTGAGTGGACAAACCTAGTTGTCAGGGCGGCCAAACCCTTTTTTTGACACGCCGTATTGTCCTCGACAGAACCCCGGGGCGGTATTCGAGGCTATGGAGGGATCCATTGCTGCGCACAACGGGAACAAAGCGAGGTGGTTCCGAGTCTGGGTCGACATCTTCGATATATATGTCGACCTCTGTAATCTCAGTGAAGCCCTTCCCATCTAGCCCAGCCAACAGGGCATCCCAAAATTGTCGGGGTAGGTCCGGGGGTGGTCCGCCATCCAAGCGGGCATACGACGTCACCATAGCCTGTAGCACTCGACGAGGTACCAAGTTGGCCTGCAACAGGGCTTCAAATGTTTTCAACCGGAATTGAACGTCTCGGAGCCTGGTGCCAGGCATGCGGCTGGGTTCGATTGGGTAAAGTAGACGAGCAATGGTGGACGAGAGGTCCGAGTGTCGGGACGCAGGCCAACGCTCAACTGGCACAATGTGCAGCCACCAGGGGAACTCCAAGCCAACGGAGTGAGAAACGCTCTCGAGTCTTGCCCGAAGATACGGCACACACATATGCTGTGCAGCGAGAAGGAAGCGAGCAGCTGGGTCATGCTTGACACCATCTTTGAGTATCGCACCATCTTGCAGTTGGTCGACTATCCTGAGGAGCCTCGTCCGGGTTTCAGGCGAGGAGCCGCAAGACCGACTGATCTCGAAAACGGCAGCGTCCCCTCCTATGGCTGACGGCTGGTGGTTGACACATGACACCTGGGTTGCTGCGAGCACCAGGCCTGGATTGTAGTTGGCAGGCCCGTCGCTCTCAATCATCAAACGGATACTTTGTAGCCAGTCGTACACGGTTCGATGAAGAAACCCAACGTAGGGGAAATACCGCCGATCCTGTTGGACTTGCAGAATCCCCCCCGTAGCTCCAGCAATTCGCCGTTCCAACACAGGTATGACGTCCGTAGCCGCTGCGTCTGTGGGATAGGAGGGAACTGTCGTGATGGAACTAGAGCAGTTCAAGGCCGTCCAGAAAAGGACCGCTCCAATCCGGGAGTGGATCTCCTCATTCCAGCAAAAGAGCAGCTGGTACATTTTGGACGCAACCTCGCGCCGAGTCGGGTCGAGGCGTTCACGCATCGAGGCGTAGAGCTCCTGTAGCCCCACTGGCAGAGTGCCAAAGACTTTCCAAATCTCGCCGAGGTCGTTATTATCCTGGGCCGTGTTGATCATATTTTGGACGACGAGGACGACCCAGAGAAAGACACCGTTGGCCTTCTCAATGATTTGGGACTCCAACTTCTCGACATCGGCGGCGAAGGGTCCGCGCAACTCTTGAAACGCGGGGCTGTCACCCATGCGGGAGCGAACGTATTTGACGATATCAGGCTTGGTGAATTGCTCCATCCTCAGCGACGGATACGTTCGGAAGGCATCCTTGAAAGCGTTCCAGGGGCGGCTCGAAACACAAAGTTTGATCTGGTGGTCGGAATGCAGCCCTTTGAGGAACGAGATGAGAATGTCGAGATCTCCGTCGTACTCGTCCAGGCCATCAACGAAGAGCGCGAGTCGACCGGTACCCTCGATCCCGGAAATAAAGCGGATAAGGCCGCTCTGCAACTCGTCGAGCGTCCAAAGCGGAGGATCGGGCGCGTCTGGTCCGGCGAGTTGGAAGTACCGGTAGCGTGTCCACGCCACGCGGCGAGAGAGGTCTGGTCGTTGGGAGAGGAGCTGGTACAGGATGGTGGAAAGGAGGCCGACTTGGCTTTTCTGACTCGAGGATCCTGGATTCCAGAAGTAAACGCTGCACATGAGGAGAGGGGTCTCCCTAGACCAAGTCTCGAGATATCGCCGGATGTTGGGGTTGTTGGCGATGAACTTCATGAGCGTGCTCTTGCCCGAAGCCGGGACTCCGGTAACCCAAAACGGCGCATCGTTGGCCTTTGACTCAAGCCATAGCTTGAATTTGGTAGGCGGAGGTGTTGTGCCAGCACCGCCGCTCTCGTCGTTGGGACGTTGGTCTTCAAGCAACCATTGAAAAGTGTCAGGGAACGGGGTTTCGATCTGACTCTCCCGGGCCTTCATCTCCTGGAACTCCAGTGTATGCAAAACCTGGGCTCGGATGCGGTTGTCGATATCATCAGGCTGTTGTTCAACCGTTGCCGGAGAAGGTGGGGGATCGGCGGTGCTCACGCCCTCCGCTGTGGCGATGGAAGCCCACAAACCATTGGTCATTTTGACCCTCTGGGACACGGTTTCCAGGGGCTTACTGCGAGAGACGCTGGCGAACTCTGGCTGGAGATCGGTGATGGCCGTTTTCATGGGTCGGAGGATGTCAAGCACCTCTCCAACTCCGCTGTCAAGACCATCAAGCTTTCCGCGGCCCTCGGTTGCGGCAGCTCTGAGAAGTATCGCAATTAGGATTGGCCCAACAGTCCAAGTGGCGCGAGAAGGAAAGGAATGGGTACATACGCGATGCACATGACGGTGGCCATCATCAGCTGCTCACGGATGCTCCTCAGGCGGTCCTGCAGGGCGTCAATGTCACCCTGCTTAAGCCGGCTGCGGATGGCTAGTAGGGCCGAAACACCCCGGCCACGCAAACCACCCTGCGACCCCGACTTCACCGTCAAGCTGTCGGCAAGGCTCCGAAGGTCCTTCTCGGCCTGGCCACACTGAGCTGCGAGGCGAGCGAGCAACTCGGCTTGCCGGGGGTACCGCTCCTTGAGCGCGGCGATGTTGTCCAGGGCATGGGTTACATGCCCAGACAGCTCCCGCGACTCGGTTTCGAGCGCAGAGAAAGCAGCAGGGCGGCCATCGCCCGATTTCTGGATCTCGACATAGAGCGTGACCAGCTGGGCGCCAAAGTCGATGAAGGTGACGATGCCTGTGGCAATGGAGAGCGCGCTGAGCGGATCAATGGCTCCTGGCGGTACGGTGAGGGAGGTTGTGCTGTCCGTCACTGTTTGTCGTCGCGATGTTGGGCAGCAGCGGCGCCCACAACCTCCAAATAAGCCCATGGGCGCGAAAAATGCCAGCTGAGTTGCTGCGCCACGCGAAGACGAGGGGTAAAAACCGCAAGGCTACATATCACGTGGTTGGCCTGTCGGGACAATACCATTGACCGGTGGGCGAATGAGCATACGTGACGGCTCAGAAAGACGGAACTTGTTTGGGCCTTAATGAGAGCCATTGGGTTTGGAGAGGGTTCACATTTGCGAGTGGCGCCGCAGAAACTCTAACGATTGTCATTGAGTTGGAGCCAGGAGAGGACCCAATCTCTCGGAAACCCCAGAACCATCCCAAATGTCGAAGGCACGACGATGTGGTCACCAGGAGATTAAAAAAACAGACACAGCTCTCTCTGAGGTCGGCACCGAGACACAACGAGCTGGACAGACATGGGGCAGAATGGAGGCGCTCTGGGGGGAGCCAAGAAGGTTTGTAAGGATACCTATACTCTGGTAGTTATCGGATGACCTGACCTCGGCCTGCCGTGGACTAAGGACTATTAACTACCTAGAGACGGGCAGTGTGGACGCGGGGAATGCTGGTGTGTGTGCGGGGAAAGCGGGAGCGAGCCGCGAGGTGCGGCGATCGCAATCTGGGTACCTGAGCTCGGAACCGCGGCCATGCTGCCAAATGCTACCCAAGGAGGTGCTAACGTTGACGGGTTCGATGTCGAACCGCCCGCCTGGACTTGGCGGCCGGCTCATGCGGAAAGGGAACCCTCATGAGGTTGATGCCATCCTTGTCAGGGGTCTGGTGCCACGACAAAGAGCTCAATCTCTGTGCATGTGCCAGTGGCTATTCTCAATCCGGGATATGTTCCGAATCTTGCGTCGTACCAACCTCCACCCCATCCATCCGGGCCGCACCGATTGGGCACAGTTCCTTGCCAAAGGATGGGGTGGATTGCGGCATGGTGTTCGACGTCGACCACGCGGCCGACCCCTGTGCCCATGTGGAGGCACAACGTGGGGAATGGGGAAAACCGTTTGCGGGGAGGGGGCGGATCGGGTCGTCCAGAATCCTGAAACAAGGCGATAAACCAAACAATTTGGGAGATCATCACTTGTTTACTGGGAATGCCGAGAAAATTGAGGGCATGTGAAAGTTATGGGTGGAGACTGCGGGATGCTTGGATCGATCTTATAATCTATTCCCTCGATCCCACTGTTCGCCACGATTTCCAGCACAGCATGGCATGATTCCTTCTCATCACAACACTCATGTTGCCCCTTACCTCTGTTGTCCTTGGGGGACTCCTGGCAACTCCAGCCGCCGCCACCGCATCGTCATCGACCAAGGCAGCATGCAACGAGCTCGCCGCCGCAGTCCCCTCTCGCGTCTGGAGCAATCACCTCGCGTCGAATTACTACTCCGAGGTGAACTCGTACTGGTCCACCGCCCTGCGCGACGCGAAGCCCACGTGTCTCGTCCTTCCGCAGTCCGCACAGGAGGTGTCCGCTGCCGTCAAGGTGCTGAACAAGTACCCCGATGTGCAGTTCGCCGTCAAGAGCGGAGGCCACACCCCCAATGTGCGCCATTCTAGCATCCAGGACGGAGTGCTCATCTCCACGCGGGACTTGACTGGCGTCGCCTACGACAACACGACCAAGATCGCGTCTGTGAGGCCTGGCGGGGAGTGGAATGACGTTATTGGACCGCTTGTGGACCAAGGTGTTGCGATTGTCGGTGGCCGTCTTGGTATGTCTTGTTCTGAACTAACTAGCATTCGTCCGCAATGTCTCTAACGTGTGCCTTCAGGACTGGTTGGTGTCGGTGGATATCTCCTGCAGGGTGGCATCTCTTTCCTTTCGGCCCAGTACGGCCTCGCTGCTGATGTGAGTTCGTTGCCCCTGCAAACTCGTCTTAGTACTAACAACATCACAGAGCATCGTTGGATGGGAAATTGTTACCGCCGACGGTACCATCCGGAACGTCGACGCGGCCAAGGAGCCGGAGCTGGCCGTGGCTCTGCGGGGCAGCGGGAGCCAGTTCGGTGAGAACCTTACCAATCTCAATCTCAATGACACCGCTCATGGAGGCTAACATGCGCAAGGCATTGTCACCGAGTTCAATGTCAAGGCCTACCCGATGGGACAAGTCTGGGGCGGCATGCGCATCTACGCCGGAGGGAAGGCCGATGAGATTTACGCTGCCCTCCACAACTTTGTCCCCGGCAACGCCGATGACGAGAAGGCGGCCATCATCTTGACGGATGTCACGGCGGTCGGAGGGACCAGGATCTTCCTCATCTTCTACTTTTACGACGGGCCGAACCCACCCACGACCGGTCCTCTTGCCCAATTCCTCAACATCGGCTCGATGATCGATATCACGTCGACACAGTCGTACTCGAAGCTGGTAAGTTCCCTCCGGAGTGGTTCCCGATAATTTAAATCTAACATCTGCGTCCCTTGCAGCTGAAATCGAACGGAGAAGGAGCGTCGCTCCTCCAATCCCGCGTGTCTTTCCGAGTAAGCATTCCAGCTCATCCAAGTTTACCCCGCAAGAAACTAACACCCCCCCAGACATTCACCCTCCCGTACGTCAAAGACGCGCCGCACATGTACAGCGAGATCTCAGACAAATTCCGATCCCTCCTCTCCGACATCCTCAAGAACCCGCTCCGCCTCACCTCCCAATGCTCCATCGACTTCCAGCCCTTCCCGTCCGTCATCGGCAAGCACTCGCAAGAGCGCGGCGGCAACGCCATGGGCATCTCGGGCACCGACATCGACCGCGTCCTGCTCGAGATCCAGTGCTCGTGGGCGAGCAAGAATGACGACACCGTTTTCAGGCAGGTGTCCAAGCAGCTGACGGACTGGCTGGAGGTCAAAGTGCCCGAGTGGACCAAGGGCAAGCAGTTTTATCTGCCGTATCTAATGAATGATGCTGCGGGTGACCAGAATGTGACCGGCACGTATCAGGGGTATGGGAAGTTTAAGGCGCTGCAGGCGGAGATGGATCCGCAGGGGTTCTTTAAGACGAGGGGGGGTGGGTTTGTGTATTAGTGAGAGTAGGAGGCGCGGGTTTGGTCCTTTGATGCCTAGGGATTTGAAGGTGCTTCGCATTTTTTGTACATAATTTATTTGACACGAGAACTGAAATGAGACCAAGATTGGTGAAAAGCTGAGATCAAGATGTGTGAGCTGAGATGAAGATGGGTGAAAAGCAGGTTGCTGTCTCGAGTCAATGTCAAGGAGCGGTCATCTTAGGGCTGACTCGATGTTGAACGATGTTTGTTTGCTGCTCTGACATCCATTATCACATGCCCTCCATGGGTCCAGCTGGATGGCGCAACCGTTGAATCATGATTCGGGAATGCCCTCAGCCAGTGCCGGACCGGCTAAGACAAACTTGATAAGGCTGTGCCAACGTGAGCCACTTGTAATGGGTGTCCCCCACTCCATCCGGGAACGATCTGCAACCCTCAGGGGAACCTCGGCAGCCCACCCAAAAATAATCCTGCGCACACATTGCACAATACCTGCACTGCAGGATTTCCCACGGGGTTTCCCCGCACTACCGAGTGTGGACAAGTGCAGCTGGTCCCTTAGCCTCTCTGACAGCCGTGGCGAATTCGAGCCCAATGCTCATTAGGTCTAGTCAACCCCAACGGTCTTCTCACATGCCAACAGCGCTGTACCTGAAACCTCAGCATTTCCAATCGTTGCGTCTTTGCAGCGAGCGACCGAGGTGACGCTGCTCGGCTTACCCGCACCGCCTCTTCAACCACTTGGACAGCGAAAGCAAGACTTGGGTTCTGTTTTTTACATCAACTCTGCGCCCTTCCTGCCCCGTCATGGCCAAACTTTCCAGCCAAGCTCCCGCCCAAATCCCCCTCGCCGTCGCCATGTCGGACCCATCAACCCCGCCTGCCAAGCGTAAACGCGTCCGCACCGCGAGCCAGCTTGAGCAGAAGCGATTGGCAGACCGCGTCAAGCACCGCGAGAACCGGCACGAGAACAAGAACCGTCTGGACAAGATGGAGACTGACATCGCCGACATCAAATCCGCCCTGCAGTCTCTCGTTACTCACTTCCAGTCCCGACTCCCCAGCCCCACACTCCCAGATCCCACCCTGAGTCTTCCATGCCCGAATCACCGGGAACTCGAGCTGCTTCGGCCACGCCATGGAGCACTCTGCGACAGTCCGACATCGACGGCTCCCCAGTGCCTTCTGGGTGGGCATGGACTTGGACCAGGCGATCAAGGGTTCGAGCCGCAGGCTCTGACATCCTGGCAGCAAGGCTCGTGGTCCACCGCGTCTGCCGGGCACAAAAGGCTCTGGACACCCACCCCGTCGATACAATCCAAGTTACTCAACTGCCAATGCGGCTCGCAGCATCTCGACCGGTTCGACTGCGTCGACCAATGCAACATCACGACCTTCTACCAACAACAGATCGCGACGTTCCCCATCGCCGTCACGCGAAGCCCCACCCCGGGTGTTCTCCCCCGAAACCCATCCCTCCCGTCCATGATGCTGCACAGCATGGACGAGAACATCGCGACCTTCCTCATCACCGGCTTCCTTCGGCAGTATAGAAACAAGGGGATAGAACAGCTGTTGAGTTTCTACCTGCTGGGGTATCGTTACATGAGGGTACGTCAACCCCCCCCTTCTCCACCACCCCCCTTGACACATCCCCTCCCTCTAACCCCATCCCCCCAGTGGCAAATGAGCCCCTGCGAAGAAACAATCCGCGACATCCCCGCCTGGATGCTCCCCACGGACATCCAACGCGCGAACCCCCACTCCGTCATCGTCGATTACATCCCCTGGCCGCGGCTGCGCGACTACCTCTGCACGAGCGGGGATGAGGACGCGGCGAGGTCGGTCTACTTCTACTTTGAGTCGACGCAGTTCCTGTGGCCGGCCGAGAGCCCCGTGTTTGCGCAGAGCGAAGGGGGGGAGATGGCGCCTAGTCCGGAGTTTGAGAGGGCGGTGGGCAAGCTGGAGCATTGGCGGATTGGCGCGCCGTGGTCGGAGACGTTTCCGCATTTGTTGCATTTGGTTGAGCCGGAGCAGGTCACGGGAGGGGAGGAGTGGGTGGAGGCTGTTGCCGTGTAAGAGGTTTGTTTAGTGTTAATGTACTTGTTAATGTGTAATAATGTCCATGCTCAGAGCCAGTGTGTTGCATTCCACAGATGCACTGTCATCTTCTGACGATGGACAGCACCGACAGCCATCCACCATTGCCATAGCGTCACGCTGCAACTTCAAGGTTGCTGGCAGCTGTTTCTCAAGACAGCAACCCTGGGTCAAGAACAACCCCTCGTCTCTTGGAAAAACACTGACCCGGCCCTTGCCACGAACCCCTTGTTTCCGAAGCTTCAACGGCACTCGCCGTCGTCTGCCGACCATCCGATAGGCCCAGATACTGCTACACAACCGCATGCGGTAGCCCCTCCAAGTAGCCCACGAATCCTTCTCAGCCCGGTGGAGCTTCAACAATGCCTTGTCCGGCGCTTCTTCGGTGCTGACACCCAGTGGTGGGTTTGAGTCCTTGTTTCAACGGAGATCTCCGTGTGGCGACGGCAACGATCGCCGAACATTCTCCGCTTCAACAACTGACAGCGAGTGTTCCTTGGAGGGGTTGAAGCAAGCATTTGCCAAGGCAGCCGGCGTGATATCTGCCGTATTTGCAGAGGATGGGTGTGATCGAAGTCAGTGCCCTGGATAATACCCTACCCATCCCTGTTCATACTTGGTGTCCACCTGTCTCTCCCCCTGAGCCACCAATCGTTTGGAGCAAACCATGTTTCTCAGGCAGCATTCCGAGTGGGTGCCGTGTATTTCTCCAATGTCACCCTGCGGTACCTGACGCACACCGGCATTCGACAACCCTAGCCATCTCAGGGCGTGGATGACCCCGGAGAGCCGCAGCAGCACCATGACAAGTTCGGTCTAGCACTCCGCCAACTACCGATGCGGCGTTCGGCGAGACCACAGCCCTCGGCGGAGTCGGGCCGGATCAGGAAATCCCGCGCGGTCAATGATCCCCAGTTCACCGTGGGGTGCCCCAGACTTCCCCAGGCATACGAGGCTGGGGAAGGAGGTCGGTGACGAAGTTGGACACGGAGCTGGGGCGGAGCTAGGATGAAGTTGGGATGGGGCTGGGAAGCATGCTCGGGGAGGGGCAGGGGGGGGTGGAGAGACTGGAGATAGTCGATGCGGCGGCAGCGGGGAAGGTATCATCGAAGCCAATAGCGGATTCGGATGAGATCTCTGGGGGAGATAGGCCGTTCTTGCGCCCGAGTTAGGGCCATGGTCCCCCCTAGGGCCGACTACCGGCTTCAGCTTTGCCTTCCCCGCAAGATCAGCGCAACGGAACCCCCACCTCAACGGTTGTGGATGACTTAAATACCAGCTTCTGCTGTCCCGTCCTGCCTGGTGTATTACTGTGTCACCACGCCGAGCTGTCCTTGGTGCTTTGGTCACACACAGCGTCGGGAAGTTGCCACACCGCCGTCACACACACGACATCCCAACCCCCGCACTCAACGAGACACCCAGACACAACACCTCATCTGCCCTGATACCAACAACAACAACTCCACCCCGTCACCCACAATGTCCGTCAAAATCACCGAAGTCCACGCCGAACACCCCCTCCA